>Ga0164315_10004459_pt1 | contig 10864 bp, 12 predicted proteins | sample GuaBasSedimGuay6_FD_113737 | JGI IMG/M metagenome (GOLD analysis project Ga0164315, IMG submission 113737) | Subseafloor sediment microbial communities from Guaymas Basin, Gulf of California, Mexico - Guay6, Core 4569-2, 0-3 cm | ecosystem: Environmental > Aquatic > Marine > Hydrothermal vents...
CTTATCGCGTCAATGTTTTCGGGAATCACATCACTCTCTTGGTGAACTGCTTGGATGTAGAACAATCTGTTACCCTTAACGCTTATGCTTTCCTTCCACACCGCTATCTCGTACAGGTTGTTCCACTCCCTGTGAAGATCCCTTGCAAACTCTATTATCTGAGCAGTGCTCTCAAAGCCCTTCTCCTTTTCGAATAGCAGGACTCTTGTAGTGCTCTCGAATATATTAATAACATCCTCGGGCTTGAGGGGCTTCTTGAGCTCAACCATTATCGAGTGAACGTGCATTATCGTCGTTGGAACGACAAAGGCTGAGGTCTCTATATTTATTGGTATTACAGTTTGGACATCGGGCCCGTGGTGAGAGGGAACCGTTACGGTGGGCTTTATGGCATTTATTGGTCCCCTCTTTATATCATTGGGATCCGCCGCTCTTCTAATCATTACGGCGTAGACATAGTCTATGTACTCCTGAATCGCGCTTAACGTCCTAACAAGGCCAGTTGTGTTGCATGAGACAACTCTGACGTAGTCCTTTCCCAGGGCCTTTTCATAATTTGCCTGGGCTACGAATGAAACCTCCGCAACCTCTGCTTTTTCTCCTCCTTGAAACACGGCCTTAACTCCTGCTTTCTCGTACAGAGGCTTGTTTTTGGCTCCCATTCCTCCTGGGGTTGCGTCTACTATAACATCTACTTTTTCCAGGAGATCATTGAGAGTCCCCTCAACTTCAAATCCAGCCTTTTCGAACCTTGGTAAGAATTCCTCGCTTGCTGCATATACGGGAATCCCAAGTTCCTTAGCTCTATAAGCTTCAAAGTCTGGTTTTGTCTTTGTGACTCCAATGAGTTTCATGTCATCTTGCTTCATAACGGCATAGGCGACTCTCTTTCCTATCGTTCCGTAACCGTTAATTCCCACCTTAACCTTCATTTTCTCACCCAGTTTTCACTTTCTTGGGGCCATCTATAAGCGTTGTTTAGTCACTCGCGGTGAGTTTGAGTGGGAATAATATTTAAAAGCTACGTTAGGTTATGTATGCCCGGTGGTGCGGATGAGGATCAAGGGAGTTGTTTTAAGTTACAGGAGGAGTAAGGAGAACCAGCATACTAACGTCATGATTATTAAGCCTCTGAACGTCAATAGCAGGGAGGAAGCTTCAGAACTTATTGGTAGGCTTGTTATCTGGAGGAGCCCAAGTGGCAAGATCCTTAAAGGTAAGATAGTTAGGGTTCATGGTACTAGGGGAGCAGTTAGGGCAAGGTTCGAGAAGGGGCTTCCTGGTCAGGCCCTTGGTGACTACGTTGAGATTCTCTGATTAACCTTTGTTTTTGGTGAGAAAATGGAACTTTTTGAAGTTATTGAAGGCAAAGCTAGGATTTTAGTTCCGAAAGCTGAGAGTATTTACGATTCTCCGGTCTTCTATAATCCCAGGATGGCTCTGAATAGAGACGTTGTAGTTCTTCTCTTGAAGGTATTAAAACCTAGGATAGTTCTCGATGCACTTTCAGCAACTGGTATAAGGGGAATAAGATTTGCCTTAGAAACCCCTGCAGAAGAGATATGGCTTAACGACATAAGTATGGAGGCTTACGAGTTAATGAAAAGAAATGTTCTTTTGAATTTCCCTGGGGAACTTAAGGAGAGGGGAAATAGGGCTTTTCTTGAAGGAGAGAAGGAGATAGTAGTAAATCACGATGATGCCAATAGGTTAATGGCTGAAAAACATAGATATTTCCACTTTATAGATCTTGATCCATTTGGTTCCCCAATGGAGTTTCTTGACACCGCGTTAAGGAGCGTAAAGAGAAAGGGCATTTTGGGGGTTACGGCAACTGATGGTGCTCCCCTTTGTGGAGCTCATCCTAAAGCTTGCTTGAGGAAGTATTTGGCGGTTCCCCTTAGAGGAGAACTCTGTCATGAAGTTGGCACTAGGATCCTTGTTGGGGTAATAGCTAGGTATGCGGCGAAATATGACCTTGGTATAGAGGTCTTGCTTGCTTACTATAAAGACCACTACTTTAGAGCATTTGTAAGGCTTAGAAATGGTGCAAAAAAAGGAGATGAAAGCTTGGAGAATCTTGGATACGTGTACTTTGACGAAAAAACTGGAAGGTTCGAAATAGAAAGGGGGTTTTTGCCGACCAAACCAAACGCTTATGGGCCAATTTGGCTTGGTCCTCTGAAAAATAAAGATATCGTCGAAGAAATGTTTAAACTCGCCAAATCTGGCATTGAATTAGCCAGACCCAGGGAGGCTTTAAAGTTGTTGCATATGCTCCATGAGGAGCTTGATATCCCTCTATTTTACGATACCCATGCAATTGGAAAAAGAATAAAGGTAGAGACTAAGAAACTTGGGGAGATAATAAAAACTCTACGAGAAAAAGGATATAGAGCCACTAGAACCCATTTCTCGCCAACTGGGATTAAGACCGATGCTCCCTATGAGGTATTCGTTGATGTTATGAGGAAAGTTTAGCGCTTTCTATACCATTCAAAAGTAGCTGTTGCAATGAACCCGAATAAAAATGATATTACCCAAGGAATCCTTTCATATAACCCAAATGCTAGCGCCGACCCTCCAGCTATCCCTGCAGTAAATATCGCTTCAATTTTTCTTTTCTTATATCCAAGATACCCAGATAAAAAGATAAATATGAGAGCGATCCAGAAAAAGCTATCTTTATTCACTTCCGATCCACCTCCCTACCCTAGGTTTGCCCCAGTATATATTAACTATGTCAAATGGCAGGTTTAAATCTAGAACAGCTTTTCTAACCTTTCCAACGTCTTCTTCCCTTATAAGGGCAAAGAGCCCTCTTCCCAACATTATCATTGATGAAGGAAGATTTAGAACCTTGTCTATATCCTTGGCTATCTCTATTAGCTCGTCATCCATTAAGCCGGTACTCTCGGCAAATCTTCGGGCTTCATGCATCAGCGTTTCTGGTCTTGGATCCCTAAGTAATTTATTGATTGCGTCTTTTCCTCTATTCCTTATTTCCTTTATAATGTCACTAGAGAGCACATCTTTTGTCGCTAGTCTCCCAAGGGGAATTACAAGAACCTTATATCCATCGCATAAAATGTTATCAACAACTGCTTTTCCGGGGCCTCCTTCCTTTAGCCTAATCTCAATCCCGCCTGCCAGTTGGGCAACAACGTCTCCTAATCCGCCCTTGTAAAGAACCTCAGCTTCATGTGCAACTTTTGCGGCTTGAAGCAATGTCACTCCAAATTTATATGCCAAGGTTAGTGCGGTTCCTAATGCACCCCCCGCGCTATTACCGAAGCCATATCCGTTTGGAAAATCGAAGTACTGCCACACCTCAACTTCTCCAATAAAGTCTTCAGGAATAAGTTTTTCAGCAACATGATAAGTTATCTTTGCATTCTCCCTCTTAACGGGTTCTCCATTGAAAGTTACATGAACGTGTCTTTCAAGGCTTGTTTCCTCGATATTAAGGAACACGTTAGTTCCTTTATCTAAGTTTATTCCAGCTCCTAGTGAGCCTGAAAGTTGTGGTTCTTCTTTGAGAATTGGAACAAAAAAAGCAGTTATATGGGCTGGAATGAAGGCTCTGATCAGCATGATCATACCTCCTTCTTAAGGTTTTCAATAAGCTTTGCCCTTTCGACGGCTTCCCTAAGATGTTTTGCTGTTACTTTGGTGTAAATTTGAGTTGTAGATAGATTTGCATGGCCAAGAAGTTCTTGGATTATCCTTATATCAACACCGCTCTCAAGCATATGGGTCGCGAAACTATGCCTTAATTGGTGAGGGGTTACCTTTACTCCCGCTTTCTCCCCGTACATCTTGACTATTCGCCACACCGTTTTTGGAGATAATTTATCTTTCTTTTTTCTTCTTTTCTCCACGAAGAGATAGGGACTATCATCTTTTCTAGCCTTGAGGTACTTTCTAATTTCTCCAAGTAAGTCTTTAGGCAAGGGTATTACCCTGTCTTTTCCTCCTTTTCCTCCCTTTACTCTAAGAAGTCCATTCTCAAAATCAACGTCTTCTTTTCTTAGGTTACAAAGCTCCGATATTCTTAAACCAGCCCCGTACATCAGGAGAATTATTAACCTGTCCCTTGGGCTTTCAATAACGCTTATTACTCTCCTAACTTCCTCTCGGGTTAAACTTTTTGGTAGTGTTTTTGGAACCTTGGGGTTTTTTAGCCTTTCAGCTTCATAGTCGAGCCCTTCAAATCGGAAATACGCCTTTAATGCTTGTACCACTAAGTTTAAACTCCTCATAGAGTACCCCTTTCTTCTAAGCTTGGCTAGGAATTTTAAAGCGTCTCGAGCCGTCGGAGAGTATCCTTCCTCTAAAAATTTTGAAACAAAGTAAGTGTACATCCTTATGGTGTTTAGACTTTTTCCTTCAAGCTCTAAGTATGTTGCAAATTCCTCAATGTCACTCAACTTTCTCTCCCTCAGTCTCTATGACTTCAATTTCTTCTTCAACTTTCTCTCCTCCTTCAACAACCTCAATTTCCTTTTCTTCTCTTTCTTCCTTTTTAGTTAACTTAAGGGTTAAGTATACCGTTCTCAAGAGCTCTTCTAATGCCTTTTCATCTTCTGCGTAAACGAATCCTTGGCCTACTATTACTTTACCTGAGAACCCAAGAGTTTTCACTGCTTTATCAAAGACTTCCTCACTTGGTAGCTCAATTCCTGGGAATAATTCCTTCCACTTCTCTTCTAGCTTGTAAACTTTTGCTCTCTTCTTGACGATTTCCATGAGCCTTGAATTTTCTGCTTCAGCTCTCTTTAATTCTTCCTGAACTTCTTGGTACTTTTTCTCGAGTTCCTCTACCTTCCTCTTTAACTCTTCATTTTCTTTTTCCAACTCTTCAAACTTCCCCTTTAGGTCGAGATAGTCTCTCCTAAGCTCCATGTATTCGGGAAGCCTCTGCAGGGTCTTAAGTCCTGCTCTAACGAGGGCGTTCTTTAATTCCTTTCTTACAAGTTCCACGTCTATATGTTCTAAGTCGTGTCCCAGGGGGAGTTTCATCCTCTCTATATGTCCAACCATCTCGCTTAGCTCATTGAAAAGTCTCTCTGCCAATTCCCTGCCCACTCTATCAGCATCAGTTGCTATAATTAAAAGATCGGCACCGGCAGCGGCGCTCTTTGCTATCTCTATGTTAGTCGTGGGTATAATTGATGAGATAGTTATGTTGTACTCGCTTCCCAATGCAAGGCCTTGAAGTGCCTTACTAACAACCTCCACATCACTTGCTCCTTCAACAAGAATTCTAACATCAACTATTGTCATTCCTTTCACCTCCGGCTTTCCCGGTCGCTCTAATCTCGGTGACCTGTTAATTAAACATTGTCCTTTAATAACTATTGGGAATAATTCGAAGCTATTTTATATGCCGAAAATTATATAAGTTTAGTTGAGCGTTGGGTTGGTGAGGTGACGATCATGGCCAGGAACATCGTTGTAGAAGAGATTGTAAGGACACCAGTTGAAATGCAGAAGGTTGAGCTAGTGGAGAGGAAGGGAATCGGCCATCCAGATAGCATAGCTGACGGAATTGCTGAAGCCGTAAGCAGGGCTCTTTGCAGAGAGTACATGAAGAGGTATGGGGTTATTCTCCACCATAACACTGATCAGGTAGAGGTCGTTGGAGGAAGGGCCTATCCAAAGTTCGGTGGCGGTGAAGTTGTTAAACCCATTTACATTCTACTCTCTGGAAGGGCGGTCGAACTTGTTGACCAAGAACTCTTTCCTGTTCATGAGGTTGCTATAAGGGCTGCAAAAGATTATCTAAAGAAGAATATAAGGCATCTTGACGTCGAGAACCATGTTGTAATAGATTCGAGGATTGGTCAGGGGAGTGTTGATCTTGTAAGCGTGTTTAACAAGGCTAAGGAGAACCCAATACCGCTTGCAAACGACACGTCATTTGGAGTTGGTTTTGCACCACTGACAGAGACCGAGAAGCTAGTTCTTGAGACTGAGAAGCTCCTGAATGGGGAGAAGTTCAAGAGAGAGAATCCGGCGGTTGGAGAGGATATAAAAGTTATGGGGCTCAGGAAGGGAGATGAGATTGACCTAACGATTGCCGCTGCAATAGTTGACAGCGAGGTTGCAGATCCTAAGGAGTACATGGAGGTAAAGGACAAGATCAGAGAAGCCGTTGAGGAACTGGCCAAAGACATAACATCAAGGAAGGTCAACATATACGTTAACACGGCTGATGATCCTGAGAAGGACATTTACTATATCACCGTTACCGGAACGTCGGCTGAAGCGGGTGATGATGGATCTGTTGGAAGGGGGAACAGGGTTAACGGCTTAATAACGCCCAACAGGCACATGAGCATGGAGGCCGCTGCCGGTAAAAATCCTGTTTCGCACGTTGGGAAGATATACAACATTCTTGCAATGCTCATAGCGAACGATATAGCAAAGGCCTTACCAGTTGAGGAGGTTTATGTGAGGATACTCAGCCAGATAGGTAAGCCAATTGACCAGCCTCTCGTTGCCAGCATTCAGGTTATTCCGAAGCAGGGTCACAGTGTCAAGGAATTCGAAAAGGATGCCTACGCAATAGCCGATGAGTGGCTTGCAAACATAACTAAGATCCAGAAAATGATACTGGAAGACAAGGTTAACGTATTCTAAACGATCTCGAGTTCTTTTAATTCCCTTTTCAATAATGCGAGTTGGTGCTCGTTCAGCGTCCTATTGCCTATAAGCACTATCAAAATTGATCTCTTCACTAGCATAATAGTCCTTTGCACTTGAGAGGAGCTTCATTACACTCTCAAAGCCATTTTCTAGAAAAGGTATTCTAACAAAGTATTAAGCATTATATCATATCACACTCCCGAAATATTATTGGAATTTTCACTTATAATACCTTCCGCCTTCAGGAACTCTTCAATATCTTTGATGTCTTGGGGAGTTAGCTGGTAAACTCTCTTGTTTGAGTGCGGAATGATGATGTTTTTCAGTTTTTTCCTATCTACTCCAAAAACGTGTGCAGACTCCTTCAGAGCTTTACTCACAAGCTTTCTTCGATGTTGGAAAAGGGCGTTTACGAGTTTTTCATTTAAATATATCCTTTCTTCCTTGGGCTTGGGAGTCAAGAGAACTAAGGCGGAATCAACCTCAGGTCGGGGATAAAAAGCCCCTCTCCCAATCTTCATTACTATCTCCACATCCGCTAGGGCTTGAACCATTAACGAGAGTCTAGAATAGTTTCTGCTTCCAGGTTTTGCTATCATTCTCTGAGCGAACTCAAGCTGGTACATTAAGACTGCTTTCTCGAAATCCCTCTTAAGAAGTTTGAATGTAAATGGAGAGGAGATTTGATACGGCAGATTCGATATCGCCTTATTGAATTCGGGCCACTTAACTTTCACTGCGTCTCCATGAATTATCTCGACGTTTTTCCAGCTGTATTCCCTTTTCAGTATCTCAATTATTCTCCTGTCTATCTCAATAGCGTAAACTTTCTTGGCTCTCTTGGCCAGTTCTTCTGTTAAAAACCCTAACCCAGGACCAACTTCTAAAACAACATCATTCGCACTTACCTCTCCGACTTCAATAGCTTTCTCTATGACATCTGGGACAATTAGGAAGTTCTGTCCCAAGGAATCTCTTGCTCTCAAATTGTATTTTGAAAGAAGGAAAAAGAGTCTGTCCTTAAGCATTTTAATCCCTAAATATTCTGTGCTGGCCAACGAATATCCTGTATTTATCTTTCCCTTGTAGTTCTTCAAGTATTCTCTTTGCTATCATCTTTACAGGATCGGGTAAACCTTTGACCCTCTTCTTCAAGTCTTCAAAGCTCTCAAAGGGTTTCTTCTCTCTCTCCTCAATGATGTCCCACATATGCTTTTTCCCAATTCCTGGGAGTAGCTCGAGACTGTGTAATCTGTTCGTTATTGGGGGAGCAACGTTAAAGAATTTTATGAACCTCTCCTCATTGTTCTTGACGATCTCCTCAATTACATATGATAACTCGGCCTTTGCTGTATCCGTTAGCTCTTCATAGCTTAACTTCTTATTTATCATAGCTATCTTGTCTCTGTTCCCCTTTCCAATAAAGACTCTCTCGTACAGCATTAGATCCTCCTTCGGAGTCACCTCGAGCAAGGTGAAGGCTTTCTCTCCTATTACCTGAGCAACGGGCTTCCCAAGGTAGTGGCCTGTTCTTAGATCGGGATAACCGTTCGGGAGGTAATCTAATACGTACGCATATTCTTCATATTCAACGTTCTTCTTTTTGCGAATGCTCTGATGATAAGGATGCCTACGGTAGTAATCCATACTCAACCCCCCAGAAATCTATGAATGCAGAGTTTTAATACTTTTGTCCGCTATCCCGAATTGTTTAAATATCCTTGAGCACACTTAGATACAGATTTTAAGGGGGTGGAAAAGATGGTTGATTGGGAACTCATGCAACAGGTAATCGAAGCTCCTGGAGTTTCTGGATATGAACACCTTGGAATAAGGGATCTTGTCCTTGATCTCCTCAAGGAAGTGGCTGATGAAGTCAGAGTAGATAAATTGGGAAACGTTATAGCCCACTTCAAAGGTTCTTCGCCCAGGATTATGGTAGCCGCGCACATGGACAAGATCGGATTGATGGTTAATCATATTGATAAAGACGGTTACCTGCACGTCGTTCCGATAGGTGGCGTCCTTCCAGAAACCCTAATTGCTCAGAGGATCAGGTTCTTCACTGACAAGGGAGAGAGATATGGAGTCGTTGGAGTTCTCCCACCCCACTTGAGAAGAGGCCAGCAGGACAAAGGTGGAAAGATTGATTGGGATCAGATAGTCGTTGATGTTGGAGCGTCGAGCAAGGAAGAAGCAGAGGAGATGGGCTTTAGGATTGGGACGGTTGGAGAATTCGCTCCAAACTTCACGCGGCTCAGCGAGCACAGGTTCGCAACTCCATACCTTGACGACAGGATATGCCTCTACGCGATGATAGAAGCTGCTAGGCAACTTAGCGATCACGAGGCAGACATATACATAGTTGCCTCAGTCCAAGAGGAAGTGGGCCTTAGGGGAGCAAGGGTTGCAAGCTTTGCAATTGATCCCGATGTGGGAATAGCAATGGACGTTACATTTGCAAAGCAACCTCATGACAAGGGTAAGATAGTCCCAGAGCTCGGCAAGGGGCCAGTTATGGACGTTGGTCCTAACATAAACCCGAAGCTAAGGGCATTTGCCGATGAAGTTGCTAAGAAGTATAATATCCCACTCCAAGTTGAGCCATCTCCGAGGCCAACTGGAACGGATGCAAACGTAATGCAGATAAACAGGGAGGGCGTGGCCACAGCAGTTTTAAGCATTCCAATAAGGTACATGCACTCCCAGGTTGAGCTCGCCGATGCAAGGGACGTTGATAACACGGTAAAGCTCGCAAAGGCCCTACTTGAAGAGCTCAAACCAATGGACTTCACGCCGTGATGGGAATGATAGTCATAGTCCCCATTGGGGAAGTTCCTGGGGACGTTCTTTCCTTTCTTCAAACAAATCTTTCGGCATTCTATGCAAGGTACGGTATAGAAGTTAGGGTTATTGGTGGCCTATCTCTAGATGCATTCTCCCATGCTTTTGATATGTACAGGGGTCAGTTCTTAGGTAGGGCTTTTCTCCCCGCTCTCTCCCTTGTGAAGAGAGATTTTAGAGCTTTAGCGGTTCTTGGAGTTGTTAATGTTGATCTGTATGAGCCTGGTTTGAACTTTATATTTGGAATAGCCCATCCTGGGTTCGGAGTTGCCCTGATATCACTGTACAGGCTGTATCCGGAGTTTTATGGTGAGCCTCCAGATAGAAAGCTCCTCAAGGAGAGGTCTTTGAAAGAGGCTATGCACGAACTTGGTCATGTCTTTGGCTTAGAGCACTGTCCAAATCCGAAGTGCGTTATGCACTTCTCAAACTCAATTATAGATACCGATATGAAATCATGGATGTACTGCGAAAGCTGTTTAAGGAAGTTGGAGGAGAGGATAGGGAGGGGCCATGTACGAAGTGGAACTTAAGGGGTATGCAACCGACGAGATATTTGAGAGGGTAAGGGAAAAGTTTGAGTTCATGCGCAAGGAAATCCACGAGGACATCTACTATCAGCACCCCTGCAGGGACTTTTCAAAGACTGATGAAGCCTTGAGGATTAGGATAAAAAGGTTTAATGGACATTTTGAGGCATTTTTAACTTACAAGGGGCCGAAGATAGATCCAAGATCCAAGACAAGGCTTGAAATTGAAGTTGAAATTGAGGACGTTGATAAGTACTCTCAGCTTTTAGAGGCCCTCGGCTTTAAGGAAATTCTTACAGTAGTAAAAACCAGGGAGAAGTACTACGTTGATAAGGGCGTTACAATAACCTTAGACGAGGTTGAAGGGCTCGGTAAGTTCATTGAGATTGAAACCTTAGTAAAGGAAAAAGATGAGATTCCGGGAGCCGTTGAAAGGTTGGAGAATATACTTAAGGAGCTTGGGGTTGAGAGGTTCGAGAGGAGATCTTACCTTGAGCTTTTGCTGGAAGCCTCTCAAATATCTCAACGTACTTGAAGCCGTCGTCGGGGAATATTAGAACCGTGAATATTAGAATCGTTGTTCCTTTAGGCTTTACTTTTTCATAAGTCGCAACAACTGCTCCTTAGCTCATTGCCTATTAGTAGCCCATCACTCCGTGCGATCTTGACAACTCCTTTAAATGCTTCCTCTTCTGTAATTTCAACTACTTCATCGACTTTAACCGTGAAGAACCACTTTGGTTTCGTTTCAAGTCTTTTTATCCTAGGAATAGTGCTCCCTTGGGCTGGGATAACGCCAATAATTATGGTTCCATACTTTTCCTTCAGGTACTTTGCTA
>Ga0164315_10004460_pt1 | contig 10862 bp, 6 predicted proteins | sample GuaBasSedimGuay6_FD_113737 | JGI IMG/M metagenome (GOLD analysis project Ga0164315, IMG submission 113737) | Subseafloor sediment microbial communities from Guaymas Basin, Gulf of California, Mexico - Guay6, Core 4569-2, 0-3 cm | ecosystem: Environmental > Aquatic > Marine > Hydrothermal vents >...
GCAGTGGTGGCCGCAGCAGTGTTTGCCGGAGTGTTTGCGACGAGTGCGCAGGCGGGCCCGCACAAGGACGAGCGCTGGGGCTTCAAGCTCAAGGTGCCGAGTGGTTGGAAACAAGCCGCCATGTCGGCCAGCGAGGAATGGATCGCCGCGAAGTTCCTCGGCAAGCGCGCGCTCACCGCGAAGAAGTCCGACTGGTACGTCCAGGAGCACGCCAAGATCTGGGTGATCGGCTTCCCCGCGGCCAAGAAGGAAGACAAGGGCGCGCAGGTTTCCGTCAAGGGCAGCGTCGTCACGATCGCCTTCAAGAACCCGTACAAGGACTACAAGGACTTCGTCAAGCGGGAGAACACGTTCGGCGGCGGCTATCACTTCTCGAAAGAGAAACGGGTGACCATCGGCGACGTCGAGGTGGACCAGTACGAAATCAAGATCGAGAAGACATCGGCGGCGCCCTTCCGCGTGGTCGCCTGGGTCTACCACTTCGAGGACATCGACTTCGCCATCCAGTGCACCGTGCTGGAGGACCACTACAAGAAGTACAAGGCGACGTTCCGGGGCACGCTCAAGAGTTTCAAGCGCATCGCGCGCAAGAAGGCGATGCCCACTTCGACCACGACCGGCAACAGGATCATCACCCTCGAGGACGAAGAGAAGCTGACGCCGGAGGAGCGCGCGAAGCGGCGGCGCGAGGACTTCGAGCGGACGCTGCGCAAGGAACTCGGTGCGCTGCCCAAGGGCTGGTACGAGGTGCGCACCAAGCACTACGTCGCCCTCGCCAACGCCGACCGGAAATTCACCAAGCGCGCGCTCGACCATGCCGAAGCTGTGCGCAAGTACCTCGACAAGACCTTTCCCGACATCGGTTCCGACTATGTGCCCATGGGGCTGATGCGCGTCTTCGCGTCGCGCGAGGAGGAGAGCGCGTTCAACAGCGGCACGAGTTGGATGTGGGGCCGCGGCGTCGAGCAGGTGCTGGTGACGCAGACCGTCGGCGGCAGCGACCGGAACTGGGAGTTCGAGTGGCTCAGCTCGCGACTCACCGGCCAGTACCTGCAGTTCAAGAACAGCTATCTCTCCGACAACATGCCCTACTGGTTCGAGGAGGGGCTCAAGCAGCACATGAAGTTCGCCCGCTCCAAGGGCAAAAGCGTCACGATCAAGCCGGACGAGTACGACCGCCAGAACATCAAGGACATCATCAAGGCGGGCAAGGCGATCCGGCTCAAGGACATGTTCGAGAAGGGGCGCTCGCAGGACATGACGCAGTACCAGGCGGGTTCCGTCTGCAGCTACCTGCTCACCGCGGGCAACCGCGGGAAGACCAAGGGGCTGATTAAGGCGTACCTCAAGAACCTCGTGGGCGCGATCGACATCGCGGAGTCGGAGTACAAGGCGGAAACCGCGCGCATCGACGCCGAAAGGAAGAAGCAGCTCGAGGAGGAAGCGAACCAGGGCGCCACCCCGACGGGCGAGTCCGAAGACGAGGAAGGCGACGAGGAGGAGGACGAAGACGCCAACAAGTCATGGGAGCAGCGCCGCGAAGCTCTCAAGAAGCGCCGCGAGGCGATCCTGCGCGAGGCGTTCGAGAAGACCTTCGGCCACCTGTCCGAGAAGGACTGGAAACGCATCGACAAGCGGTGGCGCGATTACGCCGGCTAATGAAGTACGTCACCCTCATCCTCCTGCTCCTGGCCTCGGCCGGTTTCGCCGACACGCTGATCATGACCGACGGCCGCGTCTTCGAGTTCAAGAAGATCGACAAGTCGGACAAGGGGTTCGTCGTGCATTTCGAGCACGGCATCGTGACCGTCCCGCTGCGTCTGGTCAGGGCCTGCTACCGGACCGGCACCGACGGCGAGTTCGTCCCTGTCACCGACGCCGAGAAGCGCAAGTTCGAGAAGGGCCTGGTGCCCTGGGGCGGCAAGTGGGTCAAGCGCGCGAAGCGGGGCCGGCTTCGCGCGGCGGCGGAAAAGAGCCGGCAGGAACGTATCGAGCAGACGAAGGCGCGACGCCTGTGGCGCAACCACGTCACCGTCGAGACGGGCCGCTTCATCTACAAGCACACGCTGCCGGACGAGGTCTTCGAGGAGTACAAGGACCTCTTCGAGACCTACTACAAGTTCTTCACGAAGTACTGGGGCATCAAGCCGTCACCGAAGTTCGGCAAGGCGACGATCAACATCTATCACGACCGCGCCTATTTCGAGCAGGTGGGCGGCGCACCGCAGGGTGTCGTGGGCTACTACATGCCGATACGCCGCGACTTGAACTTCTACGTGGATCGCGAGAACAAGCGCTACACGATCGATGTGATGTTCCACGAGGGCAATCACATGCTCACCCACATGATCAACGAGCGGTTCTGGTACCCGTGGTGGGTGGGCGAAGGCATGGCGGAGTACTTCGGGGCGAGTTCGTGGGATCCGCGCACCAAGAAGATGAAGATCGGCCTGTTGCAGAGCGGTCGCCTCGCCGTGCTCAAGGAGCAGTTCAAGGACGAGGACAAGCGGCTCAAGCTGACGTCGCTGCTGGAAACGCAGGGCATGGGCGCGATCGGCTATTCGTGGGCGTGGTCGTTTTGCCACTTCATGCTCTCCACGCCCAAGTATGCGAAGAACTTCAAGAGGTTCTACCTGGCGCTCGGCCGCGCCAAGGGCATCCGCCGCGTGCAGCGGGGCATGGGCCAGACGACCGTCACGGGCGAGGAACTCGTGCGGGTCTTCAAGAAGTACCTCAAGGTCAAGGACATCGAGGCGCTCCAAAAGGAGTGGTACGACTACATCGAGAAGTCGCTCACGATGGAGCGCGGCCAGAAGCTCGATTGGGCCACGGCCGGATACATCATGGGCCTCTACGGGGAGCGGAAGAAGGCGCGCAAGTTCCTCAAGCGCGCCATCGACGCCGGCTCGGAGGAGCCGTTGGTGCTCTACGGATACGCCAAGCTCAAGATGCAGCAGAGCATGCCGGGCATCGCGCGCAAGTACGCGACGCGCACGACGGATGTCGATCCGCTTCATGCGCGCGCGTGGTGCCTGCGCGGCCAGGCGATGCGTGCGCAGGGCGACCGCCCGGGCGGGCTCAAGCTGATCCAACTGGCACGCGAAATGGACCCCGACAGCCGTGAGATCTGGTTCGCGCTCGAGGCGGCCGAGCAGATGGAGAAGGAAGCGAAAGAGAACGGTTAGTTGGGCTGCCGCTCGTCGATCCATGCGCGGACGCGGCGCTCCAGCAGCGGCAGCGGCACCGAACCCACGGCGAGCAGCGTGTCGTGGAAGGCGCGCAGATCGAATGCGTCACCGAGTTCCTTTTCCGCCTCCGCGCGCAGGCGCCGGATCCAGAGTTCGCCGATCTTGTACGCCGTCGCCTGGCCGGGCCACGCGATGTAGCGGTCCACTTCGCGGGCGATGTTGACCTCGGTCAGCGCGCTGTTGGCCAGCATGAAGTCGATCGCCCGCTGGCGCTTCCACTGCTTGGCGTGGATGCCCGTATCGACGACGAGCCGCATCGCGCGCCACATCTCGTAGGAGAGGCGGCCGAACCGGTCGTAGGGCGTGCGGTAGACGTCTTTCATCTCCTCGCCAAGGCGCTCCGCGTAGAGCGCCCAGCCCTCGCCGAAGGCGGTGTAGCTGAGCGTCGTGCGCCACTCGTGCACGCCCTCCGCCTCCTGCGCCAGTGAGATCTGATGGTGGTGACCGGGCACCGCCTCGTGCAGGGTCAGCGCGACCATTTCGTATTTCGGGCGCTGGTCGAGGTTGTAGGTGTTGGCGACGAAGTATCCGGGCTTCCCGGTCTTGAGTGAGCCGGAGTAGTAGTACGCGGTCGGCGACGCCGCGGCGATGAAGCCGGGCATCTCCTTTACGCCGTAGGGCAGACGCGGCAGCATCCGGAAAAGCGTCGGCATGTTGGCGTCGATCCGCTTGGCGATGTCGCGGTACCCGGCGAGCAGCTCTCGCTTGTCCGTGAAGTAGAACTGCGGGTCCGTGCGCAGGAAGTTCACGAACTTGGCGAAGTCGTCCTTGTGGGGGAGGTCGTGCTTCTGCAGCAGCGCCTCCATCTCCGCACGGATGCGCTTGACCTCCGCGAGACCCGTCGTGTGGATCTCGTCCGCGGAAAGCGGCAGTGTCGTGTGGTTCTTGAGGCGCGACTCGTAATAGGCGAGTCCGTCCACTCCCTCCGACGCGGCGATCGACTCGCGGCACTGCGGCAGGTACTCCTTCTCGAGGAAGTCGGCCAGCTTGGTGAACGCGGGCGCGACCTTCGTGACGATCAGTTCCCTGGCGCGCTCCTGGTCGACCCACGGCTCCTGCTTTTTCGTGAACGGCGGCCACATCGCGTGCAGCTCGGGGTTGGCCGTGAACTTGTCCCCGCCGTGATGGCGCGCCTGCGCGATCGTGGGGGCGACGACGATGCGCGGCGGCGTGCGGCCCGCGGCGACTCCCTCGCGCAGGTTGGCAATCACCTGGTCGATCAGTCCCGGCACCAGCGAGAGGCGCGTCAGGTAGTCGTCGTAGCGCTGCTTGGAGTCGAAGGTGATGCGCGAGGGCAGTTGCGGCAGGCCGCGTTGCACGCCCCACATCTGCGTAATAGCGGTCTGGTAGGGGAGGAACTTCGCGGTGGCGAGTCGCTTCTCGCACTCGAACTGGATCAGGAATGCGTTGACCCGATTGCGCGCGCTGAGTTTTTCGGGATCGAGCTTACGCACGATGCCGATGTGCCGGCGTGCGAACTCGGCCGAGTGCAGGCGCGCCTTGTTTGCTTCCGTTTCGAGCTTCGTGTCGAACCTGTGATCGCCGCGCGAGGTTGCCCAGCGCGGACTCCGCTTCATGAGCTCGTACAGCTCGACATTCATGATCCTCTCGACCGTCTTGTCTTCGGCGGACTGGGCCAGCGCAGCGCCGGCGAAGAGGAGGAGTAGGCAGGCGGTTCGCATATTAGTCATCCAGAACGTAGGCGAAGATCAGCGGAGCGACAATCGACGCGTCGGAGTTGATCATGAAGCGCGGCGTGTCGGCGCGCAGCTTACCCCAGGTGATCTTCTCGTTGGGCACGGCACCGCTGTACGAGCCGTACGACGTGGTGGAGTCGCCGATCTGGCAGAAATAGCCCCAGAAGGGCGTGTCGACTTTCTTGAGGTCCTGGATCAGCATGGGCACGACGCAGATCGGGAAGTCGCCCGCGATGCCGCCGCCGATCTGGAAGAACCCGACGGAGCGCCCTGCCGCCACTTCCGCCTCGTACCACTCCGCCAACTCCTGGAGCTGCGCCGTGCCGGTGGTCACGGTGGTGTGGTCGGAGAGCTTGCCGGAGATGACGCAGCCGGTGAAGACGTTGCCGAGTGTGGAGTCTTCCCAGCCGGGCACGAAGACGGGCACGTCGCAGTCCGCGGCGGCCAGCACCCACGAATTCTCGCGCGGCACCTGGTAGTGCTCGGCCAGCGCGTCGTCGCGGACCAACTCCTTCATGAACTGCCAACAGCTCTTGCGCTCGCCGTCCCGCTCCGCCTGTTGCCAGAGCCCGAGCAGTCTCTCATCCATGTTCCGCATGACCGACTCGGGAATGCACGTGTCCGTCACGCGGTTGAGCCCCTCTTCGTAGAGCTTCTGCTCCTGTTCCGGTGAGAGGTCGCGGTAGTTGGACACGACGCGGTATCCGTCGTGCGCGATGAGGTTGAAGACGTCCTCCTCGAGGTTGGCTCCGGTGCAGCAGATGCCGTGCACCTTGCCGGCGCGAATCATGCGCGCCAGCGAGATGCCGAGCTCCGCCGTGCTCATCGCACCGGCGAGCGTCACGTACATCGACCCGCCGCCGTCGAGATGATCGACCCAGCCCTGCGCCGCCTCGCGCGTTTCGCGCGCATTGAAGTGGCGGTAGTGATGCTGCATGAATTCGCGGATCTTCATGGCAGAAACCTAAGCCCGCGCACGCCGAGGCGCAAGAACGCGACCGCTACTTCTGCGTGAGATGCAGCACGCCGTCGAATTCGGCGGCGGGTGCGTCGATCTGCTCCAGGTAGCGGCGCGCGACGACGGCGGTCGCGGGGTCCTCCTCGAGCGCGCTCCACAGGGCGCGGGCATCCTCCATGCGCCCTTGGGCGAACGCGTCCACGGCGGCCTTGGTGCGCGCGATGCGGTCGCGGTCCTCGTCGGTCGCGTTCTCTTCCAGCAGCAGCACCTCGTGGATCTCGGTGGCTGTTTTCTGCCCGACCACCGTCACGCGCCCGAGCGGCCGTGTCAGGATGTCGTCGCCGATGAGTTCCTTCGTGCGTCCGTTGATGAGGATGCGCGTGCCGAACTGCTTGTTGGCCGACTCGAGGCGGGCGGCGAGGTTGGCCGAATTGCCGATGACGGTGTAGTCGCGCAGGTCGGGGGGCGCGCCGCAGTCGCCCAGCGTGACGTCGCCGGTGGCGATCCCGATACGCATCGCGAGTCGCGGCAGATCCTGCATGCCGCCGCCGTCGTCGTTCTCCGAATCGAGTCGCTCGAAGCACTCGAGTGCCGCGCGGCAGGCGTTGTCCGCGTAGGGCGTATCGCGGGCGAACGCGCCGAAGACGCACATGATGCCGTCGCCCAGGAACTTGTTCACGTAGGCGGCGTGGCGCGTGAGCACCTCGTTCATCGCGAACATGTAACGGTTGAGCAGCGCGACCGTCGCCTTCGAGTCGAGCGTTTCGGAAATCGCGGTGAAGCCCGCGAGGTCGGAGAAGAAGCAGGTGACCTCGCGCTCCTCGCCCTCCATGTCCACCGTGTCCGGGTTCTCCAGCAGGAACTCGAAAAGCTGCGGGGAGACGCGCGCGCCGAATTGGCGTTGGAGTTGCGCCTTCTCGCGCCGTTCGCGCACCGCGCGCATCACGGTGGTGCCCGACCACGAGGCGAAGATCGCGGCCAGGGGTGCGGCCGTCGCGACCGCGATCCCGTTGCGGCCGAAGATGATCAGCAGGTCCGCCGTGATGAACACGAGCGCGATCAGCAGGGCCAGCAGGAACGAGAAGCGCGGGCCCGCCTCGCGCGTCGCCATGGCCGCGAGCAGCCCGAGCAGCAGCGTGAGTGCCGCGCCGATCCATCGCGGCGCCGGGCGAACGATGTAGTTCGTGAGCAGCGAACTTGCGACCACGCCGTGCGCGACGACGCCCGGTGTGCGCGCATGGACCGCCGTCGCATAGAAGTCGCCGAAGTTGCCCGAGGCGCTCCAGCCCATGAAGACGAGCTTGCCGTCGAGTGCCTCCGAGAGTCGGTTGCGCGCTTGTTCGAGGACGCCGCGTCCGTGGACGACCTTGGCGCGCGCGGCAAGCCAGTTGCGCCAGAGTCGCAGCATGCGCTGATCCTCTTCCGATTCCGGCTCGCCGCCGGTCTCGACGCCGGCGGTCTGGAACTCCGCCTCGTCGGCCAGGGCGCTGTCGATTTCCGCAGCCATTTCCGGCTTGTGAAGGTCGGCCTCCTCGAAGTCGTCGCTCAGGTGCGCGAGCACGAGTTCACGGGTGCGCTTGGACTGTGCCGCAATCGTCTGCGCCAGTTCCCGTTCGCGAGAGACCAGTTCGACGACGGTCCCGAGCGAAAGGTGCGGGGCGAACGTAGACGGCTGCTCCGGGTCGATGCGCGCCCAGCTCAGCAGCATGTGCGACCCGTCCACTTCGAAGGGGCCCTCCTCGCCGGGGAAGACCATCGTCTGCGGGGCGAAGACGCCCTGCGGAAGGCCCAGATACGCGGCGGCCGCAGCCGCGCCCAGCTGCGGGAAGACCTTGCCGTCGATCTCCCAGCGCAGCGTGACTCGGCGCAGGATGCCGTCGGCGTCGGGCTCGGCCTGCACGACGCCCGGACCCGCCACGCTGTTCGCGAACATGGCGAGCGGCGGAAGAATCGAGTCCGCGTGGCCATAGGAGACATCGCTTTGCGCCGAGGGAAGGTCGCGTTGAAGCAGCAGCGCCGCTTCCGCGCGCGCCACCTCGTTACGCAGCAGGCGCAGCTCGGGAAAATCCACGAGTTCCACGTCGGTCGCCGTCACCATGCGCTGTCGTGTCGCCTCGACGGAGATGCGTCCCTCGCGGCGCAAGTTGGTCACCACTTCGCGTACGGCGATGCGCTTGTACTTGTTGAGGTGCCGGCGAACGCTGCGTGCGCGGCGGGGCGGTAGCTGAAGTTGCGCGACGACTTCGTCGGCGGTAAGGCGGATGTTCCCGCCCAGCGCGGTGATCACGTCGCGCCACGCGTCGGCGCCCTCCAACTCGGCGCGCGTGGTGGTCGGATCGACGGCGAGGATCACCTTGGCTTTCGCGGCGGCGAACGCATCCCGCAGTTGCCGGTCCCCCTCGGGATCGCGATCGTCCGGTTCGGTCAGCAGGATATCGATTGCGATCACGCGGGCGCCCAGGCTGTCGATGCCGTTGATCGCGTCCGCAAGGCGCCGCCGCGACCAGGGCCAGCGCCCGATCATCGAGAGCGCCTGGTCATCGACGTCGAGGTGAACGATCGCGCGCGACGGCTCGGGTGGGTCGGCGCGCCCGTAGCGGAACATCAGGTCGAGCGTGCGCGCCTCGGCCTCGCGCATGACGGGCCAGTCGTACAAACTGGCCGCCGCTAGCAGCGCGGCGAGCGCGGTGCCGACCAACCACGCCTGGACGCGCGGCTGGGTCACGGCTTTTGGGGCAGCGGGTTATCGGACGTCGGCGGAACGGGGTCCGGACCCTCCCGCGGCGGCGGGAGCACCTTGCCGCCGCGCAACTGGTTGATCGCCTTGAGCCCCGACTCCTCGACCGGATTGCTCAGGTCGGTCGGCTGAATGCGCGGATCGTCCAGCGCCTCCGGCGTGATGGCGCCCTCGAGCGGAACGATGTAGGTGCTCCAGAAGGCGTCGAACGCCGGCATCGGGTTCTGTTCCGAAGTGCTGTCCGCCTTGGAGAGTGTCGCCTTGAGGCCGCGCAGGTATTCGATTTCGATCGCGCGAATGCGGTTGCCGGGAATGCCGCGCGCGCGGTAGCTGCGAATCGCGTCCCACTCGATGCGGAACGCGGTGCCGCGGACCGCCAGCGTCGCGCTCGGCGTGGCGACGGAGAAGTCGATCGCAAGGCCGAGTCGGGTCGCCTTCACATCCACGCGCCCGAACTGCACGCCGATCTTGGTCTTGAGCTTGTCGCCGTCCTGGATGATCTGCGGAATGGAGACGCGCGTCTGGCGGTCGATCACCATCGTCGCGTTGGGGCCGACACGCAGCGCCACCAGCGACTTGCGACCGGTGCGCACCGTCGTGCCCGGCTTGAGCACGTCGTTGATCTTGAGCTTCGCCCACTTGGCCTTCTTGCCGGCGCGCGCCTGCGCGACACCCACGACTTTCATGACGATCGCCTCGTAGACGCGCGTCTGTCCCTTGGGCAACTTCTTCAGCGTTGCGGGCTTCTTGGCATCTTGCGGTGTGGCGATGGCGGCCAGCAGCAGCAGCAATCCGAACGTGCGCGTCATTTGGCGCCTTTCATCACGGTACCGGTCCCGCCCGCGCGGAAGTCTTCCGCTCGACCGAGCAGGGCCATGAGCTGCATACCGGAAATCGTCTGCTGCGGCGTCATGTTCGGCAGCCAGCCCCGGTAGTTCAGCTCATTTACAGAATACCGCTCCCGCGGGCCGAAAACGCGCATCGTGACGCCGCCCTTGATCGCTGTCTCAATGCAGACCGCCTTGGCGATCCAGCCGACGCGCGCCGACTCGAGCGGAGCGAGCTGTTCGGTGGCGGAAATCCAGCCGCGTGAGTCGGCTGTGGCGATCGCGTCCTTGCTGGGCACGACCTCGAAGGAGATCACCAGAGCGTGCAGGGCGTCGCTGTTGCAGACCATGCGCTGCTTGGCGAGCGCGTCCCAAAAGTCCATTTCGGCGAACTCGTCGGTGCCGCCGTGCTTGGCGACAACGGACTCCTTGAGGGTCGTGCGCCCACAGCAGGCCCAGAAAGGAAGGGACACGAGGAGGAGGGCCACGGGAACCAATCTAGAACCCATAGCTCACCCCCAGATATGCGAACTGCATCGGCTTCGATCCAAGAAACGCGTCGCCCGGCAGGAAGATGCCGTAGCGAAAGTCGATGGCGAGGTCGGAGGTGAGCTGCCAGGCGATGATCAGATCGGCTTCGAAGCCGATGTAGCCTTCGCCCGGAATCGTCGTCACGCTCACCGGCGCGTCGCTGTCGAGTTTGCCGAAGAAGAACAAGTCGAGTCCGAACTCCACCTTCGAGCCGGGTTCCTCCGTACGCCACGGTCGCCAGCGCGGGCCGAGGCGCAGGCTGGCGAGGTTGGAGAGGTCGAGCGCCAGCACCAGTCCGGTGTTCCAGTATCCGAACGCGTTGAAGCTCGTGTCGTTCGTGCCCGACTGGTTGCCGTTGATCGTGTGCGAGGAGTGGCCGCGGTCGGAGTCGCCCGAGCCGAGCAGCAGTTCCAGTTCCAGGCGGAAGTTGCGCAGTTTGGGATAGCGGCGCGGCGTGATGATCACCTCGAACTTGATCGCCCAGGCGGCGATGTCGTCGCGCGTTTGCGGGAAGCTGCCGGTGAGGTCGCTGGCGGATTCGCCGAACTCGTAGATCGCCTCGAAGCGGTAGAAGGTCGAACCCCCGAGCTGGCCGGTGCTGCCGAGCGCGACGTAGGAGCTGTCGTAGTGGTACTCGCCGCCGCCGGACAGCGTCGTGTCGTTCCTGTCGATCTGATCGAGGAAGTACAAGAAGGGCTGGTGGCTGGTCCAACCGCGGTAGTCGAGCAGCACGCCCCAGAAGTTGCGCTCGGTGTCCGACGTGTAGCCCGGCCGCGACGCGTCGAAATCGATGAAGTCGTGGTCGGGCGACTGGCCCGCCATCGTCTGCAGGTGGAAGCGGCTCCACTCGAAGTTGAGGCGCGC
>Ga0164315_10004461_pt1 | contig 10862 bp, 11 predicted proteins | sample GuaBasSedimGuay6_FD_113737 | JGI IMG/M metagenome (GOLD analysis project Ga0164315, IMG submission 113737) | Subseafloor sediment microbial communities from Guaymas Basin, Gulf of California, Mexico - Guay6, Core 4569-2, 0-3 cm | ecosystem: Environmental > Aquatic > Marine > Hydrothermal vents...
CAAACAATCGACCACTGAAAAAGAAGAATTCATCATGGACGTCAATCAGGATGAAACCGATCGCGTTTTCATTCAAAACAATGTCGACTTAATCATCCACGGTCATACACATCGCCCGATGATTCATCACAAAAAAGTCAATGACCGTGATACCACCCGCGTTGTTTTAGGTGACTGGCACGAGACTGGAAGTTATTTGCGAATTAATGATGCTTCAGCTGAGCTTAAACTACAGACTTACCAGTAACGCTAAACACTCAAAACCTTCAAACAGACCCTAACAATAAAGGGCTGACAGGCTGAAATCGGCTAACAGACGTTCACTGCTACTATGTTGTTTGTCGCTTACCAACACATAACAGACCTTTTAAAGACGGTTTTCTCCCTCTCCCAGAGGGAGAAGGAACTAGAAACTAAGTACAGTCAATTCAGGCAATGTCTGTTCAGTGGTGTTTTCAGAAGAAAAGCTAATAACTTTTTACACCTCATAATGAGTGGAAAACTGATTTAATGCATGAAACAGCCATACTCATTTTAAACCAAACGAAGCTCTAGCTTTTTACCCATCACCTCAGCAACTTTTGCCATTGTATTTAAACTTACACTGGTATCTTCTGGATCGGTCAGGCGATTAACTTGCATACGGCTCGTTTCAAGAACTTTAGCAAAGGCTGTTTTGGTAGTGTTATGCTCAGCTAAGTATTTATTAACTTCCCACGCAAGCACACGAGCAACAGCGATTGCCTGAGCCTCACCTAAAATGCTTTCTTCTTCTAAGAAGTCATCAAAACTAGAACCAATATGTTTATTTTTCATTATGTCACCTACTTCGCATTCAAAACGGTATTTCGTCGGCTTTTTGCTAAATCTAAGTCCTATTTAGGGGTCTTCTGGGTTTTCTTTTTAATCCCATGCAATAGCACCATATCGTGTTTTGCAATCGTAAAAAAGACTCGAGTAATGCAGCCATCATTAATATTACTGCGCACTTCCCACAATTTCTTATCAAGCTTTTCAACCAGTGGCATACCCAGTGGCCAGCCCTCCTCAACGGTTTTCATATCAAAACCGACTATCCGTTTATCTGCTTTATTGAGCATTTTTAGCCATTCAAAAACAGGCTCTTTACCACTAGCTAAGCAATAAAATTTAACGGAAATCCTTTTAACGGGGCATTTATCCATGACAAGAGTGTATCTTTTATGGTACGCTATTGCAAGTAAATTAAATAATAATTGTAAAAAAGGCTAATCAAAATACGAAGGTCGGGAGGCCATATATCATGTTATCTTCGAATTGTTTTTCCTTTTTTGCACCACCACTCAATGTCCGATAAATCGATTTTTACCAAGATGTGCAATTTTTCCCAGAGGTCCGTTATGTGGTGGTGTCGCCCATTGTAATATCACACCCGAACGACCATTTTGGCTCGTTAACACCAGGTGAATTAAATCATTGGATGACTACTTAGGCTATTTTCGTAGGAATAAACTTACAGAACTACCAGATAAAATTTGGCTATCATAAATAACTAAATAAAAAATAGCCGGCAGCAAGCAGCGGGGAATCAACCCGTTTGAGAATAAAATTCACTTAATAAAAGTTTTTGAGTTCGCCTCAATTGAAAACTGACGGTAGTCTTGAGGAATTTTAAACTTATCCGAATGTACGGTTACCTTTTTGTATCCCGTTAAAATTTTAGAACGCTCATTGCTATGCCATTCCTGTATAGGCAGACCTTTTTCAAAATAGGCGCCTGTATTGTATATCTGGTCAATGTAATAGCAGGCCGTTTGCATCTCGGTAATTTTATTATCGCTCATTTTCACCTGTTGACCGGAAACCACTTTCTGATAATTTTGTAAAATAGTTCTTACTTCTGGCAGCAGATTTTCAACAAGCTGTACTTCGATACAGGTTTCTTCACTTTCGTTCTCAGCTTTACTATTGCTTTCCTTAATATACACACGGTAATTAAAAACAGCCTTTCCAGATACCATTGGCGCATCGGCTAATGGTAAATATTCTATTGTCGGTTTAACCGGTAAGTTATCCGTAGTAAAAACATGTTCCTTTATCACCAGCACAGATTCATCATGATGACTGACGCTATAAATAACTTTGTCCTTATCATCGTAAATAATAAAACCACTACTTTCGCCCTCTTCATCTACCCTGATGTAACGGGCAGATATCAGCATTGTCACTTCGTACTCATCTATTCCGGGCTCCCTTTCCAGGTATGAAAGTTTATAAACTTCCTCATTTTCATCTTTCGCCTGTGCAGAAATACCGGCAGATAAAACCAATAAAGCTGTGAATAAAATTAAGTTTTTTATCATCATAATGTACATATTACTGAGACGGATGAAAAGGATGCCCTACGTTCAAGATACGCCGTAAATACGTCCATGTAGGCTTGACTGTAGCGTCCATGCTACAGACAATCTTGAACGCAGGGTATCCTTTTTATCCGTCTTGTTACTATAATTTAAATTCAAAAATGGCTTAACAAACTCTGCATTTCTTCATGACTAAAGCCAGCCTGAAGGCGTGCCTCTGTATCGAAGGGCCCAAACCTGGCACCCTGCATGTATTTTTCGATCAATTCAAGGAAAGTTTGTTGCGGTTCCAGATTTCGTTCTTCACACAAGGTTTTATACCAGTATGAACCTATTTTCACATGGCCAATTTCATCATCAAATATTTTTTGTAATATTGATATTAACTGCGTATCACCGGTGGATTGTAATTTTTCTATCATCCCCGGTGTGACGTCAAGCCCCCTTGCCTCCAGTACACGCGGTACCAGTGCCATTCTGGTCATTACATCAAAATCGGTTTTAACAGCCATTTCCCAAAGTCCATTATGCGCAGTTAAATCACCATACGCCACGCCATGCTCCTCAAGGTAATCCGATAACATGGTAAAGTGCACCGCTTCCTCTGCTGCTACACGACACCAGTCAGAATAATATTGCCCGGGCATCTGCTGAAAACGGTAGACAGCATCTAACGCCAGGTTAATGGCATTAAATTCGATATGCGCAATGGCATGCACCAGGCTCAACCGGCCTTTCAAGCTGGAAAAATTACGCCTGGGTACGTCTCTGGGATCAACCAGTTCAGGTTTCTGGGGCCGTCCGGGTACGGCTAAAGATTTTACCGCTGATTGTGGTTGTAACTGTAACTCACCATCGCGCAAACGTTTATGCAGAGAAAGAGTTAACTGTACTTTTTCAGCAGGGCTTTGCTGCAGCAAACAAGATAATGCCTGCTCAAATAAATTAGTATTTTCATCATTCATATACTCACAGTTTAGCAATAAAAAAGGCCTGAAAATCAGGCCTTTTTATAACTATTTAAAGAAATAATTACAGGGTAATTTTATCTTTATTTTTTGCTACTGTTTTACTACCAATACCATCGACATTTTCCAGATCCTGAACAGATTTGAACTTGCCGTGGCTACTTCGATAATCCACTATTGCTTTAGCTTTGCTATCACCTATGCCTGTCATGGCAGAAGCAATCTGCTCAGCACTGGCATTATTGATATTTATTTTTCCGGCAAATGCTGCTGAAGAAAACAATAAGATGGTGGTTAAAAATAGAGTGTGAAGTAATTTCATGAGTATCCTCCCTGGATAACTGTGATTGGAGTAATGAGCTTAAGCTAATTCAAACTATGATCAAGTCAGCAAATTTCGCTATTGATTGTACGTAAAACCTTACACGGGTCTTCCGCCTGGGTAATCGGTCTGCCAATAACCAGGTAAGAGGCGCCATCTGTCATTGCCTTTTTAGGCGTCACCACACGGCATTGATCGTCCGGCTTTGTGTCAGCCAAACGTATGCCCGGTGTTACCAGTAAAAATTCATTGCCCATTTCCTGCCTTAGTACCGGTGCTTCCTGTGCAGAGCAAACAACACCATCCAGACCTGCGTTTTGGCTCATGCTTGCCAGGCGCGATACCATCTGCTGTGGTGTTGATTTAATGCCAAGGGCATCAAGTTCGAGCTGACCGCTACTGGTCAACCAGGTAACGGCAATTAATAATGGTGCATCTTTATCAGCTAATGCCTGTTTAGCTGCCAGCATCATCTTTTCACCACCAAGTGCATGCACATTTAACATCCATACACCAAGGTCAGCGGCAGCGGCACACGCCTGTGCAACGGTATTTGGAATATCGTGGTATTTCAAATCCAGAAAGACATCGAAATTTTTATCGACCAGCTGCTTTACCAGCCCGGGCCCACACCGTGTAAACAGTTCTTTTCCTACCTTTAATCGGCAGAGTGCTGGCTCTAGCTGGTCAACCAGTTGCAGGGTCTCTTGTTCTGATGGGAAATCTAATGCGACGATGACAGGTGAGGTTTGCTTCATAAGTTTTATTGTTTAATTTAGCTTTTCCGCGTGGGCACAAAAAACCTGCCCACCCTACCCGGCTGTGTTGGCGTGAAAGATCCTTCACTAAGGTTCAGGATGACAATATTAATAAAGCGTTTATCTGTGGACTAATCTTTTCTAGCTAATGATCTAATTCAATAACACTGGGTTTTACACTGTTCCAATTATTACAACTCGGGCATAACCAGTAATGCGTATTCGTGTTAAAGCCGCATTTTTGGCAACGATATTCCGTACTGTCTTTTTGCATAACGGAAATAGCGGCGGTTAGATCAGAAAATACCTTGTCAGCATCAATGTCTTTCTCTTTATACGAGACAAGTTTTTGTAAACCAACCAAACTCGGTTGATGTTTTACTTTATCAGCCAGGTACTCTAATGCGGCCTGTTTACCCTGTGACTTCTCTAATACTGATGCTATTACATTCTGTAAAAACAGGTTTTCATGGCGGCTTTGAAGTGACAGCAGGTATTCATACAGCTTGTCAAATGATGATAGATTTTCATAACATTCCAGCAAAGAATCAATCACCAATATCATTGATTCTGCATCCTGCTGCTCAATGCTCTGATATATTTCAATTGCTTTTTTATCATCGCCTGTGGCTTTTACCTGATTGGCTAACAATATTGAAGCACGTACGCATGAGGCATCATAAGCTAATGCTTTATTGGCATATTTTTCTAATTGGCTTACGTCACCTTTGGTTCTGGATATTTCAGCAAGTTCGCAGTAATAGTGCGCAATCATCGGACCAATCGCTGCAGGATTTTCTGAAAATAAATCATCTGCGATCTCAATCGCCTTGAACCAGTCTTTTTCCTGTTGATAAATAAGTATTAGATTATGACGTGCTTCTTTCGAATCTTTGTCCTGGATTAGTACTTCTTTAAACAGTCCTTCAGCACGGTCAAACCAGCCTGCGCCCAGGTAATCATAACCCAGTTCGAGCAATATTTTACAGCGGTAACGTTCTGGCAAAGAGGGCCTTGCAATTAAGCCCTGATGGATTTTAATGGCCTTGTCCATTTCACCATTTTTTCGATAGATCTTACCTAAGGTAAAATGCATATCAATGGTATCCCAATTCGACTCCACCAATTTGACAAAGACGTCTAAGGCCTTACTCTGCTCATCATTAAGCAGGTAATTCACACCTTTAAAATATTCTGATGATAATGTTGATTGCTGCCGTTTATGCGATTGTTTTGTACGAAACAATAACCACAAAAAGCCAATAGCAACAGGGATTGTTGCTAAAGACCATATCGGCATTTGTGAGAAATCAAACACGTCGTTGTTTCAGAGCCAACGTTGAAAAACGTTTGATGAATTGAATTTTATTACAGGAGATAACAGGTGTATTCAATTAAGCGAGAAATTAACCCACATCTCTTTGCATTGAAGCGTTTACACGCTCCCGTAATTCCTTACCCGGCTTAAAGTGCGGCACGTGTTTACCCGGCAGGGAAACTGATCCGCCTGTTTTTGGATTACGGCCGGAACGAGGTGGGCGATAATGCAATGAAAAACTTCCAAAACCGCGTATCTCGATTCTTTCACCACTGGATAATGAATTGCTCATTTGTTCCAGCATACTTTTAACCGCCAGCTCTACATCCTTGTAAGCAAGATGACTTTGCTTACGTGCAATACGTTCAATCAACTCTGACTTCATCATTGCGTTTGTTTGCATTTCTTCAGCCATATCAATAACCTTCCTCTATTGTTAAATCAACAATCAACCAACAGTTAAAACCCTTTTAAATTATTGTCATCTCGAACAGTAGTGAGAGATCTGATCAACCAGGTTCTCAAGATTTCTCACATAGTTCGAAATGACAACAAGTCATTTTTCAGTCCGATCTATTAATCATTGGACTTCATTTGCTCTTTCAACAAATCGCCCAAGGTTGGCGCTGCACCAACAGAAGCATCCTGGTTATCTGAGAAGTCTCTTAATGCTTCTGATTCATCATCATAGTCTTTCGCTTTAATCGACAATGCGATACCGCGATTCTTACGATCAACACCCATCAGTTTGGCTTCAACTTCATCACCAACTTTAAGCACGGTGCTAGCATCTTCAACGCGATCACGTGATAGTTCAGAAGCGCGTAATGTACCTTCAACGCCTTCACCTAAATCAATAATCGCAGCTTTAGCATCCACAGATAATACGGTACCTGTAACAAAAGAACCTTTCTTGTTTTCAGCAATAAAGGTAGAAATAGGGTCCTGTTCCATCTGTTTGATGCCCAGTGAAATACGCTCACGTTCAGCATCGATAGATAATACAACCGCTTCGATAGTATCGCCTTTCTTGTAATCACGAACCGCTTCTTCGCCGGTGTCATCCCATGAAATGTCAGACATGTGAATCAGGCCGTCAATCTCGCCATTAAGGCCAACGAATACACCAAAGTCAGTAATTGACTTAATGGTACCGCTGACTTTATCGCCTTTGTTATGTGTCGCAAAGAACTCATCCCATGGATTAGCCAGACACTGCTTCATGCCCAGGGAAATACGACGACGTTCTTCATCTATATCAAGAATCATCACTTCTTTCTCTTCACCTAATGTCACGATAGAGGCAGGGTTAACGTTTTTGTTGGTCCAGTCCATTTCAGAGACATGAACCAGGCCTTCAACACCGTCTTCAATTTCAACAAAACAACCGTAATCAGTGATGTTGCTAACCTTACCCCAAAGACGTGAACCTTCCGGGTAACGACGGGCAATTTCAGTCCATGGATCATCACCAAGTTGTTTCAGACCGAGAGAAACACGGGTTTTCTCTTTGTCGAACTTAAGCACCATAACTTCAATTTCTGAGCCCACTTCAACAATTTCTGAAGGATGGCGTACGCGTTTCCATGCCATGTCAGTAATGTGCAACAGACCATCGATACCACCAAGGTCAAGGAACGCACCGTAATCGGTAAGGTTTTTAACCACACCTTTAATGGGCTTGCCTTCTTCAATGCTGTTAAGCAGTGCTTCGCGCTCTTCGCTGTATTCGTTTTCAACAACGGCACGACGTGAAACCACAACGTTGTTACGTTTCTGGTCTAATTTAATAATTTTGAATTCAAGGTCTTTGTTTTCCAGGTAAGCGGTATCGCGTACTGGACGAACGTCAACAAGAGAACCCGGCAGGAATGCGCGGATATCACCCAATTCAACAGTGAAGCCGCCTTTAACTTTACCGGTAATAATACCGGTAATAATTTCTTCGGCTTCAAATGATTTTTCTAATGTGATCCAGGCTTTAGCACGTTTGGCTTTTTCGCGTGACAGACGGGTTTCACCGTAACCATCTTCGACTGCTTCTAATACCACTTCAACTTCGTCGCCAATACTAACTTCTAATTCACCCTGTAAATTGGTGAACTGGCTAACTGGAATAACACCTTCTGATTTCAAACCCGCAGAGACGATAACGTATCCATCAGAGATATCAGCAATAGTACCAAGGACAATGTTGCCGGCACTCATATCGGTTTGACTAAGGCTTTCTTCAAATAATTCTGCAAAACTTTCAGACATAATAATATTTCTTGATTGTGTGTTTATTTATCTTTGGTTTAGATCCGCTGCCTGTTTGTAACACCGGGCCGGAACATAGACAAATGAGAACACTGTTAGTTAATAAAATGGCCTGTCTAGCGACAGACCGCGTTTTTGAGCAATGTAGTTAAACAGGGCCACTGAAAAAAATCATCCATGACCGCTAGCAAATAAACTACCCCTTGCAGTTAAACAAGTTGATAAACAAGTAGAAAACAAGGCTAAACAAGCCGTTGCTTCACCCAATACATGACTTCATTTGTCACCTGCTCAATATCGAGTGTGGTTGTATCGATGACAATAGCGTCTGAAGCGGGTTTCAGCGGTGCTGCCTTCCGGTTCATGTCGCGATCATCACGTAGCCGCAAGTCTTCAACAAGGGCAGAGAGATTAGCATCAATTCCCTTGTCTTTCAACTGCTTATAGCGTCTTTGCGCTCTTTCTTCTGCGCTTGCCGTTAAATAAATCTTAAGAACAGCCTGTGGAAACACAACAGTACCCATATCACGGCCATCAGCGATAAGGCCGGGTTCTGCCAAAAAAGCCCGCTGGCGCGCTAATAATGCCTCGCGAACGGCCGGAATCACCGCAATCTGCGAGGCTTTCGCGCCAATTTCTTCGTTGCGAATCAGCTGGCTGATGTTTTCTCCATGAAGAAAAATAGACAGCTCATCATTTTCTTCGACATAAGATACAGATAAGTTTTTAGCAATATCAGCTATCTGAGATTCATCAAGTGAACCTATTGGCTGCTCAGGAAAGTCTCTTGAGACCTGCAAAGCAGTAATACGATATAAAGAGCCGCTATCCAGAATAAACCAGCCGAGCTTTTTTGCAACCGCCAGACAAATAGTGCCTTTGCCAACACCGCTGGGGCCATCGAGGCAGATAACAGGGGCGCTTGATTTAGTCAGGGAGTTTATCATTCAAGAATAATTTGAACCGCAGAGGACGCAGAGGTGCGCAGAGGAAAATATAGATACAGTTGTTTGTGCACAGCACAAACAATAAAAAACTCTGCGTACCTCTGCGTCCTCTGCGGTAAAAAATAACATATTCAAGTCTTTTCTCATCAAAATTAACCATCAATAACTTGAATAGAAAGACCGCAGGAAGCTGCCAGTTCAGCAAAGCCCGGAAACGAGGTATTGACGTTATCACAGTCTTCTATATGAATATCACCGCTGGCACACAGGGATGCCATGGCAAACGCCATGGCAATACGGTGATCATCATGGCTATGTACCGTTCCAGCGCCGATTTCACCGCCCTGGATTATCATGCCATCATCTGTTGGCTGCGCGCTAATGCCGAGCGCCTGCAAACCATCCGCCATCACCGCTATACGGTCACTTTCCTTCACCCGTAGCTCTTCTGCACCGGTCACCACGGTCTGCCCTTCAGCGCAGGCTGCCGCCACGAATAACGCGGGGAACTCATCAATCGCCAACGGCACTAATGACTCAGGAATATGAATACCTTTTAACGGAGCACTTTTCACCCGAATGTCCGCCACCGGCTCGCCCCCTACCTGCTGATAATTAGAACAGCTAATATCCGCACCCATACGTTTTAAAATTTCAATGACACCGGTACGTGTCGGGTTGATACCAACGTGTAACAAAACAATATCAGAGCCTGGGGCAATGCTTGCACCCACCATGAAAAAGGCTGCTGATGATATGTCTGCAGGCACATCAATATCAGCGGCGGTTAATTTCGCCGGGCCGGTAATACATATCGTCGCACCATTCACATTATCAACCACCTCAACATCACAACCAAAAGCTTTCAGCATGCGTTCGGTGTGGTCGCGTGTTATTGCCGGTTCTGTTACACAGGTTTTGCCCTGCGCGTACAGACCAGCCAGCAAACAACAGGATTTTACCTGTGCACTTGCCATCGGCATTTGATAGCTAAAACTGTTTAACGCTTGATTTCCGGAAATTTTCAGCGGCGGTTTACCGCCTTCAGCGGTATCTATTTTGGCACCCATTTCTGATAATGGATCGGTCACGCGTTTCATCGGACGTTTTGATAACGAAGCATCACCACTTAACTCAACATCAAATTTCTGCCCCGCCAGTAAACCCGCGAGCAAACGCATGGATGTTCCTGCATTGCCAAGATCAAGTGCCTGGGCGGGTGGTGTTAGACCAGACATACCGACACCCTCGATGCTCACCTTGCCATCGTGGGGACCATCAATATTGACGCCCATCGCCTGAAATGCGCGCAATGTATTTAAACTGTCTTCACCTTGCAGAAAACCACTGATATGACTTGTGCCTTCAGCCAGTGAGCCGAACATAATCGAACGATGAGAAATCGACTTGTCGCCAGGCACACGAATTGAGCCATGAAGCCCCGCTTCATTCAGTCGACCATTCAGACCAGCATTCAGGCCGCCTTGCACTATGAATTTCATAATTAATATATAAGTCAGTCGTCATTGCGAGGAACGAAGCAATCTTTTGCTACCGAACGCCATGGCGAAAGATTGCTTCGTGCCTCGCAATGACAGTAGTTTAAAGAGTGCTTCGTGCCTCGCAATGACCGTAGTTTAATGGGTAAACTTATCGCGGGTCTGTTTTGCGTGCTGAAAAACTTCCATCAGTTTTTCACCGTCACCCGCTTCAAGCGCATTATATAACATATCAAGCTCATCCTTATAGCGCTTCATCATTTCGAGAATGGGCTGCTGATTGTTCAGACAGATATCTCGCCACATGATTGGGTCACTGGAGGCAATACGCGTTACATCACGAAAGCCGCCAGCGGCAAAACGAAAAACATCTTCTATATCATCCATATTTTCCAGACAATGCACTAAACCAAATGCCAGCATATGAGGCAGATGACTGGTTGCCGCTA
>Ga0164315_10004462_pt1 | contig 10862 bp, 9 predicted proteins | sample GuaBasSedimGuay6_FD_113737 | JGI IMG/M metagenome (GOLD analysis project Ga0164315, IMG submission 113737) | Subseafloor sediment microbial communities from Guaymas Basin, Gulf of California, Mexico - Guay6, Core 4569-2, 0-3 cm | ecosystem: Environmental > Aquatic > Marine > Hydrothermal vents >...
ACAAACGTAAGGGTAACCACAAGGGATTACCCCTACGGAACCGAACTTCAGGTAGGGGCAATCCTTTCTCAAAATCCGTTTACTAGAAAAACGGATTTTGAGAATATGGTTGCCCTAGTTGTATTATGCACGTTCCTAACAGCAGTCGATTTTTTGAGTGATACTATCGCCAAAAAAGCGATAGCATCACGACTTGAATACGTTTTTGTCCTGTACATAGATTTTATATATAGCAAAAAGTTTTCCTCGAATGCACTAGGGATTTTATTGGGCGAAATTAATATCGAAGGCTTTATCAAAGTCATCAGACGAAAAGTTATACCTGGCAAGCCTTCAATGACGGCTTGGAAAGACATCAACTTGGCTTTCGCCACGTATTACTACCTTTACGCTGGGACTCGGGTTTTGACAATGTGCAGTGTGCGGTAAGCGGCTATCTTTGATAGCCCTCGGTATCAGTTCAGAACAAAGTGAGCCGTGAGGGGGCTGTTCGGGTGACTGGCTGTTCTTGATGTAAAATGTTGAATTGTCGGGTGGATAATAAGCGGAGCGTCATCCACCTTGCATTTTGATTTTGTTTGATTATAATGGCTTCGTGTATGATGTTATTGTTTATACACCCCACGCTTGCTTGGTGCAAAGAAAACGTCCTCGTTGGGAATGCGTATTGAGACGCGCCAGCGTCGAATATTTGTTATGATGAGTTATAAATAGCCTGATAATTATTCAGTTGAGAATGGTTAACATCATGCAAAATCATCAAAGAAAAAAATTCAGATTTGAATATGCGGGTATTGTGTTAAGTTTTCTAATTGCATATTTTGAATTGTTTGATGTTTTAGAAAAGTTTTTTGTAGAAAAATTAATTGTTTTAGAATTTTATAAATCGGAATCCACACCCTATACATTCACATACTTTTGCAATGCAATTGAAGGATTTAATTGCCTTACTTGATAAAACACAGCAAGTTTACCCTGATGCGGGTACGTTAGATTACGTTATGTTCCAAAACGCTGCCAGCGGAGGAACGCGGGGAAGCATTTTTCATATCACTCATTTACCTCAATATGGTAAATATTATTTCTTGACTTTTATCAGTGCGACAGTCGAAGGTATAGAAATGCTGGAGCATTACATAGAAAAGAATCTTGACAGAATTAAGGAATTGCTTGACGATATCTATTCATAGATCGTTAACTGGGTGGGTGGCTATCTGTCGCACCCACCACCACCCTAAAACCAATCCCCAAACTTACCCCGCCAACAAAACCAAAATAATAATTATAAAAACGGTTATCAATCCTCCCCCTATCAAATTAGTTCTTGAATTATACCTTTTTTCCTCTTCCAATTTTTGCATCAACATCTGTCGATTCAAACGGTTGATAATTTTAGCAGGTTGATTAACTAATTTTAAAAACGCTGATTCAATCGGTAATGGATTTTCAAACAAAGTAAGCTTTTTTAGCTGAGACAATTTGTAATATTCATACGGTAGTTCTGTCAGTTGATTACCGCTTAAATAAAGTTGCCTCAGATTAGACAATTTGGACATTTCAGGTGGTAAAACGTTCAGTCGATTGTTATTGAGATATAACATTTCAAGGTTAGACAATTTACCCATTTGAGACGGCAACGTTGTCAATAAATTTTTATTAAGATTTAGCATGAGAAGATGGGATAATCTTGAAATTGATTTATCCAATGCAATCAATTGATTGTCATTCAAATAAAGGGCTTCAAGCCGAGATAATTTTGATAGCTGAGACGGTAAAGCCGCCAATTGATTGCCGCTCAGGTATAATAATCTCAGGTGAGACAATTTACCTATTGCTGGAGGTAGGGTAGTTAATTGATTATTGCTGAGATATAGCACCTTGAGCTGAGACAATTTCGCAATAGCAGGTGGTATAGTTGTTAATTGATTGCCACTTAATCCTAATTCTTCAAGCTGAGATAATTTAAAAAGTTCAGGGGGTAATGCAGTTAATCCCTCATTAAAGAGATGAAGCACAGTCGCCTTACGTTTAGCAGCTTGTTTGATAATGTCAAGTAATTCTTTGTTATTCATAGACTTAATTAGCAAGTGTAGCATGGATTAAATGTTGAATTGTAGGGTGGATAGAGCGACAGCGAAACCCACCAGTCCTCCTAATTGGTTGATTTAACGCCAACATAAGTACCCGTGCAGGTATTTTCAAAAAATAAACCTAACAAAAACAATTAGTTTTTGTATCAAAAATACCTGAAAACTCTTACACAGGTACTTAAAAAGCTATCTCCTATCGTAAAAACCTACACACTTTTAACCAAAGATTATCAAAGCTGTCGTCAGTAATTGTTGCGGGCGTGAGCCGGTTTTTATTTTTAGCGAGCATCGCCTTGGGTTAAAGTAGGGTGGGTTTCGCTATCGCGAGCATCGCCAAGGGTTAAATGTTGAATCGTAGAGTGGGTTTCGCTATTGCGCAACGAAAGTTATGGTCCAACCCACCATTTTTCAATTTATTGAAATATAATAGTAATAGCAATCCGCCGTTCGCCATTCGCCATTGGCAAAAACGTTTCAGACTGAGTTTGGGTAGTCCTGTAGCTGTAGAAGTAGTGATGATGTCCAAACGGATACTATCCCGGGGAAGGGATAGCATCCGTAACATCACTACATGTTTAGGACTACCTGAGTTTGCAAACTCAGTCCGGCAAAGATTCTTCGCTGTATCAAACCCATCCAATAGCGACAACATTCACCTCTACCCCAGATGTGACATCCTGAGTGGACAGTTTTTCAAGCACCGTTTCTTCAAGAACCGGAATAAACAAAGCAATGGTAGCGCTATCAATGCTTAAACTTTTAGCATAGTCAGCCGCTTGCAGACGATCATGTTTGATTTGATAGCTATCCACAAAACTTTTGACTTCGATAATGCCCCGAAGCGATCCACACTGAAGGTGGAGATCAACTTTGCCATTGCCGGTGGGAAATTCTGGACTCACCGCGCAACGCCTACCCACCGCATCCCTAAGCCAAGTAAACAGATGAAATTATCCAACCGCCTCCGTTAGCTTCAAATCGGTTTTTCTGCGCGGCGGTTCTTTCCAAAGATTAATGCCTTGCGCTTTGAAGCGAGCCAGATAATCCTTGTACCTTGTCAACAAAGCCGGTAAATTAAAGCAAGCGCCCTCAAAAACATCAGCCAAATTGTCTAACGGTTGCAAGGGAAGAATAGGTATATCATCACCCACAAATTCGTCACCCAACGCATAGTAAAGACAATCCTGAATAAAAGGTGAAGAAAAACGGCAAATTTCACGCCGTTTTCCATTGTGTTGTCGGATGCTGAAAGGCTCGATGATACCATGAAGATAGAGATAATTGCACAACGGACGATGAAAAGAGAAAGGTATATTATTGCAGCCAAACAGTTTCATTAAAAAGGGCTGATATTCTGGCACACTCGCTTTAGCAATCAGATTCATCACCGTATTGTTGGGTTCAACAAATCTGGCTTTTTCCCACAATTCATCCCAATTTTCCATATCAATGACATGGTTAAATCCCGGATTATACTTTTCAGTCAGCAACTCTCCAAACCATGAAACCAAACCGGGTTGTCCGCTTAAAGATTGATAGACTTTCTCCACCACCGTCGTTTCAATGCGTTGACCACTTTCTTCTTGGTATTGACGATATAATTCATTAACTTCCTCTGGCGTTAAATTGGGTACTTGAAGCGATCTTTGAATGTTAAACGGGGAGCCTCGTTGACTTTCAATACCCAGTACCGCCCGAACGCCAATCAATGCCAGTCCGTGCAGCCAGTTGGTTTCACGTTCAAGATACAGTTCCCGAAATTGAGCCACCATCAAATCTATCAAAGCCAGCGGAATGGTATCCACCTCATCTATCAACAAAATCAGCGGACGATCCCATAATCCGTCGGTTCTCGAAAATAACTCACGAAATTGTTTCCAACTCGAAACAATCGGTTTGCTAGGTAGTACTTCTTGAAGTAGCTCAGCAAACGCTTTGGGAAAATCCGAGTTTTCAGAAGGGGTAAAGTTCATCCCTCTCAATCCACCCAATGAGAAATTAAACAGGATAAATTCCTCAGGGTATTGCTGTAAAATTTCCTGCTTGATTCGTCTCATCAGCCAAGTTTTGCCCGTTTGACGCGGTGCCCAAATGGTAAAATAATGGCCGCCTTCTTCCTCAGGGTGACCAATGAGTTGCTCAACACCTGTCGAAATCAGTGCTTGGTGCTGGACACAAAAATGGGCATGACAATCGACAGGGCCATAAGAGCAAAAATGTCTCATAATTAATTTTTTAAATGGGTAATGGCAACGATGTCATTTTACTCTAGTACAGGATCGCGGAAGGATCCAGACAACCTCAGCCAACGGCTAAAGCCGTTGTCTAAAAGCTCAAGTACGTATCAGGGCACTACAAGAAGGTTAGTCGGCTTTAGCCTCAGACAAGCTTTTAGACAACTGCTTTCGCGCCAAAGTTTTTCTAAAAAAACTTCTTTGCTACAAGCTGTTGGCGGGGTGGTATGGAAACTTCCGCTTTCGTGTACTAGCGACTTTTCGTTTTCATCACGTTTTTTGAATTGAGAATCATAAATGACATAATATATATCCAAAGATTGGGTTATTATTCTAAACTATAAACGAAAAATATTTCCGTCAGAACGCTTGAAAAATGTGAAATAAGATAATCCGTTATGGTTCATTTATCAAAGCTTTTCTCAATATATTGAGCCACATCCACCTTAAAAAAACCAATCCGTAAAATCCGTCAATCCGTTGTACTTCTAGTTCTAGTTATTGAGCCACCTCCTAAAAAAAATCAATCCGTAAAATCCGTCAATCCGTTGTACTTCTAGTTATTGAGCCACATCCTAAAAAAAAATAAAATCCGTCAAATCCGTCAATCTGTTGTACTTCTAGTTATTGAGCCACCTCCACCTTAAAAAAAATAAAATCCGTCAAATCCTTCAATGCGCTGTACTTCTAGTTATTGAGCCACATCCTAAAAAAAATAAATCCGTCAAATCCTTCAATGCGCTGTACTCTCTATCCTAAAATAAGTACAACGAATTTGCGAAAAAAACGAATGGAGGATGGTGAAATCAACGCAGGTGCGGATAAATTCGTTTATTTCGTCAATTCGTTGTACTCAACTAACAGGTTTCTTCGCTGTTTGCAAACTAGCGAAGGCAAAGTTTAAATCGAACGTGAAAGTTAAGGGCTGCATGAACCGTCGGAAGGTTGAATTGGAGTCCAAACGACGCTAAAGTTTCGCTTCGCGAAACTTTAGCGTCGTTTTTAGTTTGGGCGGTTCCAAGATAAATCTTGGACTCCTGTTTACCCATCAATAGAAAATTGACAGAGTGCTAGAATAATCTAACAACTCATAGTTATTAATGACACAACCCAGAGTATATATTTATGGAACTGTTTGAAAAAATTAAACTGTCTGAAAAAATTAAATTTATTCGCTCAGTCAGAGGTTGGACACAAGAAGACGTGGCTGATAAATTAGGCATTTCCACTCATGCCTATGCCAAAATAGAACGGGGGGAAACCGATGTGAATTTTTCTAGGCTTCAGCAAATTGCACAAGTCATGGAAATAGAATTACCGCGTTTACTTGATTTAAATGATAAAAATGTATTTAATTTCGCCTGCGATCACAATACTCAATGTCAAAAAATTGATAATAATTGGCAAGTTAATTCTCCGTCAACTGAACAGACAGAATGCAAACATGAATTAGAAAAAGCCCATTTAATGATTGAACAGCAAAAAAAGGAAATTGATTATTTAAAACAACAGGTGAGTGACTTGAGAGATATCATTAACTTACAGAAACAACCAGAAAAATAATAACTTTGGTGGGCAACAAAATAACAAAGCCCACCCTACATTAGATTTGTGAACTATTGGGTGGAGTTTGTGTTGATTGGGGATGGGGAATGAGAGATAGTTTATGTGCGATGCGGAACGTCGCTTTAGTCCTTCCCAAACTGAGTTTGGGAACGAAGAAACAATAGAGGTATAAATAAATGCATAAGGTAAAACGTCAATTTATCACTGATACAACCGGTTATCCGATTGCTATTATTTTACCCTTGGAAGAATATAAATTAGTTGAGCCAATACTCGAACAACGCATCCAAGCCAAAAGCTGCGATACCGACAAACTTAAACAAATGGAACAAGCGCCTTATGATGCTCGTTTCATGGCTGATTTGCACGAAGTCATGTCGGATTTTGCCAAAGTTGATGCACAGTGGTGGGAGGCTATGAAATAATTCAAACGGATACTATCGCCAAAAGCGATAGCATCCGTCACAAGTTTTCAAACGGATACGAAAAAAATCAATCCGTAAAATCCGTCAATCCGTTGTACTTCTAGTATACTATCGCAAAAAGCGATAGCATCCGTCACAATTTCAAACAGATATACTTCGCTCCCTTGAAAAGGGTGAAAAAGTTCGCATTTCTATTGACGTTGAGCCGCAACCGCCTTAAAAAGTCAATCCGTAAAATCCGTCAATCCGTTGTACTTCCAGTATACTATCGCCAAAAGCGATAGCATCCGTCACAACTTACTTAGTTTTCCCGTGGCATATTTTTTTTACCTTCTCGCAAGAACAAGTAAAAAAAGAAAAAAATCGCCAGTATTATCAAAAAGTTAAACCCAGATTCTATTGCTGAAGGATTCAGTGGGTTGGAAATCGGTTTGGATCGTTGGGTGAGAACTTCAGCCGCCGGCAGCGCGGGATCTAATTTTTCACCAGTGGTAAGTTCTTTGTTTAACAGAATCGTCACCGGATCAGAAAGTGGTTGGACACTGACCGAAATCACCGTCGCTGGGCCTCTATCACCCACGATGTTGCTCACAGGGGTTGGGCCTGCTAAAACCATCTGTGTACTAATGGTTTCGATCATATTGGGCTGTTGATCATAAGTGTTGGCAGGGATTCTCGCTAATCTGAAAAAAGGAAAGCGAATCAAGTGATTGCCTTCTTGCCACTGTTTGAGAGAAATCAGTTTGAAGATGCCTTGATTCATAATGGCAGTGAGTTGTTCATGCCCGGGGGGTACCATCAAGAACAGACCATCCAGTTGTTGTTGTTTTAAAGCCGCTACTTGCTGCGCTAAATCGTCATTGTGAAGCAACGTGATTTTATCCAGCAAACCTAAAGAAGTCAGTACCATTTTGGCACTGCGATAAGATGCCCCGTTTTTGGCACCGACACCAAGCTTTTTAATGCCTGCCAATGTCGTTATGCTTTTGTCGCGCAACGTCACAATATGAGCCATTCTGGTTCCAATCACGCCAACCGCTTCAACAGATTGATTGGGTATTGGCAGAAATTCATCCGTCATCTGAAAAAATGATTCCGCACTCAAAATACCTAAGCGTGCTTTTCCATCAGTCATCGCTTGCAAGGGATCGGCCGTTTGCAGGGCTTTGACACGGCGGCCGGGAAAAGTCTTGCGGACCGCGCGCAGTGCTTTACTAATGCTCCCACCGAGTTCATTCTGCAAACCCGCAGCAACGATGAATTTTTCAGATTTGGTCGCATGTGCCTGTTTATCTATCAGTTGATGTTCAACCAAAAAATCTTGTGCGACTACTTGATAGTCTTGTCCCTCTAATTCAACCTCTCGGTTCATTTGGCGCATCTTGGCGGTGTCAATAAGCCCGGTTAATTGTTGTAGCACCGAACGCAATTGGGGATAACGTTCTAAAGTTTCTTGACGCACAAGGGGCGAGGGTTCATAGACCGGAAAAAATTCCAAATCGTCTTCTAGCACTTCGAGCCCAAAATCTTCAATTCGCCCTTCCGTAGAAAAGCCTTCCGTCACGTCAACTTTGCCATCTAACAGAGCTTGATAGATAACCGCTTTACTATTATCGAGCACTGTTGAAGTCATATTGTTTAATCCGTAACGCCGCTTCAAAGCTGACAGTCCGTCCAAAGGGCGCTCCATAAACTCAGGTTCTAGTGCCAGACGGATATTGGGCGTTATTTTGACCAAGTCACTGATTTTCTGTATTTTTAAGGACAAAGCCCTATCACGACGCATCAGCAAAACATAGTTATTGGCAAATCCCAACCGATCCAGCCATTCTAAGCCCAAAGGCTTAAACAGTTTTTTCACTTTAGCAAAAGCTTTGTCGCCATCATTGATAGGGGGTTGCCCTAACATGATAAGCCCAGTACCGTTGTATTCCATGTACAAATCCAGTTCACCATTCTTAATGGCTTCCAGATTAGAAAACGTATCACCATAAGGAATGGAACGTTTGACTGGAATCTTTTCATGTTCAAGCAATTGAGCAACCATTTCAGCTAAAATATATTGCTCAGTAAAGTCTTTGGAGCCAATATGTATAGGCTCGATTTTACTGCACCCTATCACGATAAATGATAGGGCAAGAGAGAGAAAAATTTTTTTCATGGTGCTTGTTGTTCCTAAATTTATTCTTACTGTAAATAATCCTGTGAAAGTAGGGTGGCAACTGTAAATAATCCTGTGAAAGTTAAAGTAGGGTGGGCAACGTCTTTTTGTTGCCCACCAATTTAACCTTAGCATTAACAAGTGAAAGTAGGGTGGGCAACGTCTTTTTGTTGCCCACCAATTTAACTTTAGCATTAACAAGTGAAAGTAGGGTGGGCAACGTCTTTTTGTTGCCCACCAATTTAACCTTTAGCATTAACAAGAGAGGGATACGCATCAGTGAAAGTAGGGTGGGCAACGTCTTTTTGTTGCCCACCTGGACTCTTATCCCACTTTTGTTGTTATGGATAAAGGAAAGATTATTGCCCAAGCCGATGAAGGGCGTGGTGGCAATATTCGCATTATTTCAGTGAAAGTAGGGTGGCAACGTGTTGCCCACCAATTTAACCTTTGACATTAACCAGAGAGGGAGACGCATCAGTACACGCCATTTTTTCTCGGCGTATCGTCCGCACAAAGGCGATGATTTGTAGAATCAAGATAAGACTAAAGGGAATGGCACCGGCGATAGCCATTGCTTTGGCAACCGTGACAGAACCAGTGAACAATGTCCCAGCAGTCAGTACCCCAATAATGATCCCCCAAATCAATTTGAATTGGGTGGATGGATTTAAGTTACCATGAGAAGTCATCATACTGACAACAAAAGTCCCAGAGTCGGCACTGGTAACAAGAAAGACAAAGATTAAAATCAACGCGAGCCCACTTAACAGTTCCGAAAACGGAAACCACGTAAATAGGGCAAAAAGTGCTGAAGTGACATCTTCCAGTATTAAATCTGCCAAACCGCCACCGCCAAACATTTCTATATAAAGCGCGGTGCCACCGAAAGCGGCAAACCATAAAATAGAAAAGAGGGTAGGCAGCAAGACAACGCCCAGTGTAAACTCACGAATGGTTCTGCCTCGACTGATTCTGGCGATAAAGATACCAACAAAGGGTCCCCAAGCTAACCACCATATAAAATAAGTGAGCGTCCAGCCCGATGTCCAGCCGGCAAGATCTTTATAAGGATAGAGCTTGAAGGACATATTGATTAAGTTGCTAAAATAATCGCCTATCGAAGTGATAAATATTTCCATGATAAAGCGAGTGGGGCCGGCAAAGAGGATAAGGAGTAATATCGCCACCGCAATGCCCATATTGATATTACTTAAAATTTTAATGCCTTTATTCAAGCCGGTACTGGCCGAAATTAAAAACAGCGTCGTCATCAGTACCAAAATAACGATACTCACCCCATCGGTAGCAGGCACACCAAAGACTTCACCTAGCCCGGCTCGAACTTGTAAAACGCCCATGGTCAAAGAACCGGCTAAACCAAAAACCACGGCCAGTACACCAATAATATCGGCCGTATGACACCAAAATCCGTTAGGTTTTAAACCAAACTCGGCCTGAATCGGGCTTGAAATCAGCGAAGGTGTTTGTTTACGAAAGCTAAAGTAAGCGATAACTAACGCACAAACCGCGTAAATAGACCACGCATGTAATCCCCAATGTAAATTGGTAATAATCATCGCCATTCTAGCCGCTTCTGGCGTTTTACCTTCCATCCCCGGCGGTGATAAATAATGAAAGACGGGTTCAGCAACCCCCCAAAAGATTAATCCCGCCCCCATCCCGGCCGAGAATAACATAGCAAGCCAAGAAACGGTGGAAAATTCAGGCCTATCGTCATCTCTCCCTAAGCGGATATGGCTATAAGGCCCAAACGCCATGTAAATACTCAGGAACAAAAAACCAGTACATAATATCAGGAAAAACCAGTCAAGACTTTTTAACGCAAAACCGGTCATTCCCAGTGCGACATCCGCCATGGTATCGGGATCGATAAGCCCCCAAACACCAATAGCACCGCATAAAATAACTGACACGAAAAAGACGAAATAACTTTTAGTACCTTGATTTTGTAAAGAATCCATAAATAAAATATCCTTAACTGGCATTTGACAAAGTCAGTTTTTAAGTCAGTTTTTAAGTTTCGTTCATTTGAGTCGCAAATTTCCAGAAACATTCAATCCTAGCCCGTTTTGGAAATTCGCTTTCATTACCGAAAACGCCTGGATGTGCCAAAGTCCAGTCCTTAATTCAAAATGATAACAACTGGTACAGAAAAAACGAGTTTTTTATAATATACTTCACTCCTTTGAAAAGGGTGAAAACTAAATAAGAAGTTATGGCTGATTTTGAAGCTTTGGAGAAGACATTGAGCCACATCCCCGTTAAATCCGTCAATCCATGTAGGGTGGGTAACGTCTTTTTGTTGCCCACCTTAAGCTATAAATGAATAATAATATAGGGGGCAGGTAACTTCTTTACGTTG
>Ga0164315_10004463_pt1 | contig 10859 bp, 10 predicted proteins | sample GuaBasSedimGuay6_FD_113737 | JGI IMG/M metagenome (GOLD analysis project Ga0164315, IMG submission 113737) | Subseafloor sediment microbial communities from Guaymas Basin, Gulf of California, Mexico - Guay6, Core 4569-2, 0-3 cm | ecosystem: Environmental > Aquatic > Marine > Hydrothermal vents...
ATTGGGCTTCGGCTGCAAAACAACGGCGTCACCGGTATTTTAAAGGCTCAGTCCAGACAAAATTCGGGAACCCCAATATGTGATATGTGAATATTTTTCAGCTTTGAAATTTCAATTCAATTATATGAGCCAGAAACTTTGTCAGAAGACATTCTCCCGCATTATTATTTATAATAACAAGCTGATTTTTAAAAAAAAATATACGAAAATACGGCTATCAATACCAAGTTACCAATTTTACCTGAATATCCCCGTTTACGATAACCCTGCTATTTTCCGGCGTAAGACTTTTATTTGCCAATCCTTTATGATAAACCGTATCCATATTATAGTTATGGTAAATGAAAATATATTAAAAAAAGTGGGGATTGCATCCTTTATCATGATGGCATCTGTGTTTGCCAGTCGTGTGATCGGTGTTTTCCGTGAAATGGCGATTGCAAATTTCGGCGGTATAAAAGCCGGGGTTGATGCCTATCAGATTGCCTTTATCCTCCCTGAAATCCTTAACCATATTGTGGCAAGCGGTTTTCTGTCTATCACTTTTATTCCCATTTTTGCCCACTATCTTTCCTTGGACAGGGAAGATGACGGATACAAAGTCTTTTCTATTATCATGAATGGTTTCGGGCTTCTTCTTTTTTGTTTTATTTTGATCACGATGATGTGGGCACCAAAGTTTGTCCATATTTTTGCCCCCGGCATTCAAGATCCCGATACGTTTGCCCTGGCTGTAAAAATGACCCGGATTATCATTCCTGCCCAATTTTTCTTTTTCAGCGGTGGACTGCTTATGGCGGTTCAATTTGCAAAAGAAAAATTTTTTATCCCTGCCCTTGCTCCTTTAATTTACAATTTAAGTATTATTCTGGGTGGATTGATTCTCGGCCCTTTCATAGGAATGGAAGGATTTGCCTGGGGAGTCCTGGCAGGCGCATTCCTGGGAAATTTTGCGGTCCAGATTATCGGTGCTAAAAAACTGGGTGCCCGGTATTACCCTATAATAAACTTTACTCATCCTGATCTGATAAAATATATTACGCTCACACTGCCTTTGATGATAGGGCTTACCATGACGTTTTCAACGGAAATTCTCTTAAAATTTTTCGGATCCTACTTAAATGAAGGCAGTATTGCTGCCATGAATTATGCCCTCAGGGTGATGTTTGTTCTTGTGGGACTTTTCGGGCAGGCCATTGGTGTTGCATCATACCCCTTCATGGCAAAACTTGCCCAGAAAGGTGACTTTTTTGAGCTAAACCGCCTGTTAAACAAAACAATGAAATTTATTTTTCTTGTCATTCCATTTTCTGTCCTTTTTATTGTTTTAAGCCATGAAATTGTGACGATTCTTTTTCAAAGAGGACAATTTGATGCCAGGGCGACTTTGGTAACTGCAGGAATTCTGCCGTTTTTCATGGTGGGTGCCTTTGCATTTTCAGCTCAAAATATAGTTTCAAGGGGATACTATGCCATTCAAAATACCCTTTTCCCCGCTATTTTTACAAGTCTCTGCGTTGCAGTCACCCTTCCCTTGATTTTCCTGTTCATGAAAACAATGGGGGCCAAAGGAGTGGCGTTAGGCTTGTCGCTGTCTGTTATCATCCAGGCATTTGTCCTATTTGAATGCTGGAACAAAAAAAGTTTAAATACTGAAAAAAAAGAAGTTTATCTGTTTTTCCTTAAAATGATCCTGATCAGCTTCACCATTGGATCTGTTCTTTTTATCTCCGCTGTTGGCTTGAGAAATCTCATTGATCATTCCACGCTTTTGGGTTCCTTTACAATTGCCGCTCTTATCGGAATTGAATTTTCGTCTTTATTTTTTGTGACAGGATTTATGTTTAAAATTCAGGAAATCCTTATTCTCTATGAAAACATTAATAAAAGGCTTTTCCCATGGATGAAAAAACCACATTAGTTGCCCAAAAAATTAAAACGTCAAAACACCTGGTTGTCTTTACCGGTGCCGGTATCTCAACGGAAAGCGGAATATCCGATTACCGAAGCCAGGGAGGCATATGGGATAAATTTAAGCCCGTATACTTTGATGAGTTTATGTCTTCTGAGGAATCAAGGATCAAATATTGGGAACAGCGGCTTGACATGGAAAAAAGCCTGTCTGTCGCCAAACCCAATAAAGGCCATAAAAGCCTTGCGAAATTGCATGAACTTGGAATTTTAAAGGCACTTATCACCCAGAATATTGATGGATTACATGAAGTATCAGGGATTCCAAAAGAAAAAATCATCGAACTTCACGGCAATACCCGGCGTGTCAGGTGCATGAGCTGTAAAAAGTTGATATCCTGGGAAAAAACCCAGGCGAGGATAGATGCCGGAGACAAGGCACCTGTTTGTTCGTGTGGCGGTTTTTTTAAGCCGGACACAATTTCTTTTGGCCAGGCCATGCCGGTTGAAGAAACTCAAAGGGCTGAGGTGCTGTCATCAAGAAGTGATGTCTTTGTTGTAGTGGGCTCCACACTTCTGGTACAGCCAGCAGCTTTGATGCCCGAATATGCGAAAACTGCCGGCGCCTTTCTTGTCATCATCAACCTTTCTGAAACACCCTACGATAAAGTATGTGATGTTCTTATCAGGGGAAAAGCAGGAGATGTCTTACAAAAAATTGTGGGACAGGTCATCTCGGACTGAAGATAACAATTTTCACCATTGAATCGGAATCCTGGCCTGATTACCGGCTTTATTTTTAAACACCAGAAACTGATTTTTTTTCCCATACAGATATAAATCGCGGGTGACTTTTACATCCTGTTTGCAATACTCAATTATCTTGTCAATCCTGCCCTGCTCCCACCATTTAAGCGCCATCAGGCCATCGGCACTTTTGCCGCACCCAAGGGTTTGTGTCGCCAGATGGTCAAGGGAAAGTCGATAGCCCAGGTTTTTATGAACTTTTATCAGGATATCCAGAGTGGGGAGCGAAAAAAAATCAAACTTAGAAAGTCCTGACAATACCTTGTAATCAAACTTGATAATATTAAAACCAATGACCCGATCTAATTTTTGAAGATCTTCACAAAGCGATTCAATATCTTTCTGGAGATATTCCTGGTAACTGTCGGTTTTTGAATCATAGAGTATGGCACAGCTGACTCCCATTTTTTCAGCCTTGTCCCACCCGCCAACCTCTTTGGCAGATCTTCTGGTTTCTATATCAAGGACGCCATATCTCAAATTTTCATATATTTTTGAATCCATACTCACAAGATACTCTTTCCTAATGCAGAAAGGGTTAATTCCACTGCCAGTTTTGCTGTTTTATTGGCAATATCTAGAATCGGATTAATCTCAACCATATCCATGGAAGCAATTTTACCTGAATCTGCAAGAATCTCCATTAAAAGATGGGCTTCCCGATAGGAAATCCCTCCCGGAACCGGCGTTCCCACACCCGGGGCTTCAACAGGATCAAGCGCATCCATATCTACGGTCAGATGAATTCTTTTTAAATGAACAAATTTCATCAGGGCTTTATTGGCAACAGAACTGATGCCCTGCTCATCAATATCCCGCATGGTAAATACGGTAATCCCTGTTTTTTTAAGCCTTTTTTTCTCATTTACATCCAGGTCTCTCTGGCCGATCATCACCACATTATCCGGATGAATTTTTGCGCCGGGTCGGCCCACATTCACCAGAGAATCGTGGCCTTCTCCAATCAGTGCAGCCAGCGGCATTCCATGGATATTTCCGGAAGGGGAAGTGGCCGGTGTATTGAAATCCCCGTGGGCATCAATCCATATCAGCCCTATGGGGTCGTCGTTTGTAACTGAAGCAACCGTTCCCACTGCAATAGAGTGATCGCCACCGATAAATAAAGGGAATCGTCCTTTTTTTACCACCGCTTTTCCCACTTTATAGATCGCTTCACAAATCTGGGTAATTTCTTTTAAATAATTATTTTCGTCCTTTCCCTTATTATCTTTATCGGTACACGCATCAAAATCCCGAATGGGAATACGGATATCTCCTGTATCAACGACTTCATGTCCCAAAGCCCTGAGTCTTGGAATCAATCCTGTATATCTGACAGCCGCAGGGCCCATATCAACCCCGCGAAGCAGCTGTCCAAAATCCATGGGGACCCCGATAATACTGATTTTTTTTGCCATTGAAATTACTCCTTAAAGATTATTCCCAGCTTGACAGCTCATATAGCATAGAGTATGAAAGCTATTCAAGCAAAGATAAACCTTCATATGTTTTCAGGAGCGCCTCATACATGACACAAAAGTACGAAATCAGAACAAAACAAACCATTGATACCATTAATCATTTACTGGATAACGGAATAACAAAAATCAGTGCGCTCATCCGCCATTCTGATAGATTTTTCACAAAAGACCCAAAACTGGAACCCTTCATGGGATTAACAGATACGGGTAAGGCTGCTGCTGTTAATTTTGGCGCTGCAATTCAATCCACCCTTTTGCCGAAATTAACCTCCAGTTTTATCGGAAGATGCATTGAAACCGCTTATTTGATCGATAAAGGCTATACACGGAAACACGACCGGATCATTGACCACAACGCCCTGAGTGATATGCTGTCGCCTTTTTATGTAAAGGATCCCCAAAAAGCGATCCCCTATATTGAAAACCAGGGGAATGCCGTTTTTTTACGAAACTGGTTTGATAACCGGTTTGATGAAAGTATCATGGAAAATCCGGAAAGAACATCAGATTTTTTAAGTAAATTTATGATTGAACAGATAAAAAACCTCAAAGAAAACCAGATTGCCATCTGTATTTCCCATGATTGGAATATTTACCCTTTAAAAGAATTTAAGCTGGGACTTAAACTTGAAACAGCGGGGGATGTGGGGTATTTTGACGGCGTGATCTTTTTTGAGAAAGACCATCAATATTATATTACCAATTATCAGACAAGCCCGGTATTATTGTAATCCATACACCATAAGGAAAACACTTTGAAAAAAACAAAAATCACCATCCTATGCGAGAACAGGGCCAGTGCAAAAATCGGCGTTATAGGGGAACATGGGTTTTCAGCACTCATAGAAAAAAATAATGAAAAAATTCTCATGGATACCGGCCAGGGATTGGGTCTAAAAATCAATGCAACCGCCCTGAATATCACCCTTCCGGATATAAACAAAATCGTCTTGAGCCATGGGCATTTTGATCACACCGGCGGGCTTGCCGATTTAATGCCCCGTGAAAAAGAAATTGATATTTATGCCCATCCGGATATCTTTGCGCCCAAATATGCCCGCCATGAAAATAAAGATCAAACAGAAGAGGTGTTTATCGGTACCCGGTTCAGCCAGGAACACCTTGAAACCCATATGACTGCCAGATTTCATTTTAGAAAAGAATTTTCAAAGATATCAGACGGCATCTTTTTTTCGGGTGTTATACCAAGAGTAACTGATTTTGAACAACCCGACAAAAGGCTTCTAATTAAAAAGGGTCACTCCTTTATCCCTGACCCTCTATATGATGATGCATCACTTCTGATCGAAACATCATCCGGGCCTGTTATCCTGACCGGTTGCGCCCATTCAGGCATTGTAAACATCCTGCATCATTTTTCTAAAAAAACCGGATATACTTCCTTTCATGCCGTTATTGGCGGAACCCACCTGGGGTTTTTAAATTCTGAACAACAGCTAAACAAAACCATGGATGCCTTTGAACACTATAATCTTCAATTGATTGCTGTTTCCCACTGCACCGGCAATGAGGCCGCAGCCGCCTGCTATCACCGATTCAAGGATAAATTTGCCTTTGCCAATGCCGGATGGAGTGCCCGATTTTAACCTCAAACAACCGGTCTTGGCAATACCTTTGCCCGTTCTGCAATTTCAGGGACCCTGTGTTCCCATTCAATGGCCATCATGTGAACGCCTGCCACGCCTTCCATTTCCTTAAATTCTTCAATCTGTTCCAATGCAAATTTTATGCCCTCTTCTGCCTGATCTCTTTTATCCACGCTTTTAAGACGATTGATCAAAGAATCCGGAATATCCATACCCTTTACATATTTTGACATGAAATTTGCCATGCCCGCATTTTTCATGGGGGTCACCCCGGCCAGGATATGGCATTTTTCATGGAGCCCCATGTCCACGACTTTTTTCATGAAGTCCCGGAATTTGTCCATGTTAAAGATACACTGGGTCTGGATAAAATCAGCTCCTGCTTCTATCTTGTTGGCAAGCCTGTACACCCTGTATTCATAAGGATCAGCAAAGGGATTGCAGGCAGCACCGATAAACATTTTGGGCGGGACATCAATGTCATCATCATTCATGAACTTTCCTTCATCACGCATTTTCTTTACCAGGGCGATGAGCTGCATTGAATCAATATCATGAACATTTTTCGCTTCAGGATGATTTCCAAATGTCTGGTGATCACCGGAAAGACAAAGCATATTCCGAATGCCAAGGGCATAGGCCCCCAGGATATCGCTCATTATGGCCAGACGGTTCCGGTCCCGGCACACCATCTGAAAATTGGGCTCAAGTCCCTCCTGGATCATCAATGCACTTCCGGCCATGGAAGACATCCTGACCACGGCAGTCTGGTTATCCGTCATATTGACCGCATCCACATTGCCTTTGAGATATTGAAATTTTTCCTTGAGATGTGCGACATTGGCACCTTTGGGTGGACCGCATTCCCCTGTGAATGCAAAATGTCCGGCTTTCAGAACCTTTTCAAGATTACTCCCTGATTTAAGCTCACTCATTTTGGCTCTCTCCTTTGTCTGTTATATATTTCCCTGAACCAGTTCTTCCCTGATACTTCTTCTCGGCCCGCCGTGTCTTGATGTTTTCCAGTTTCTGACCCCTTTTACACCCATCAGATCTGCAAGTTTTCCAGATTCCATTTTCTTTCTGACAATCAAATCCCAGATGCAGATCGTATCTTTATTCACCTCACAGATACCCTGGGATGATCCGCCGCAGGGGCCATTCATGAGGCTTTTGGCGCATCTGGCAATGGGGCACAGCCCTGAAAAATGATGGATGGCACAGGTACCACAGCCGGCACACCTCTCTTCCCAGACCCCGTGCTGGGTGGCACCGCCAAAAAAAGTAGTATTCACGCCGGGATAAAATGTCTGATCAGGATACATTTCAGATAAAAACTGAGGCCCCACACCACAGGCAAGAGAAATGACGGCATCATAATTTCCCACTTTTTCACTGATGCCTGCCACATATTCATTGTCACATTGTCTTTCCAGAACTTCGATATCAATGTCAATATGGCTGCCTTGTTTTTTCCTGGCAATTTTTATAGCAGATGCAAGGATTTCAACCTCTTTTAATCCGCCAGCATTGCAGACTGTGACGCACCCCTTACACCCGGCGATGAGAATTTTCTTATTGTCTTCCACCATCGCTAATATTTCCTGAAGAGACTTCCGATCTGCTACTATCATGATTCACCTCTATGTTTTTTTAAGCTGTGCCAGAAAGTCAAATTTTCCGGCACAGCTTAATTTAAAGTTTCACGCGGCATGGCTGCTTTTTATTGGACTGGGTCCCAATGCCCTGATTTTAGACACCACCTCATTGGCAATTTCGGCAAATCTTGCTCCCTGGGCGCTGGACAGATTATACATCTGCACCCGTTCAGGCTCAATGCCAATCTCGGTCAATGTTTTTTTAACATAAGCCACCTTTCTTTTCGCCTTGAGATTGCCTTCAATGTAATGGCACTCTCCTTCAAGGCATCCTGCAACATATACCCCGTCTGCTCCGTCTTCAATGGCATTCAGCAGATGAAGGATGTCCACCCTTCCCGTGCATGGCACCTGAATAATTTTGACATCAGCAGGATAGGAAAGTCTCATGGAACCTGCCAGGTCCCCGGCTGCATAAGCTCAATACTGACAGCAAAAAGCGATTATCCTGGGTTCAAATTCCTGGGTCATTTTTAACCTCCATTTATATGTTATGGGGGTCAGGCCTGCTTTATTGGCTTATTGAATTCAATAAGCCAATAAAGCAGGCCTGACCCCGGCTAGTAGGGTTTATGCCACTTGAAAAAGCGCATCTGTTTTTGCCATTATCTGTTGATCAGTAAAATGATTCAGTTTAATTGCCTTGCCCGGACATTCCGCCACACAGGCACCGCACCCATGACACTCGGCTGCATCAATCCGTGCATATCCATCCGCATGAATATAGGGGATGTGATAAGGACAGGTTCGAACACATGTCAGACATACTGCACATTTTTCCGGGGTGACCTCTGCTACAACACCACCCACCATCAAAGAATCTCTGGAGAGAATTGTCATGGCACGGGCAACGGCCGCTCTTGCCTGGGCAATACTTTCCTCAAGGGGTTTGGGATAATGGGCCAGACCTGCCACAAAAAGCCCATCAGATGCAAAATCAACCGGCCGAAGCTTTGCATGGGCTTCCACCAGAAAACCTTCATCGTTTGTCGGTACTTTGAATTTTTCAAACAATTTCTTGTTGTCCCCCGGTACAATACCCGAGGCAAGAACCACCAGATCCGGATGGATCGTGACCGGCATCTGGAGGACATGATCCATGACAGCGAACTCAAGCGCTTTGCTTGAATTTAACCTCAGATTCGGCATTTTTTCAAGGTCATACCGGATAAACAGAACGCCTGACTCCCGTGCCTTCTGAAAAAGATCTTCCCTGAACCCATAGGACCGGATATCCCGGTAAACCACATAGACCCGTTTTCTTCTATCCAATGTTTTCAGCGCAATGGCAGTTTTCAAGCTGTGGGTACAGCAAACCTTGCTGCAGTATGGATTCTCATTGTTTCTGGACCCGACACACTGGATAAAAACAATGGCCCTGGCTTTTTTAATGCGGATATCCTCTTCCCGCAAAGCCGCATCCATATCCAGATGGGTGAGCACATCCGGGTGCTCGCCGTAGAGGTACTCATGGGGTTTGTATTCCATTCCACCCGTGGTAAGAATGGCTGCACCATGTTCAATGGTGGTCTGTTTTTCATTTTGACCGGCTTTCAGGATGGTGACAAAATTTCCCATGGAGCCTGTAAAAGATGCAACTTCAGTATCAAGATACAGGCTGATGGATTCACCGGCATGGGTTCTGGCAATCAGATCCTCAAGATAATCCTGTATTTTTTCTCCCTGCCAGGTGGTGTTCAAATTCCTGGCAATCCCGCCCAGCACACCTGTTTTTTCCACCAGGTGGACTTGGATTCCCTGGCCGGCGGAAGAAAGCGCAGCTTCCATTCCTGCCACGCCGCCGCCCACCACAAGGACAGACTTTTGAATATCCAGGCTGACCTGGTGCAAGGGTTCAATCAATGCGGCTTTTGCCACAGCCATTCGAACCAGATCCTTTGCCTTTGCTGTTGCCTTTTCCGGTTCTTTCATGTGGACCCATGTGTTCTGATCCCTGATATTGGCCATCTCAAACAAATATTTATTCAGACCTGCATCCCTGATTGTCTCCTGGAAAAGGGGTTCATGGGTTCTGGGGGAACAGGAGGCCACCACCACCCGATTGAGTTCGTGTTCCCTGATCACCTTCTTTATGTGATCCTGGGAATCCTGGGAACAGGTAAACAAATTGTCTTCTACATGGACAACCCGGGGAAGCGTGGCCGCATAATCCCTGACAGCCGGCACATCGGCAATCCCGCCGATATTGATACCGCAGTTACAGACAAATACACCAATGCGGGGATTCTGCCCTGAAAAATCACTTTCCGGCGGCAGTTCTTTTGTTTTTGTCTGGCTCCACCTGCCGTCCTTCAAGGCCATGGATGCGGTTGCCGCTGCTGCCGAGGCTTCCATGACAGAAGCAGGAATATCCTTGGGTTCCTGGAAGGTACCGCAGACATAAATTCCTTTTTTGCTGGTACACACGGGAGACAGGTTGGCAGTTTTGGCAAAACCGTGGTGATTGAGTTCAATCCCCATTTTATCTGCCAGAACCCGGGCATCCTTATTGGGTGAAAGCCCTATGGACAAAACAACCATATCAAAAATTTCTTCCACCATACTTCCCGCCTCCGTGGAATACACGATCCTGTATGTATCCCCGGGCTCAGGAAAAACCGAATGAATTCTGGATCGAACAAACCTGACCCCGCTGTCATCCTGGGCTCTCATATTATACTTATCAAATTCTTTTCCATGGGTTCTCATATCCATGAAAAAAATAGCTGTATCCAGTCCCTTAGCACTATGCTCTTTTGCAATCACTGCCTGCTTATTGGCATACATGCAGCAGACCCCGGAACAATAGGAATGATCCCCTTTATTAATATCCCTTGACCCCACACACTGAAGCCAGGCAATCTTTTCAGGTTCAATATTGTCCGACGGCCGGACCAGGTGTCCGCCATAAGGGCCTGATGCAGACAGAATCCTTTCAAATTCCAGACTGGTCATCACATTGGGGCTGTGACCATAACAATAGCTTGTCATCCGGGAGGGTTCAAAAGGCGTAAACCCGGGAGAAAGAATAATGGCACCCACGTCAATGGTATGCTCTATCTGTGTCATGGAATGATCCACGGCATTGGCAAGACAGGCATCTACGCACTGCATGCATTCGGAGCAGTATCCGCAGTTCAGACACCTTGCCGCCTCTTTTTTCCCTTCCTCTTCTCCATAACCCAGTTCAACCTCTCCAAAATTGCCGGCCCGTTTTGCAATGGCAAGTTCCGGCATTTTATACCGGCCGGCTTTCTCCATATCTTCTGCTAGGGGGCGAAATTCCGGGTTTTAAACCATCGGGAGTTGTCTTCCCGCTTCCATATCTAATCCTGAAACATCCCGGAAAATGGCCTCGGCAGCCTCCATACCCGCTGCAATGGCGGCAATGGCAA
>Ga0164315_10004464_pt1 | contig 10859 bp, 5 predicted proteins | sample GuaBasSedimGuay6_FD_113737 | JGI IMG/M metagenome (GOLD analysis project Ga0164315, IMG submission 113737) | Subseafloor sediment microbial communities from Guaymas Basin, Gulf of California, Mexico - Guay6, Core 4569-2, 0-3 cm | ecosystem: Environmental > Aquatic > Marine > Hydrothermal vents >...
AATAGAGATGCACTATTTTTTTTGTCTCAAAAAAGGTTTCACCAAAGTATTTGTCCAAAGAATAGATCTTCTTTTTCATTCTTTTTACTGATTGCAATTCAGTTTTTATATCGCCACCTTTGAGGTATAAAATACCATTTGAAATACTATTAAACGATTTACGGTGAAACTTATATCCCACCCACCTGACAAAATCAGGCAAAGAAGTTACTGCCCTACTGATAATAAAATCAAAAGTCCTGTCAACTTGCTCCATGCGCAATTGTTCAGCTTCCACATTTTCGAGGCCCAAACTGCCGGCAATTTCCTGAACAACTTTTATTTTTTTTCCGATGGAATCGACAAGATAAAAAGAGACTTCAGGAAATAGAATTGCCAACGGAATACCCGGAAACCCTCCTCCCGTTCCGGCATCCAAAATTTCTGTATAAGCTTTGAAGCGAACTATTTTGGCAATAGCCAGGCTGTGTAAAACATGGTGCAGATAAAAATTGTCCATGTCCTTACGCGAAATCACATTAATTTGCGCATTCCAGAAATTGTACAATTCGCCCAATTGGACAAATTGTGCTTTTTGTTTTTCGGATAAATCAGGAAAATGATTGAAGATAGTTTCTGAATTCATTTGAAAGGTATTGAATCTCTTTATTACATAAACTTTGCGCAAAAGTACGGATATGATGAAATGTCAGAAATGTTCAAAAATCAAAAGTATCGCATCTTAGAACACTCTGTTTCTGATGCTTACAAATTTTCAGAAAATATGTTGATTTTTTATTGAAAACAATAAATATAGCTGTATATTTGCAGCCGCTTAAAAGCAAACACGTTCATTATTTTCCGGGCGATTAGCTCAGCTGGTTCAGAGCACCTCGTTTACACCGAGGGGGTCGGGAGTTCGAATCTCTCATCGCCCACAACATAAAGCCATCCATCCGGGTGGCTTTTTTATTTTCCTACCAATCAATCTCTTAACTTTTTTCAATATCAAAAACTAGTTGTTTCTACCTAGTTTTATTTTTACATGTTTCTACCTAAAAATAAACAAAAGAATTGTGCTTAGTTTGTAATCATCAAAATATACAAATTCAGTCCAATCAAAATGAAGTCGCTTATAACACAAGTCAAACATGCAAAAATCACTTCGAAAGAGGTGTTTATTCACCTGAGAAAAAATGGTGAATTAAAAAGGAAGTCGTATCAAGAGTATTTAAAGATGCAGTACCGCCTTGCCGGTGACACTTATAAAATGCTTCATGCTGTTAATCTTAATTTCGAGAACCAATCTAAAAACCCCAATAATAACCCCAATGAAAAGAAATTGACCATGCCTGTCCATCTTGTTAAGAGCGAATTGCCGGCGATGAGTAAATCATTTAACGACATTAGCTTTATAACAGAGGCATGGCATTTCTTTCAGAAAGAAAACATGAAGGATTGCTCTTGCAGTTCCACTTTTACCCCTGTTCCTAACGCCAATAAAACAGATAGTCTTTCAACAGAAAAACGCATAGAACAGAATAAAAATTACCTTTTGAACAAGGAAGAACTACATCCTAAAAATTTACTGCAACCTAAAAGACAATCTACACTAACCCTAAGTCCCGCAAGCGGTTTTGACAAACTAAATCAATACTATACCAGCCCCCGAAAAAATACGCCTCTTTGTATCCAGGTACTGAAATGGGCGCAAGAAGGAAAACTTAATTTAAACTAAGTTGAAGCTGCTTGCTTTTTTAGAAAAACTTTCCTTGCCAGGTATTTTGCCTTTCCATTTCTTTTTCAATGGCAATGTTAATCTGATCGTTTCTGATCAATCCCCAGCCCGGTCCGCCGAGATATTTCGGAGGCACCTCCCCTGCAAACCTTTCGATGATAAATTCCGGGTTCAATCGTTCGGTAAATTGAATAATGAATCTGATGTATTCTTCAAATGAAAACAAATCGAAATGATTGGGATGTAATTGATATTCCTTCGCCATGGCCGTTCCGGTAACAATTTGCAATTGATGAAATTTTATTGTTGTTAAGGGTAGCGCGGAAATTGTTTTTACCGAATCCAGCATCATTTCCCTACTTTCGCCAGGCAGGCCAAAAATAAAATGTGCCCCCACCTTCAAGCCGTATGCTGCCGATTTTTGAATTGCTTCAAGCGACTGTTCAAAGCTGTGCCATCGGTTTATTTTTTCTAAGGTCTGATTATAAATACTTTCAAGGCCGTATTCAATAATAATGTAATAATCCCTGGCCAGTTGCCCAAGGTATTCCAGTTTTTCATCATCCACACAATCGGGGCGTGTACCAATTACCAAACCAATTACCCCCTCTTGCGAAAGGGCTGCTTCGTAAAGTTTTTTCAATTGTTCAATTGGAGCATAAGTATTGGAATAAGGCTGAAAATAGACCAGGTATTTGTTTGCTCTCCGGTAGCGTACTTTGTGAAATTCAATTCCCTCTTTAACTTGCTGTTCAATTGGTTTTTCGGGATTGCAATATGATGGATTGAAGGCTTTATTATTGCAATAAGCACATCCACCTCTTGCCAGGGTACCATCACGATTTGGACAGCTAAAGCCTGCATCGACACTGATTTTCTGAACACGTTGGCCAAAGGTCTCCTTAAAGTATTCAGAATAACTATTGAATCTTCGGTTGTGTTTCCAGGGCTTGTTCATTTTGATGTCTGACTTTTCCATGTCCGCCTAACCTAATTAATTCATAAGATTTGTTTGATTATGCATTATTGCCCCGTCCTTTAGGGCGGGGACTGATGTTCAGAAGAGTTTTTGGCTTTAGCCATTATTTTTTCTGGTTAATGGCTAAAGCCTTCAAAATGCAATACTAATTATCCCCGCCCTAATCCCGATAGCTATCGGGAGGGCAAGATTAAGTCAAAGTGAATAATTTATGAATTAATCAGGCTGAAACGATCACCAGAAGATCTTTGAGTTAACAGAATTTCTACCTCAAATCAAAGCCTTCTATTTGTTTATAGAAAACGGCATCAATTTCATCGGCCAGTTCCGGTTGTTTATGTCGTCGTGCCAGCTGGCTCAGGCTTTGCAATACTGCAAAGGACTGCTGAATATCATTCTGGTAATAGGTTACAAAACGTTGATTCTCAAGTGTGTTGTAATAGGCAATGTCCTCCGAATAGCGTTCAAACATCTTCCTTATTACATCATTCCCCTTTTCAGCTGCACCGGCTTTATAATAATTATCTGCCCATGGAATCATTCCATAATCATAAGGAAATTTATTATTGGGAAAGAAATATATTCCCTTATCCATCACTTCCACTGCTGAATCATATTTATGTAAATCTGTGAGTGTTTTGGCTAACAAGCTATAATTCTGTTTCATCATTCCTGATGTACGTTCACTTTCCCTGTCAACCACAACATCATCTTCATTAAGCCTTCCCCATCTTGCATCTTCAGCCATCAGGGTTTCGTATGCCCGTTCCGGATCAACACCTCCAAGCCTTTTGTTATAATTCATGGCTACCGTAGGTTTAAAACGATAAACCACACCTTCTAAATGACAATATTTATCCACACCAAGCACTTTTGCAACTGCATTGGGATTGGCAAAATATATTGGTCTTTCCCAATTATTGGAAGCAATAATATCCAACAACATAATATCGTTACGGGCCAGACCGCCTTGTTTCACATCCCATTCAATTTGCTTCACAATTTTGTGCGCATCTTCCTGTTTAACAGTTCCTGAGCTAATAACACTTGACGAATCGACAACCAACATCATTTTTTTAGATGGCAGATAGTTAATCCATTCGCCCGAGTTTAGTTGCACCTTCGATCTCTTGTCCTTATCTGCAATAAATTCAACAACACCGGGCAAATCCAGCCTGCTGTCTAAACGGGCATAAACCGGTATATAATTCATATTTCCACGTCTATAGACTTCCCTTGGAATAGTAAGTGGCAAAGGTTCTGATTGATACGCTTTGTTAAACATCTGATCTACATACCAGTCACCAGAAGAAAGCATATAATTCACAACCCGCACATCGGTACGGATGCCTTCCACTTCCTGAACATACCAAAGCGGGAAAGTGTCGTTATCACCGTTGGTAAATAGAATAGCATTGGGTTCACAGGATTCGAGATACATTCTCGCAAAATCGCGTGCTGCATATTTTCCTGAACGGTTGTGGCCTTCCCAGCCTTGTGTAGCCATCACTGTTGGGACGAGTAATAAACTTGCCACTGTAACAATACCAGCTGCCATTACATTGTTTGAAAGCCTTTTACTCAAAGCCTCGTACAGTGCCAACACCCCAAGTCCTATCCAAATTGAAAAGGCATAAAATGAACCAGCATAGGCGTAATCCCTTTCCCGTGGCTGCAAAGGTGTTTGATTCAGATAAATAATGATGGCAAAACCCGTCATGAAAAACATCAAAAAGACTACCCATGAATCTTTCTTGCTTTTCCTTAAATGATAGAAAAGTCCGATAAGTCCGAGTATAAGCGGAAGGAAATAAAACTTAGCATGAGCAGGATTTTGCATACTTCTCGGTAAATCACTCTGATTGCCCAATCGCATATTATCGATAAAGGCAATGCCACTAATCCAGTTCCCTTTATCATAACCTCCCTGGCTTTCCCAGTGGTTTTGCCTGCCGGAAAAATTCCACATAAAATAGCGCAAGTACATATGACTTACCTGGTAAGTAAAGAAAAACTTCAGGTTTTCACCAAATGTCGGTTTGTAAATCACCTCAGTACTACCATCAGGATTTGTATATTTGATGGGTTTACCTTTGATGCCGCCATATTCTTTATATAAGGAGATATGGGCAGGTTTTGTATTGCTCCACATTCGAGGGAAAATAGTTGTAAAACGCTTGTCATAAACAGGAATAATACCTTTACGATCATCTTTTATCACGTATTTATTATTCGCTACATCCTTCATATAAACCGGATTCCCATTATTTCTCCTAACTTGAGCATCTTCGGGAGTATTATAATACTGACCTGAGAGCAAAGGCCATGTCCCGTACTGTTCCCTGTTCAGATACGAAAGTAAACTGATGGCATCTTTGGGATCATTCTCATTAATAGGTGTATTCGCATTTGCACGAATAACCAGTATGAAGAAAGAAGAATAGCCTATGAGGATGAAAACAAGAGCCAGGATAGCAGTGTTCAACACTACCTTTCCCTTTTTCCTGCTGAAGTATAAACCACCTACAATCAGGCCAATTAGCAATAAGAAATAAAATACTGTTCCCGAGTTAAATGGCAGGCCAAGACTATTCACGAAGAACAATTCAAACTTCCCGGCAAAACTAACGATACCGGGAATGATGACGTACATGATGAGCGCCAGGATGAACAATGAGATCATTCCTGCAACAACAAATCCTTTGGTGCTAAACTTATATTTTTTAAAATAATAAACGTAAACAATGGCCGGGATGGCAAGTAAATTCAATAAGTGAACGCCTATTGAAAGCCCCATAATATAGGCAATCAGCAATATCCACCTGAAACCATGCCTGTGGTCGGCCACTTCTTCCCATCGCAAAATAGCCCAAAAAACAACGGCTGTAAAGAAAGATGACATGGCATAAACCTCGCCCTCGACTGCCGAAAACCAAAAGGAATCAGAAAAAGTATAGGTCAAAGCGCCAACAATTCCGGCACCAATTACAGCCCATCCCTGTCCTTCATTTAGCGCATCATCACTTGAAGACACAAACAATTTTTTTGCCAGCATCGTAATCGTCCAGAAAAGAAACAGGATGGTAAAACTACTCGACAATGCCGACATTATATTAATCATCAGCGCTACTTTCTCAAGATCACCAAAGGCAAATAAGCTAAAGAACCGACCCAATAATTGAAAGAGTGGGGCTCCCGGTGGGTGGCCAACTTGCAATTTATAGGCTGTGGCAATATATTCTCCACAGTCCCACCAACTGGCAGTGGGCTCCAATGTTAAAAAATATACGGAGGTGGCAATGGCAAAAACCAGCCAACCTACGATGTTGTTAACCTTCTTAAAATTAAATTTTTCCATAAGGAATCAGCTTGGATCTTCAAAAAATAATGCAGCGAAAATAAGACTTTTAGAGCTATCTGTTTTTGAAAATTTAAGTATTTTAACATTATTGTTTGCATTTTTGAAAATTGCAGTATCTTTGCAGCCCGATTGTCCGATGGTGTAATGGTAGCACTGCAGATTTTGGTTCTGCCGGTCAAGGTTCGAACCCTTGTCGGACAACAAGTTGGAGATAGATTAGAGGGGACGCAATGTCCCCTCTTTTGATGAATATGATTAGCGAAAAGAAAATAAAAGCTTTGGCAAATGACTGCCTCGACGGGAGTGACAGGTTTGTTGTTCATTTGGGGGTAAGCAGCAGCAGCCAAATCAATATAATAATTGATGGCGACAAAGGTATTACCATCGACCATTGTGTTGAGTTGAGCCGCTTTATTGAAAATAGTCTTGATCGCGAAACCGAGGACTTTGAACTAAAAGTAGCATCGGCCGGAATCGATTACCCTTACCTTAATTTACGCCAATACAAAAAGAACATTGGCAAAGCGGTTAAGGTGTTGCTAAAAGATGGCTCTGTCAAACGAGGCAAGCTCATTACCGCCGATGAAATGGCTATTGAAATTGAAGAAGAAATAGAGAGAAAGCATAAAAAAAGCAAGAAAATGGAAACCGGCGCGGCTGTCCGGATAGCCATGGAAGAAATCAATCAAACAAAAGGCCTGGTAATTTTTTGATAAAAAGAGAAAAAATGGATAGTATAAATTTGGTCGAAACCTTTTCGGAATTTAAAGATTTTAAGAATATTGACAGGGAAACCCTGATGCGGATTCTGGAAGATGTTTTTCACAGCTTACTCACGAAAAAATTTGGAGAAGAAGCCAATTTCGACATCATTGTCAATGTTGACAAAGGTGACCTTGAGATTTGGCATTACCGCGATATTGTGGAAGATGGGGAAGTAGAAGATGAACATTTGGAAATCTCATTTTCTGATGCTTTAAAAATAGAACCTGATTTTGAGGTGGGCGATGAATTTGCTAAACAAGTTTCGTTGGCAGATTTTGGCCGTCGCGAAATTTTATCCATCCGGCAAAATCTTGTCTCAAAAATATTTGAATACGAAAAAGACAATATCTTCAAAAAATACAAAGAAAGTGTTGGCGACATTATCACCGGGGAAGTTTACCAGGTTTGGAAAAAAGAGATTCTTGTACTGGACGATGAGGGAATTGAATTGCTGCTTCCAAAATCAGAACAAATTCCTTCCGATTACTATCGAAAAGGCGACAACATCCGCGCGGTAGTTTCAAAAGTTGATATGCGCAACAACTCACCCGTTATTATTATTTCACGTACCGACCCTGTTTTTCTGGAACGCTTATTTGAAGCCGAAGTGCCAGAGATTTATGACGGCTTGATTACCATTAAAAATATAGTACGCGTACCGGGCGAACGTGCCAAAATTGCTGTCGAATCTTATGACGAACGTATTGATCCCGTGGGTGCCTGCGTGGGAATGAAAGGCTCAAGAATACATGGCATTGTCCGCGAATTGAAGAATGAAAATATCGACGTCATTAATTTCACAAACAATACACCTTTGTTAATTCAACGGGCATTGTCACCTGCAAAAGTCACCTCTATTAAAATTGAGGAAGAAACCAAGAAAGCGGAAGTTTATATGAAAACTGATCAGGTTTCGCTTGCCATTGGAAAAGGAGGGTTTAACATTAAATTGGCCGGTCAACTAACCGGTTACGAAATTGATGTGTACCGTGACTCTGATACAGATGTTGAAGATGTTGACTTGAGCGAATTTTCAGATGAAATTGATGAGTGGATTATCAAAGAATTACAGAAAATAGGTTGTGATACCGCAAAAAGCGTTTTGCTAATCGATGCTAAGGATCTTGTTTCAAGAACTGACCTGGAGGAAAAAACCATACAGGAAGTGCTTAGAATCCTCAAAGCTGAATTTGAATAAAACTAGTATTTTTACCTGTTTCCCAAAATGGGACGGAATAATACACGAATAAATATTTATGACTGGAAAAACCAAGGTAGTAAGACTTAGTAGGGCTGCGAAGGAATTCAATATTGGCAGGGATACCGTTATTGATTTCCTAAAAGGCAAAGGCTTCGAGATTGAGCGAAATCCAAATACGAAGTTATCAGGCGAAATGTACACTTTGCTGACTGATGAGTTTCAGGCTGAGAGAAGTGTTCGTGAAGATGCAGAAAAACGAGAGCTGGAATATATCGGAAAAGAAACCATCTCTATTGACAGCATCTCGACTACCAAAGATGACGAGAAAGGCACTGACACTTTCCAGGATGAATTAATTATTAAAGGCGTAGGCATTGGTATCCCAACTGCAGCTGTTGAGAAAGCCGAAAGAAAAACTGTTGAAACACCCGAAACCAAGAAGACAGTAATAGAGGAAGTTGTTGCTGAGACCAAAAAAACAGCAGATGTAGCCCCCGAACAAAAACAAGAAGCTGCCCCTAAAGTAGAAGAGAAAGCAGAAGAGAAAACTGAAAAGAAAGAACAACAAACCGAAATTACTGTAGAATCTGCAAGCCCTGAGAAAGAAGAAGCAGAAGAAGACCAGGGTGGCATTAAAGTATTGGGGACTGTTGATCTCGACAGCTTAAATCAGAAAACAAGGCCAAAGAAGAAAAGCAAAGCTGAAAAACAAAAAGAAGCTGCTGCAAAACGAAAACCAGCTACAAAACAAGCTGAGCCAAAAGAAGCAAAACCTAAACAACAAAAGGAAAAAATTCCTGCCGAGCCAAAACCAAAAGAAGAAGTTGCTGAAAAACCTGCCCCAAAACAAGAAATAGCTGAAGAAAAGAAAGACGATAATTTTATCAAAACTAAATTTCAAAAGCTCACCGGACCTAAGGTAATAGATAAAATTGAACTCCCAAAAATAGTTAAACCGACAAAGAGAAAGCCTGTAGCTTCTTCTACAGATACTGGTCACGGAAAGAAAAAGAAAAGAAAAAGAATTCGCAAACCACAAACTGGGAAAGCCGTTACCCCCACTCCGGACAGAAGAGACCGAAGAGGCAAAGGTGGCGCCACAAGAAGACCGGTAAGAGCGGAACTGACCGACGAGCAAGTTCAAAAGCAAATAAAAGAAACCCTGGCCCGACTGGCTCCTGCCGGAAAATCCAAGGCAGCAAAATACCGCCGTCAGAAACGCGACAGTGTTTCGCAAAGCATGCAGGAAGAAATGCAACGTCAGGAGGAAGAAAAAGGAATCCTGAAAGTAACAGAATTTGTCACTGCCAACGAGCTTGCCAGCATGATGGATATAAACGTTAACGAAATCATTAAAGTTTGTATGCAACTGGGCATGTTTGTCTCCATCAACCAACGTTTAGATGCAGAAACAATCTCACTGGTTTCTGAAGAGTTTGGCTTTGAGATTGAGTTTGTAAGTGTTGACGATTCTGACAATCTTGATATTGAAGAAGAAATTGACGACCCGGAAAGCCTTAAACCACGCGTACCCATTGTTACAGTAATGGGGCACGTTGACCACGGTAAAACAAAACTACTCGACTACATCCGTAGTGCAAACGTAGTAGCCGGTGAAGCCGGTGGTATTACACAGCACATTGGCGCTTATGAAGTGGTAATGGAAAGTGGAAAAAGCGTAACCTTTCTCGACACACCCGGCCACGAAGCTTTTACAGCCATGCGTGCCCGTGGTGCAAAAGTTACCGACATTGCGATTATTGTTATTGCTGCCGACGACAGTGTAATGCCCCAGACCAAAGAGGCCATCAACCATGCCCAGGCTGCCGGTGTACCCATTGTTTTTGCTTTTAATAAAATGGATTTACCGGGTGCCAGTTCCGACAAAATTAAGGATCAATTGGCTCAAATGAATATTCTTGTAGAAGATTGGGGAGGAAAATTCCAATCGCAGGAAATATCGGCAATTACCGGAAAGGGCATTGACAATTTACTCGAAAAAGTATTGTTAGAAGCAGAAATGCTTGACCTGAAAGCCAATCCGGATAAAATGGCAAAGGGAACAGTGATTGAAGCATTGCTCGACAAAGGTCGCGGTTATGTAGCTACAATCCTGGTTCAGGATGGCAGTTTGAATAAAGGTGATATTTTACTTGCCGGACCAATATTTGGTAAAGTCAAGGCCATGTTCAACGAAAGAAATAAGCCGGTTAAAAAAGCAGGCCCATCACAGCCGGTGGTCATTCTGGGATTGACCAGTGCACCACAGGCCGGAGATATTTTCAATGTCATGCAAGAGGAGAAGGAGGCCAAACAATTGGCCAGCAAAAGGCAACAGCTTACACGCGAACAAAACCTGAGGACACAAAAGCATATTACGCTTGATGAAATTGGACGCCGTTTGGCCATTGGTGACTTTAAAGAACTCAATGTAATTGTAAAGGGAGACGTGGATGGTTCTATCGAAGCCCTAACCGATGCACTCCTTAAACTTTCTACCGAAGAAGTTCAGGTTAATGTTATCCACAAGGCAGTGGGTGCCATTACCGAATCAGATGTCATGCTGGCCTCTGCTTCCGATGCCATTATTATCGGATTCCAGGTTCGCCCCATGATGCTGGCAAGAAAATTGGCTGAGAAAGAACAAATTGATATCCGACTGTATTCCATTATTTACCAGGCAACCGAAGAACTTGAAGATGCTATCAAAGGTATGCACGCTCCCAAAATGGAAGAAAAAGTCGTCTGTAACATCGAGGTTCGCGAAGTCTTTAATATTACGAAAGTGGGAACCATTGCCGGTTGTTACGTACTTGATGGGAAAGTGACAAGAAAT
>Ga0164315_10004466_pt1 | contig 10858 bp, 19 predicted proteins | sample GuaBasSedimGuay6_FD_113737 | JGI IMG/M metagenome (GOLD analysis project Ga0164315, IMG submission 113737) | Subseafloor sediment microbial communities from Guaymas Basin, Gulf of California, Mexico - Guay6, Core 4569-2, 0-3 cm | ecosystem: Environmental > Aquatic > Marine > Hydrothermal vents...
GGACAACAGAAACGTCTAGGTCACGGAGGTGATAAGGTGCTTAATACCGCACCACAAAAAATGTTATCACCATCAAGAGCTATGGAATCCTTTTTAATGATGTTGGAAGGTTATACCACAACTAAAATAACCGACGACGAAGTTAAGAAAGTTTTAGCTAATGTTTCTAAGTTTTATTTCTGGAAACATGGCGAAGAAATTACACAAAAAATAGTAAACAGTTTCAAAGGTATCACGTTACCATCAAACACGGTAACACAGTACTGGTCTAAAAAAGGTAAACCAAATACAAAGTTGAGATTGTATAACTTTATGAAAGGTTTGAAACTTAACGATAAGCAAATGTACGCTTCTTTTAAAAACTCTGGTATAGAATTATCCCATGAAGATTTGAAACGTATGGACTTAAATTCAAAATCTATCTTCGACCCTAAGACTATCAGTGAAGATAACGTAAAATTGTTGGCAACAAATTTAAGTGCTGGTCTTAACCTTAGAAGATTCATAAGAGAATTGACCACATCTATTAACGTTGAAAAACGTAAACAAGATGGTGATAAAAACCCTAGTTCAGCTAAGAAAGAAAAAGGTAGCCAAATGCAAGTAGCCAATAAAGGTAAAGGCTTGCAATCTGGCGGTTCGTTTGGTAAACTTCCACCTTTATCTGATATAAAATAGAACTGTTGTATGACAAAGTTGTTATACGTTAAAATTGGTATGTCATTGATGTACCAATTAACCACCAGCTATTAGAAGTTCTATCCCAATCTTTAGGTTGTTGCAATCTACCACCATAAATTCTATGGACTTCTAATCTCATATCCAGATCACCAATTTCGTAAACTGTCCCTATATTGAAATCACTCCAATCTGTAACGTTATCGTTTACACCTGGCATATCGCCTATATGACTGTTTAAATAGGTATTATAATTAAAATATATCTGCATATTGTCCATAACCATTTTCCCTATAGTTCCAGATAATCCATATCTTAAATCAGAAAAATCTGCTAACCAACTTAAATCTTTAGACTTTACTCCTAATACTTCACCAGATAACAACCAATTGCTATTATCATATTCAACACCAATGGTCAGCATTTGTATCGTGTCTACATCATCATTAAGTTTTATGGAAGTTAAACTTGATCGCATTCTTACATCATATTCATCTGGTTCCCAGTTAACGTTGATGACCCGATGGTTCCCAAATGTAGGGTCCATATCTATGAAATCCACACCAGTCCATGTTAACGATTCGACTTTTTTATCAGCAGTTATATACTTATCCATAGTATAGCCAAAATTGAAATCGCCTAACCATATTTCAGCTTTGAAACCGTAACCACTAGTCAAAGTTGTCGTTAGTGCATTCCAATAAATTGCTTGCGGTGGCATAACACCAGGTCTTGTTGTAGGGTTGCTAATTCTATCAGAATATAACCCAAATTCATGTTTCAACTTACCTACTGATATTCTGAAAGGCATTGTGTTTATTAATGGGATGTTGGTTATAGTGTTAGAATAGTCAGTGAATCCATATATTAACAAATGTTCTAACCCGTGTTCAACCCCATCACGATTTAAGCCCAACTGTACGAAAGTGTGAAAGTTTTCTGTCATTTCCCAGTTTAACAACATTCCTGCTTCTGGGTATGATTCTATCGGCTCCCCACCATTAGAAGATACAAAATATTTAAAACCTACATAAGATTTTATATCAAAGGTGCTTATATCGTGCGAATGCGCTAAAACTAACGATGGTGTTAAAACCATAGCAAATAGTAATCCCTTCAAGTTATTCATAAAATACCACTATCAATTTAATTTCACCGTCTATGTTGTATACTAATGCGCCATCGGTCAGATAACCTACAGCAAAAGGAGTGGACTGTAAGGCTAATAACATTTCAGCATCGCTGTCTACTATCTTAACGTTTGTGTTCCGTCCGCTGTATATATTGATGTTTAGTAGTTTTTTGTAACGGTACTTGGTCATACCTAACCAGTTAGTCAAAAAAACGGAATGTTCTATCGAGTTCATCGGTTTGATGAACACTGTTATACGCTTCCCACCGTCCCAAAAGGTTGTCTTTCTTGTGAATATGGCTTTTAGTGTGGATACCGTATAATCTATGGTAAGACTTTGTGAATGAACTAAATCAGAAGCATAAGAAGGCTTTAGCATCAATATAGATGCTATGAAAAGTCTTATGAAGGTTTTCATTTCTTATTCTTTCGAGTCGTTAGATTGAAAATTTGAGTAACAGTTCGTTCTAAATCGTAAACGTGGTCTTTCAATTCACGATTCATTTTCTTTTGTTCTGTTATAAGCTTCTTCATTTCTAACTCGCTTGTTCTTGTTGAAGTCTTATATTCTATAAGCGATTCTCTGTAGTATTTCTCGAATGCTTCTAACTTAGTATTTGTTTCTATTTGGGAGCCATGAAGATTCACCCATGAAGACACCAAACCTCCTATTATGATGGCGAACGCCCCAATTTCTTTCATAGAGAAAGTTAATTCGGGTCTTTGGTTCGTCTGTGTATTTGGTACTTCTTCCATTTGCATTACTTTAGTCCTTTAAGGTTATATCCTTTTTGATTATTAATCGTTGCGCGGATTTAACTATGTGTTTATGTAAATCCCTACCGCTAGTTAAGAATTCATCTTCTGTCATCCATTTCGTAGACCCAGTTTCAAAATCTGTACCTGTAAATAAATTCTTACTTTTAACTTTTACTATGAATACGAACGTTCTCCCTAGAAAATTTCCTAATGGTATCACTTTACCAACCGCATTCAATCTAGTAAAACCTAACTCTTCGCCACCCTCTCTAATGGCTGCTTCCATATCACTTTCACCGTCTTCTCTTTTCCCTTTGGCTATTTGATACGCATCCCCACCGAACTTAGCGTCTGAGGGTTTCATGAAAAGCATCTGTATATCACCATCTACTAAAATATATGGTATCAATCCAGCTCTAAATATTTTCTCTTTCATATTATAAACCTTCAATAATTTCCTGTATTTATAAAAAAAAATAAGCCGTGAGAATCCGGCTTATTTTTCGAAGGTTACAAGAGTATTTATAAGTAAATGCTTACATTTTTGCTATTTCGTCCTTTATTTCGCGTTTATATTTGGATTTTTGGGTAGCACGTTTAGCCTTATTCCCAGCTTTATCAACGTGTGCGCCCTGTCCTCCAAAAATTAAATGCTTCGCTACAAAATTTCTAATTTTATTTTTCACTAGCTTCTCCATAGATTTACGAAATTTTATAAATAGTATCATAATATTAAAGTTAAAGCTATAAATTTAGATAGCTTTGGAGATAAAAATGGCAACTGGAAAATTAGGTGCGGTTGATTTAGCAGCCACTACCGATACAATACTATATACAGCACCCGTAGCAGGGTTAGCAACGGTTAACCTTAACATGTGCAATCGTGGTGCAGTAAACGTTAAAATCCGTATAGCGATCTTAGACGGAGCTATAGGTACATTAACCAACGCAGACTATGTGGAATTCGACCTTAATCTTGCCGCAAAGGGTGTTATAGAGCGTACCGGATTAGTTGTGTCAAATGGCGCAAGCATAATGGTATATTCTGACTCTATCGACGTTTCCGCTGTGTGTTGGGGATTTGAGGAATAAGATATGGCACAAATTAAAACTTTTCAACTTGATATAGATGATGAACTGTTACTAAATGCTGACCCTGTTTCAAATTTAGGAGCAGCAACTAAAGCATACGTCGATAGTGGTGGCGGTGGCGGTGGTCCTAACAGTAAAGTGTCTAAAAGTGGTGACACAATGACAGGTAATTTAATCATTAATGCTGACGCAACGGTAAACAATTTAACGGTTTTAGGTACGCTGGACATGGGTACGTTCTAAAATGAAATTGGTAAGTATATCGAGAAGCGGTTTAGCGACTGGATTTTACGATATTAACAATTCGGATGCGCCCATAGACGCTTTCGAAATTTCTAATATTCTGTACGAAGTTTGGGTGGATAATACCGATACCATGAAATGGGATAAAAACTTAGAAGATTTGGTTGAGATAGAATCTGAAATTGATGTGGAAGAACTTAAAAACATTGGTTTGTTGAAAATAGATAATATAGCAGAAAACGCTCGGCAACAAATTATGACAATTGGATACGGTCAAGCGTTAGTCTACATTGAGAAATTTGAAGAAGCTACCGACTATGTGGTATATGATTATCCTAGCGATTTGTCACCCTATCCATTTATAAAACACGAATCATTAGAATTTGATGTATCACCAAAGATTATAGCAGATAAGATATTAGCGAAAAAATCAGAATGGATAAACAAAGCATCAAAAATAGAAAGCGCAAGATTGATGGCAAAAGAAAAAATTAGAAATATGGAACAAGTTAGTGATATTAATACAGTAATATCATCGACAACTAAAAGGATTGAGGATATAGTATGAAGCATTATGGATTAAAAATTGCCGAAGGGTCAGAAGTTACTAATTTAACCGTACCCACTGGTGTGACATTCCCAGCTAATGAAAGCGAAGGGGAAATGTTTTTCCGTACTGATTTAGATATATTATATCTGTACGACGGAACTTCTTGGGTAGCAGTATCCTTTCCAGATACAATACAAGGTGGGTCGTTCTAACTCAATGTTTCAGCTCGTTCTATGGTTTCCCTTAACGCTATGTTTATGAATTCGTTAAGGATAGCCGCTTTGGATGCTTCAGCTTCGCTATCTGTAGTGTTCAACACATAGATATACTGTTCTAATGATTCAGGACACATATTTTCTGTAATGTATTGCCTAATGTAATCTTCCTGTTCTTTTTCTGTTAAATCTATCTCAATCAATTCAGTCATGTTATTCTCCTTACCAATATTTAACAACGTCTACTATTTCGTTAATTCTTTCGTCTAACATCATAGTTTCAAGCTCTAACGCGGCATCAGGTATCGTCTGATGTAAACCTCGCATAACGTCATCAACGCTTTTACTATAAACATTACAAGTGCTTCTAACACCATCATGTTCTATATCTAAGTTAAGTCTAGGAACGTATATTCTCTTAAAATAATTTAGTTCAGCAACCATACACTTATCGTAATATTCGCCCAACCAGTTACTACATGTAGGGTCTGAACCCACTACCATAATAGGGTATGCTAATATATCCACAAATGATCTATCGGTAAACCATATTTCACGACTCGAATATATTTTACGTTCATCACTATATTTCATATCGAAAATAGCATCCTGAAACTTTGTCATCAATTTATGGTCGCTATAGACCTCTTCTAAAGTCATATCCCACTCTTTAAGGACGCTACGGCTCGTTTTACGCTCGATAACGTTATACCCTAGCGTTGATAGCCCATTTAGTATTGTTGTCTTTCCCGACCCCTGAGAGCCGCTTAATGCTATTATCATATTTATATAAAAAGGTGGTGAACGAAAAACGAATTAACGCATAACAATGTTAACAATCTAACAATGGAACAAGTGATTATAATAATGGTACGGTTTTAACACAGAAACAATATGGGTTATAAGAACCGTTATAAACATATTCACTTTATTGTAATGCCATGACAGCAAGTATCGACAATTTTACACGATAAAATTAAGAATCGTATAAACTGGTCTTAAACCTACATCGCTCCGAAGATACAATTTGTAGGGGGCGTGTCATCATTAGCCGTTCACCAAAAAAGGTTAGTATGGGATTCTTAATAAATCCAATAGGTTGTGAACTCTTTGGGAAATGATGATATTAACAGTAACATTGTTCGATAAAATCATATCGTCAAGTCTAACAATATCCAGCTTTAAATCGTCCATACGACGTTTAAGACTGTCTAATTGTCCAACTGAACATCGTTGCAACTCGTAATTTTCAACGGTTCCACCATACGCATTTGTAGGAGCTGCTAGATAGGCTTTGATTCTACTCTTAGCAACGTCTACACTATCCATAGTTTCCAACTGGCTAAACATTTTGATACGGTTCAAAAGACTCGTCAGTTTAGCTCTATCCCCAATTAAACCATTAATACCATTAACTTCATTGGCATTGCCAATATCGGCACGAAGCTCAAACATTGCACCGTTAATAGCTTCAAGTTTTAACATATCATCACTAAATGTGGAAATCGTATTAGTAATAGTTGCGGATAAATCATGTAAAGATTCATGTATAGAAATCAATTCGATTGTTTCAACGTGTTCATTGAACTTTTTGGTCAACAGTTTTTCAATCTGTCTAGCTTTCCTCAGCGTTACTTGCATCGTCTTCCTCTAATTTTTTTGTGTTTTCGTAAAGATTAAGAAGATGTGCAAAAATTTTGTTATTTTTCCTCATTTTCTTGTTATAAAATTGTTTTTTGGTTTTGGTTTTAGCGTTGTCTATTTTTCTTTTACATTCGATAGAAATATCGTAGTAATGTTTCACAGCCTTGGCTAAATAATCTAAATCTTGTTTGCGTATATCTTTAAGAGTTTCCTCTACAGATTCATCAATGATTTCTTCGGTCATGTTATGAGAGTTCGGTTAGCTTTAACGTCATCAGGATTGATTTGTTTCAACTGTATATAGTATTCTATTTGTTCCATACCTTGCGCAAGTTGTTTGTATATAGCTTCACTTTGTAGATTTGTAGCCATAGAAACTCTATTACTCAGTATTCGTTTCTGGTCATACAATCTCGACAGTGACATGGTATCCCACTCTTCTGCCAATATCATATTTTCTGGTTTTTCATCGCTTACTAACATACCATACTCTCCTTTCCCAATCTTTTTTATCCCTACGGATTTGATCTTTTATATAGTCTGGAACATCATCAGAACACGTAGCAGGTTTCCACCCAACTTCTTTCATTCGTTTCTTAACCTGTAATGCTTTAAACCCTACAAGCATTAATAATGCACCACTTATAATAATTAAAATAGATAATACAGTATGAATAACCATCAGTAAACCTCTAATTTGGTAAATTAAATATTTTTAAGAAAATAACCTCTCCAACGTGCCAAATTTCATAATATTGTTCACCGTCGTCAGAAGTCAAACCGTCTATTGGTATATCAGTGCCAGATACGATGTCATTCTTAATATCAATCTCAGATTGTATCCCATCTTTCCCTGATCTGTAAACCCATAATTCATCATAGGTGTCAGTTTCGTTTTCGCGTTTGTAAATTAAGTGAGCGTTCTTAACTTTGCGAATTAAGCCTTGACGATTAAGGTCTTTATCTTCTTCCCCCTGTTCACCATCTTTATCTTCTTCTGGGTCGATCTTACTAACGTTTTTAAGCGCACCCATAGCCTTAGCATCATCTAAGTTTATTTCGTCCTCAGATTGTTCAGCGTCATCTATTCCAGCCGCTTCTCTTATTAGTTTCATCATAGTAATCCTTAAATATACCTCTTTTAGATATTTATAAATAATCAGAAATGTCAAAAAGGATTAAAAACACATGGCACAAATTAATAAGAAGTTCCCATTGATTATAGAAAATTATCCCGACGATTACGAAGGGTATCCATTTATAACTTTAATAGTGTATGGTAATGATGATTTCTTAACTATAGTAGATAATTATAACCACACACATATTAATGCGTATGTCATTGATTACTGTGGACCTGAGCTTGTTAATGAGGAAATGTTGATAGAAATATCGAAGCAATGGTATTTTTCTCCGAAGTTACAAAGATGTCCGATTTCTGTTATATTTTCAAGAAATGGAATGTTAGGGGAAATGAAGAAGATTCATAAGAATTTCAACATCAACTATGTTAAACGAATCATAGGTCCACTACCGAAATACGATATGGAATCCATTAAACGCACTAAGCGTAAGAAACGTAAAATAGCTGATGTTACAGTTCCGGTAAATTTTAAACCGTTGCCAATATTTTAGAAGAGTGCAGAATCGTCCATACCACCCATACCACCCATACCACCACCGACATCGCCAACAGAGCCAACAGAGTCTACAGCGTCCACGTCGGTATCGGTTTCTTCATCATATAAGTACTTAGAAGCGTGAACATCGTTTATTTCACCATTAGTATCTATAAGTGATGCTCTCTCTAAAGCTTCTATACCCGTTTCGGTCGTGATAAAAAAATCTTTCTGGTCGGTTTCTTCGATGAATCCATAATCCAACAGTTCATCTTTCGCACGTTTCAAATTTTCTTTATTAGGCTCTAAAGGATATAACGTTGTAATGTTCAATCCTTCTTCGCCTTGCATGTGTATGTTTACTAAAGCCTTTTTTTCAAAATGACCTAAATCTATATCTTTCGCAAAAATTTCACTTAACAACATTTTTTTTAATTCCGTAGTTTAATAGGTGCATATGTAATACGACATTCGTAGCATATGCAATAGCATGGGACTTTTTATAGGAGAATATTTCAAGTTTTCTATACAATTCTGGTCTAGTTGACTCTTTGTTGATTATATAACTTTCGATCAAGTGCTTTTTAGATGGAATTCTTAACGCCAAACAATCTGCAAGTTCTTCTATGTTCCGTGGTTTAATTCTATTTATCAATCTAAAGTGATTGCTAATGTGAAATAACCTCCGAACAATTTTTTTATCGTTCAGCATATCCCAATTTGGGTCTAATTCTGAAAGCTTTCGAACTTGTTCAGTCGTTTCGAAAACATCTAATAAGCTAAGATGTAAGAAATCTATTTTCAGATAACCAACTTCTTCCGCTTCTTTGAATGGTATGGCAGAGAACCCCGTCATTTTATCAACAGGAATGTTTTGAAAATATGCGCCTACCGGATGCTTTTCTAAGGTGTTAGTCTTAGAAACCTTTGACGCTAGAACAGCGTCAAAATGTTCTAAAATTTTAAAGTCCGATTGTAAATCTAAATCTACGTCCACTATTCACGCCCAAAACGAGAAGTATAACGTAAAAATTATATCCTAACCACCAAAACCGAAAAAATATTGTTTAGCAGGAGAAGGAATGCTGCCAGCGATTAAAGCATTTACCGCAGCTAGTATTTCATCGTCCACAAATTTTTTGTTTGGAATATCGTTGTTTGCTAATACTAGCGTTTCGTAAGAAGCTGTACCAACGTGTAATGTTCCATCGTTTTCAACTTTAAACAATTCTACGTCAGTCAAAGTTTCGTGTGCGCCTTTGTTTATTACAAAATCCCCACTCGAAGTGTTGGAACCATCAACATTAATGCTGACACCATCATCAGCAGATATTAACATAGAATCTAAAGCTCTAATATCCGGTGCTGCGCCTGTGCTTCCTTGTCCTTCATTTAAGAATAAGACCCCAACACTTCCTAGATTATCAGTGAACTTTAAAACACCATCACTATGACCTACAGAACCCACTAATCCGCTTAAAGATGCTACAGTATCACCACTCTGCAATAAGTAGCTACCTGCAACAGCGTTAGATAATGTTGTGATCTCGTCATCAACATATTTTTTATTCGGAACATCATTATCATCAACGACTAATGTTTCATACGTGGCATCTGAAACAGAAACTACGCCAGTACTATTAACCACCATTATTTCTGTAGCATCAGAAACAAAACTTATATCATTACCACCTGTTAGTCTTAAACCTACATCTGGATTATTAGTAAATGCTAATGAAGGTAATGCTAATGTGCCATCTGAAGCTAATATCTGTCCGCTTACCTGTGAATTACCAACAACGTCTAAAGTTTCCGACGGTGTTACAGTCCCAACGCCCACACTATCCGCAGATATATCAACGAAAAATGTATCAGTGTTTACAGAGAAATCGACCGTGGAATTTACGGAATTTTGTAAAATGTTAAACTTTTCTGCACCAGTAGTAACGAAGCCTATACCGTTAACACCATTTAATCTCATACCAACTGAGGTATTATTAGTAAATGATACAGAAGGTAAAGCTAACGTCCCATTAGATGCTAAAATTTGTCCACTTACTTGACTATTACCAACAACGTCTAAAGTTTCCGACGGTGTAGCGGTTCCAACACCAACACTATCCGCAGACACATCAACATAAAAGGTATCAGTGTTCACTAAGAAATCTACAGCAGATTCTATAGTCTTATCCGCTTTAGCCGATAACAATAGTGTACTGTCTGCATGGTGTACCGTTAAAGTATCAGAAGCATTAGAAGAACCCGTAATTTCCCATGTGAAACCACTAGCATCTTTGGTTACAATTGAAGCACCAGAAGCAGATAGGATACCTTTAGAGTTTATAAATTCTAAAGAATTGTCAAAGTGGTTTAAGTTTGTTGTGCTTGTAGACCTGAAAGCGTTAGTTGTATCAACATAACCTTCGTGTTCAACTCTTAATCGTTCACTGCCATTAGCAGATAATACTCGAAAAATAGAATCATAATCCGCTGGGTCTACAGTCATTTGTAACGATGCGCCAACATCACTATCATCACCACTCATAACTATGATAGGATTAGTAGTGTCAGTAGGGTGTTGTGGGTCTACGAAAGTTAAATCACCAGCCCCTAAATTTATGGATGTTGTCCAAATTAATGACGAATCATAGCGACTCATTTCGTCTGTAGTAGGGTTATACCACAATTGACCAACATTAGGATGTGCAGGAGAAGTAGCACTTGAGAAATTTTCTAACAGTCGAACACTGTTTTCAACTAAACTTTCCCCAAAATTTACAACACCACGTCCAGATAACAATAAGCTGGTAGCATTTTCAGCCGTGGGGATAGTATAAGAAACGTGTCCAAGTGGCAAACCATTAGCAGCGATTGTTTCATTCACTACAATGATCGTATCGGTTCCATCAAATGATGAATTTGTTAC
>Ga0164315_10004467_pt1 | contig 10858 bp, 6 predicted proteins | sample GuaBasSedimGuay6_FD_113737 | JGI IMG/M metagenome (GOLD analysis project Ga0164315, IMG submission 113737) | Subseafloor sediment microbial communities from Guaymas Basin, Gulf of California, Mexico - Guay6, Core 4569-2, 0-3 cm | ecosystem: Environmental > Aquatic > Marine > Hydrothermal vents >...
GGGTTTGAAGGAAAACATCGGTCACCTACTTCGTAGGTTGTGGATGCCTCCCAGGTATCTCCCTGGTCAGCAGACACCATTACGTAACAGGGCTCGTTATGTAAAGCCGGTACGTTTCCTGCTCCTGTAGATATTTCTATCTTACCTATGAATCTTTTAAATTTAACAGAGACGGCAGAGGCTATGAACTTAACCGCTGCTAGTGCTTCTGATATTGTTACTGCGAAGGACTTGAAGTCCCATGTCATTACCCTGTCTGTGGTGCCACCCAGGGCCACTGAGCAAAACAAAGAAAGCTCTGGGGACCATGTGATACCAAACCACTGATTAGCTGTAGTAGCCGGGCCTATTGTCCAGTTTATCCCGTCTGGGCTTGTCATTACATTACCAGTCGTGTGAGTGGCTGTGCAAAATAGAGCTAGCTCAGGGGACCACACCAGCTGGTAACTTTCTTGAAGTGGATAGGTTGCAGAGGCGGTCCAGTTTATCCCGTCTGGGCTTGTCATTACCTCGTCGCCTGCCGCTGTAAACGCTGTCGCGCAAAACAACGATAATTCTGGAGACCAATCCATGCCGAACCACCTAGTAGTACCAGGGGTTGTTCTTAGGGTCCAGTTTATCCCGTCTGGGCTTGTCATTACGCTGCTACCGTCCCCGGATGACTCTACCGCACAAAACAAGGAAAGCCCTGGAGACCACACTACCTGTACCCAATTGCGTGCCCCTGCTGGCGTTGTTCTTAAGGTCCAGTTTATCCCGTCTGGGCTTGTCATTGCCTGGTTACCTGCGATGGAGCTGACCGCACAGAACAGAGATAATTCTGGAGACCAAACAGGGGTGTACCACCCTTCCTCAACAGGCGTTGTTCTTAAGGTCCAGTTTATCCCGTCTGGGCTTGTCATTACGCTGTTGCCCGAGTTATCGTAGGCTACGGCGCAAAATAAAGATAGAGCAGGAGACCAGGCTACCCCTAGCCATGTTACATCAGCAGCGCTTACTCTTGATGTCCAGTTTATTCCATCTGGGCTGGTCATTACTCTGTCGTTTGTACCACTCCGCGCTACGGCACAAAATAAGGAAAGCTCTGGGGCCCAAACTACCGACCTCCATTGGTTGCCAGTTGCGCTTGTTCTTAGAGTCCAAGAATCCCCTAAAGCCATTTTATCTCTCCTCCGCCGTCAAGGACCACTGAGAATCGCCACCCAGTAGGTCTCGGCTCTCGCTAGGTTCGTTCATAATAACTTCTATCTCTGGGTAGTAGCTTACACTGTACCCTTGCGCGGACGGGTCCACAGGTATAGTGGCCAAGTTGCCAGCCAAGCTTAGAGTGGTTGCGTAAGGTATGCCGTCTATATACTTAAAGGCAAACGGTGCGTGGCTGGTCTCTGCCCTTCTGTTAGCAGGTATGGCAATCACGTTACTTGTGGAGGCCACTTTTCTAGCAGCCCCGCATTTTAAAGTAACGGGTAAAGTGAAGTCCAACCCTCCTAAACCGATAGGTAATGCGCCTCCGCCAGATAGTGTGGTTTTTAACTTAGTCCAGTTCTGTTGTTTAACTGCTGTGCCGTCCAGGGTTCTGAAAATGGACCTTCCCGCTATTATCTCGTAAGCCTGCGTATAGCTCTGAGCCTCCGAGAAAGATATGTCTACGGTTATAACCCCGTCAGATAACTGCACCCAGATAGGGTGGTCTATTAAACTCATTTAGTACCCGCCTTTAATGCCTGCATTGCTAGAGACTTCCTGAAAGAGCTTATGCTCTCGTCGGAAGCATTGGAAGAAAATTTAGCTCCACCGACGTTAAGTGTAACAGGTCTTAGCTTATTGTTTACGCCGGATGCTTTAGCCAAAGCCTCAGCCCCCGACTGGTTTGATCTGACAGAGCTTGTGGTTGTTGATGGTGTACCTCTTACGGCGTCAACAGGAAGTTTAAGAGAGCGTATCTGCTCCATGAAGTCCTTGCCATATTTCTCTGTGGCTGCTGCTGGTTGAACAAACTCGTTATCGGACAAGGCAAAATTGCCCGCTTTGTCGTCTCTGCCGTTTCCAGGACCGGTAATCAAACCCCCGACTGAGTACCCTTGCTGTATTACAGAGGGGCTTACACTCTGCAGTATGCTCTTGGCTAAGAAACTGTCAGGGTCTATGTTGGCTCTTTGTAAATTTTCTAACCTAGTGGTGTTGTCCTCAGTAACTTGGGCTGTATTTTTGCCGATATCCTTAACGAAGTTTAATGTACCGTCTGTACTTTTTCCGTCAACACTTTTTCCTGAGAAAGAACCTGTATCACCAGAGGTGCCTAAAGGATTTTTCGGCTTGGACAAAGCAGCTGCTGCACTGGTTAAGGCTTTGGCGGCCTCTTTGTGAGAGTCAGCAGAGACTTCCAACGCCTTGTTGGACTTGTCAGTAACTTTGGCAGACTTCTTAGCAATCTTTGTTGTTTCGTCCTCCCCTCCCCCCCTCTGGCCTGTTGCGCCTCCAGCGAGCCCCTGCAAAGCTTTCTTTATTTTATCCGGCAAGTTTTCTATAGACGTTTTTAAGTTATCTACGGAACCTTGCAGCAACTTCTCAGAGTTCAGGCTAGCTACGTGCTGCGCGTTAAGCTCTATAACTTTTTGCCTGTTTCTTGCTATCTCCGCGCTCTTCTCTGCTGCTAATTGGTTCCTAGCTGAGCCAACTATTCCTTCTGATTTCCCTGATATCCTTTCGGCTTGCGAGGTGGTTAGGTCTCCTTGATCCAGTAAAGTTTTAGCAAGGGAGGCCGCTTCTTTAGCTAGGTTGATAGACTCCTCTGGTGTACCTGCTGCCTGTGCCCGTTTATTAAGAGCCTTGGCGTCACCTTTTTGGTTGGCCGCTTCGCCTCTAATACCTCGGCCTAGCTCCTCAAAAAATCTCTCGTCTTCTGCTTGATCATCATAAATTTTGGCCAAGTCTTCTCGTGACTTAGCAAGGTCGTTGGTAGCTGTGGATAGCTTGCCTTCTATACTTTGCGTTTTGGATTGCTGGGTACTAAGCTTGGTCTGTGCTTTGCTTAACTGGCTGTTTAGCTCTTTACGTAGGTAGTTGTCCAAGTCATTGGTATACCTTTCGGTAGCTTGGTTCAATTTATCCTGTACCTGGACAGCTTCTTTCACTAAGCCTGCTAGGTCACCGTACCCCTCAGTGGCAAGCAGCTGGCTGTTTTGTATGCCAGCTAAGATTTCCTCCAGGCTCTGCTCCTCGAAGCCGCCTTTACCTTGTCGCTCCAGCTCGTTCTTAATGCTCTGTGTTAAAGCAACCTTCTCGGCAGCCAAAGCTTTCTCTTCAAGCGCAAGCCTCTCAGACAGCAAGCTAGTAAACTTTTCCTGATCTCTTAGCTCAAGGGCTTTAGCTTCGCCTATTTGCTTGGTCAGCTCTTTTACTCGCAACTCTTCAAACAGGAAGCCTTGCTTTATTTGTTTAACTTTCTGTGCATCTTTCTCTCTGGAGGAGCCCAGGTTTTGTATGCGGGAGGCTTGGTCCAAGATTAGCCCCTCTATCTGCACTTCTTGTTTCTTCAGCGCGGTTAGTTTTTCCTCGTCATCCAGGGCCTCCAGCTGTGCTTCTTTTATCCTAACCAACGCATCCTTAAGGTCATTTTCTATCTCCACAGCTCCCTTTCGAGAGGCTTTATCTCTGGACGTGACGTCCGCTAAGTCCGACGTCTCCTCCTTTTTATCAAAAGGGGTTGTGGGTTTGGCCACTACCCTACGGCCTTCCGCGATCGCTTTTATTTTGTTTTTTATTTCTTTACGCGCCGCTGCTTCAGCGTTAGCCCCCGCGTTATCTATGGCTGCCTTAGCCTCCTCCATGGTTATTGCGTTAACCTTAAGAAGTGCTTCCGCGATCTGCTTAGCGGTGCCTACCACCCCCGCCTGTACAGCTTTAGTAAGGGATGCCTGGCCTTTGTTGATTTCTTGCTGGGCTATTTTCTCCGCATCTTTTATACTCTTCTTGGCACCACGCACGAACACATCGTCTCTGAATATGGCTAAGAAGAACTCCACTGCGCCATTGTCCCCAGCGAAAGACTGCAGCATCTCATCAAAAGTGGCGCCTATAAGCGACCTGTCAGAAGACTTCTGGGCAGCCTCTATAGCATCGATCTGCAACTGTAGCTTTTTAAGCTGGTCCTGGCTTAGCCTGTCCTGGGCCTCTAGTAATTTTTGGGTCGCAGCTATTAAAGCGGCTGACTGCCCATCAGCGTTTCTACCCGCTATCTGATTCATAAAAGCAGCAGCATCGTCAACACTATCTATACTGGTAGAATACCTGTCCTTCTCTGCCTGCGTAAGCTGGCCCCAGGCGTCAAGGAACTTTCTATTGTCAGGGTCCACAGAGTTTTCTAAGGCTGCGGTCAGATTGTCAGTAAACAATAGTCTGCGACCCTCCGCTTCAGCTATCAGGTTATCCTGCTGGGTCAGTATTTTTACCGTCTCTTGTTTAGTTACTGGTTTAAGGCCTAAAGCTGCTAACTCTTTGTTTATTTCTTTATTTTCTTTATCGAACGCATCAGAGCCTATGTCCTTAGTTGTCCCCGCTCTTTTTGAAAATATCTCCGAGACCTGGGGCTTTAACTCAGCGCGTCTTACGTCTGGGTCAACAGCTACCTGCTTCAGCGCCTTCTCCAACCCAAACTCGGAAACTAGCCCTGTCTCTATCTGTGCGTTTATGTTTGCAAGGTTTTCCACGACGCTTTCTTCAGCTGTGTTAACTATATCCCTGATAGCGTCGTCTATAATGCCTAATTTTCTGCCAGCCGAAGCGTCTGCGTTTTCAGCTTTCTGGATAGCCGCTAGGTTCTTTTCTGCCTCAGCAACTGCTGCTTTATCATCCTCTATCCTTTTACCCAGGGCGTCAGATTGCGCGGATATTCTGGACAACGTTTTGTCCAGGGAGCTGTCGAAGAACTCGCTAAGCAAGGTAGCTACCCCAGCTACCCCGGCTACAACTATGCCTATTAAAATAGGCATCCTTGTTAAACTCTTTTTAAGGAAAGTGAGCGCTCCACCTAACGCCTTCTTAGGGTCTTTAAGAGCTTTTTTTGCTTTTCCTCCTAGCTCTTTCAGGCCTTCGATGTCCTTGTCAGGGAAAAATGCTTTAAGAATACTTAGGGTGGCTACCACCTCCAACACGGTAGACAGAGCTTTTGTGACCCCTTCAGTTACGCCTTGCCCTTTCCCGGCGTTGGCATTGACAGCTGTGGATATCCCTGCTGTAAGCAACCCCGCTATAACGGCTTTACCAGCACCCAAACCTTTAGCTGCAGCAGCTCCCCCAGCGGCCACACCTAACTCCACAGAGGCCCCTAAGCCTGACGAGCCCGTTAACTCTTTCTGGACGTTGAACATATCCCGCAGGGCGTTTGCCGCTTCCGTGGCCTCGCTTACAACACCTTTCAACCCGTCAACTAAAGGCCCGGATAAGTCAGCAGCTAACGTGGATACTACCGCTATCAGGTTGTCTGTGCCTTTGGCCAAAGACTCCAACTGAGTCTTAGCTCCTTTAGCAGCAGCTCCTGTTCTTCCTATTGCCTCTGTGTTCTTAACAAACTGTTCTTTGTTGTCTATCAGTGCGTTAATAACGTTGGATGCACGTACGTCGAACAACCTCTCGAAGTCTTCTGCGCCGGAGCCCTGTATACCTAGTTTCTCCAGCTCGTCCAACACCCTGAGTAGGGGGTTAGCGTCGCTTTTAAAACTGCTGAACAGGGTAGAAATAGCAGACTGAGACATAGTCTCGCCCACAGCTTTGTACCGTTTCTCCAGTACCTTTAGAGTTTTATCGTCAGGGCTCAGTAACTCCAGTAACCCTTGTCTGAAGCCTGTTGAAATAGTGCTATCTTTTATACCTACGTTCTTTAGGACGGCAGCAGCCCCAAGCACCTGGTCAAAATCCAGGTTGAATGATTTGGCAGTTTGAGCCAGCCTACTAAATATGGTTTGTAACCCGGTGGCGGTTAGCTTGGATATGTTTACCGCATTGGTTAGCTTGTCCGCAATTTCTTCAGGGGCCAGCTGCTTGTATACGTTTTGTATGGTGCTGATCAGGTCTGAAGCTACTTGTAAGCTAGCGTTGGTGGCTGCAGCGAAGTTAGCAACCGCTGATAAAGTCGAAGCTATTGACTCCGGACCTACGCCCGCTTGCGCTAGAACCTGTGCTGCTTGCGCTATCTCTGTTGTGGTGAACTGTGTGGTAGTTGCTACGTTTTTTACAGCGTTCTCTACTGCCACCATCTCATCGGCAGTCGCACTGGCTATGGTTTTCACGCTTACCAAAGCATCGTCTAACTCTATGACGTTCCCGACAAGAGCCCTGACACCTTGGGAGATGCCGCCAAGAACCTTGAAGGCAACAGCGAATCTAACAAATGTTTTGAGGGAGTTAGCGAACTCCAACATTGTTTTAGTAGGTCCGCGTAAATCTCTTTCCAAACCTCTTGCTGCTTTGTTTAATCTGCGGAGTTCCAGGGTTAGCGCTGCTGTGCTTTTTCCTGCTTTTTTCTGAACACCAATTTGCCTTTGCAAGGAGGTTATCATATCCAGCACAGCCGCACGCTCGGATTTCAGCGACGATATAATTTCTGCTGCGTTACCGCTATCTTTACTGGTTGTGGTTTTAGAGCGAGCGTCGTTCAACCTTTCCTGAGATGCAGTAGTTCTGCTTATTGCTTTGTCCAGGTCTGACAACTCTTTGGATGAGCCACCTTTTGAGCCACGCTGGGCTGCGTTCTTTTTATCTATAGCCGCAGTAAGCTCGTTAGTTCTAGCTATTGCGCCACGGAGCAAGGTTTCACTTGCTTCTATAGCTTTGTTAACTTTAGCTAGGTCTTTGTCGGTGCCGCCCGCAGCCTTAAGTTCATCCCTAAAAACAGTTAAGGACGATACCGTAGCTTTAACCTGGTTCTGAAATTTCTTTAAAGTTCTCAGCCTTTCTGTGTCGTTGGCCCCGCCTATGCCTCCAACATCTAAATCCGCTTTAGCTTTTTTCAGGCTACCTACGGCTTTAGTTATTTTCTTAATGGCTTCAGAAGTCTTTACCGCTTTGTTTTCTATGTTTGTATCTAAAGCTTTAGACAGTTCTGCGAAAGCAGTTTTTTGCTGAGTGGCAGCTTCTTTTGCTTTACTACTTACATTGTTAAGAGCAGTCTCAAAGCCTTTTTGAAATCGCTTTATGTCTGCGTTGGCAGCCGTGACATCTTTGCCGATAAGTTGCAGGAATGGAGCTAGTGGGCTTTTCTTGGTTATGTTGGGGGATAACTTCAACTGAGAGGCTATCTCCCCCAAGGCTTTCCTCAGCTTCTCTTTTACTATCTTGCCGTCAGTAGTGAGGTCTCCCAGCATGCCTTTGAGTAGGCCGCTTGCCTTAGCGTTCCTCGCCGCCCTCTTCTTTAAACTAACTCTCTCTTTATCCAGAGTTACTTCCACAGCCTGAAAAGCTTTCCTTATCTCGGCCTTAGATTTGTCCAAGTTAAAGTCAACAGGCAGCGATACTTCCTTGGCTTCTATTTTCTTTAAGTTTTTGGATATATCATCGCTCAATCTTTTCAGCAAAGAGGTGACGTCAACCTTGCCGGTGGTTACGTCTACGTCTACGATTACATCAAATTTAGCTTTGTTGTTAGCTGCCATGGGGTGTGTGTGGGGATTGTTGGAGGGGTTTATACAAAAAAGGCCAGCATAAGGCTGGCCTTTTTCGAGCTAGATGCTAGTGAGCCAGGCTTATAGATACCCGTTCAACAACATACCAGTTGGGTGCAAATTAATCAAGTCCGCCATGTTCTCAAGATCAGCGCCTGTTGCACTATCTGAGACAGTTGGTGTAAGTAATTTGATTTCCATCGCAGACGATGCAAAATCATCAGCACCTGTGGCAACTTCCATAGAACCACCGATAGCACCTTTCCAGAACGATACTACTTTAGGCTGCCCTGTGCTGTTTTCTTGTTGAATCAGCATAACAGAAAAATAGTTTGTACGAGTGATATTACCGATAGGAACCTGGTGAGCAACGTAGATATGGAACACTGTTCCAGTCTCGGTCAACGCATTGTAATCAACTGCGGTTACGTGTCCAGTTTTCATAGTCAAGGCGTCAGTACCTACAGACAATATCTGCAATACAGATACGTCCTGAGGTCTACCTTCAGGGTAAATGATAACAACGTCGTCCGGAGTGAACAGAACGCCGTCGCCAGTAGCTACGTTAACTACGTTGGCACCCGCAGCTAAATCAGCGGCAGTGTCCAAAGTAGATTTAATCTCAGTAGGCACTGTACCCGCCAAGCCATCACCAAGCATGATACGTAAGTTGCGTCGCGAATACTCTCGCATCGTTGCATTGATCGTAGCTGTCTGCTCTGTTACAGCAGTATCAACTACAGTTTTTGGGAAACCGCCCAACAAGTCAACACTTGTTTGGTTTACCGTGTAAGTTGCGTCATCAATCAAACCAATTGAATCTGATTGTTGCAGTAAATTTGCTTTGGTCAACGGGCCGAGACGCATCTCAGCCGTACCTATATCAAATTTGGGGGTTATTGCTGAGCCTAATTTAGCCATTTCTGTTGCCTTCTAAAGAGTGTTAAAATATTGTAATTACAAGGTTTTCATAATAACACAACTATTAAAGCGCAGATATGACTAATACACAAGGTTCAATTTTCTATATGCACGCCTACGGTAGGAGGTTTCCAATACCTTTGATGGCTTTAGAGGCTTACGCCATAGATTCAGAACACGCAGACAGTGACCAAGGTTTGTTTGATGTGTTGGTGACTACTATAAGCAAGCACTGCAAGGTGCTGAAACCAACAGACGAGGACATAGGTTATTTCTTGGAGAGGTTGAAACAACTAAAAACTGAGATAGAGGAAAACTCCTCCGAGGCTTCTAACCATGGAAAAAGTTTTGGTACCGCTTATATGGACTACATTAGTGATCTGCCTATTGATGGAGCTCTCCTTAAAATGGTTCACTATGATATTGATGCTGCTGAAAAGCTTTACTGCGACATAGACAGGGATGATGTTGTGTCCTTAGTTAAGGGGTACATTAAAGGCAAAGCCGAGGAAAACTTAGTAAACCTGGAGGCAACCATGTACGGCATGGGCGGGTCTTACGAAGACGACAAAGGTGAAGCCAAGAAAGATAAAGGTATCGATATATCAACAGAAGAAGGCGCAGCTCAGCTTAGAGCGCTTGGGTTTTAAACCGCTTGCACCCTGATTATCCTGTCTATCCTTTCTTTTAGAGCATTGCCCTTACTAGCCATAACTGCAGCTATAAAGGGCCTATGCTTGTTAAACGTGGTTCTGGAAGTTCCTTCTAAGTAGCCTATAGGCGCTAGGTCTCCGTCCAGGCCGTAACCAAGCCCTTCAAAGGGTTCCCCTAAAAAGAATGAATCCTGTAGCAGCTGCTTAAAATACCCTCCACCTATATGGGGTTTTGGCAGAGCAAAAGTCAATGCGTACCTATGCACTGTACCTAACCCTTTAATCCTCTTTTTAACTTGCCTGTCTTCTAAGGTTACCGCTATCTGCGTACGAGACACTGCAGACTTATGCTGGCCTGCGAAAGTGCCAAAAGCAGCAGAGAGTCCGTGAGATGTCCGTCTCTTCCAAAACCTGCTTCTGGTCGTTTTAGGTTTTCTTCTTTGGTACTCCCAGGTCAAGGGCTGCCAGGAGATGTCAACGTCAGCTCCCCTGGAAGGGAAATTTAAAGAGGTCTTTCCGGTTTTTATACCCGTCTTCAGAAAAGCTTGAATCTCGGAAATTCCCGCGTTATAAAAAGCTTTAGAATCCTGGTTTATAATTCCAGCTGTTAAATCTACAATCCTTCCTGATACAGCTTCTATGTGCTCATTGTAGCCCTGACTCAGAGACTTACCTTTAGCTCCGCTAGCCCCTGCGCCAGTTAAATTTAACAAAATTCTTCCAGAGATATCCTTGCTGTATGTTTTCTGGAAATCTGATCTCCTGAAAATTACCTTAGCCAAGGCGCTGTACCCTGCCTTCCAAAGATACCATGCGTATGCCTGACACCTTGTCGTACTCTTGTGGTAGCACTGTCACTTTAGTGATCGTCAGGATACCTATTACGGGGCCTGCAACTGCGCCTGTGTAGTCCCTTATATCTATCCTCGCCCCTTCCTCAAAGACTACACTCAGCTTACCTACTAACAGCATTATGTCGTAGTTCGCTGGGTCATTAACTGTTCTGGCTCCTATCATAAAAGAGCAAGCATACAAAGGGTCTGCTGGCGTGGGCACCAACACAGACATGCTCCATATCAAAGCGTTGTCGTCAGACTCCATTAGGTTGGCTGTGTTAACTATGTTATCTAGGTCTATGAACTTAACAGAAGGTGTTTCAGCTAAAGCTATATCATTGCCTAGTTTATCTATAGTTGATTTTACTGCTACGGGGAAGCTCTCTTGGCTCACAATTATCTCCTAGTTACCGACAGTCTCAGGCATAAAAGTTCTTTGACTGCCTCTGTTATCACGTACCTCTCCCCGTCCACTTCCAACTCCATGTCTTCATCTATAGCCATAGACCCGGGAGCAAAGGCGTACAATCTGGAAAAGTCTACATGGTCCTGCTCAGAGGAACCTGTAGCAGCGTACCTAACCATATGTACTGGGAATGTTGCTGATAAAGTCTCTGTTACATCGCCGCCCATACCAGAGGCTGCAGGGACAGTAGTGATTGTAACTGCTACGGCGTCGTTTGTTTTATCCAGCAGCGTGTAATCATGCAGGTAGGAGGTGTCTCTTAGTACGTTCCTTTGCTCAGAGTACAGGATGTGATCAACGTCATCATCACCTATACGCACTACA
>Ga0164315_10004469_pt1 | contig 10853 bp, 8 predicted proteins | sample GuaBasSedimGuay6_FD_113737 | JGI IMG/M metagenome (GOLD analysis project Ga0164315, IMG submission 113737) | Subseafloor sediment microbial communities from Guaymas Basin, Gulf of California, Mexico - Guay6, Core 4569-2, 0-3 cm | ecosystem: Environmental > Aquatic > Marine > Hydrothermal vents >...
GTTGTGCAGGAGGGCGACGTTGGGCTTTTGGAATATTGACATCCTGAGGCAATTCTTTTATCTTTTCTTGCATCCGCAAAACAAAATCATTATCCCCAAGGAAAACCTGTCGGTTCAAATTATTCCAAATTGATTTCTGGCCAATACCTTGTGCAACAAACGCTGTATATCTGCGTATTGCGTCTTCTCGTTGAGTTGCGAACTGCGCGAGCAAGCCGTCCGTTGATAACCAAGGGTGTGCAATAACTTTACCCGTCATGGTTAGATAACTACTCCATGACCATTCGCCAGGATGGGCTACCATTCCGGCACGGACAGGATTAAGCACGACATACCGGGTCAATACCAAGAGATATGCATCAGCATCCACCAATACAGCCTTGTACCTCCCTTGAAATAAATGACCGGAGCGACGATGGCGACGATTAGAGGTTTGGGTGAAAACACCATTTAGTTGCCGCATACCTTTCGATAAATTGCCATCTGGTGTTTCTATAACAAGGTGAAAGTGGTTAGTCATCAAGCAGTATGCATGACAAATCCAGTTAAAGTTTTCAACAACCTGCTTACAAATTTCAAGAAAACACTCACGATCAGAATCATCCTCATAAATACTTTCACGTCGGTCACCGCGTGAAGTGACATGATAAAGGGCACCTGAAAATTCAATTCTAATGGGTCTAGACATGTTTTAAGAATAGCATAGAAAATGCTATGAATCTAGACCTGACCCCGTGCCGCCGGACCCCGTACCGCCGTGCCGTTGATCGATATCTAAAAATATTCTTTAGTTTTTTTGACAAGTATCTACTCAAATAACTCAGAATGACTACCGCATCTTTCAAGACGCAAAACACCCTCAGTTACTTCGTAAATTAATAAGAAATTTGGTTGGATGTGGCACTCCCATTTTGGTTTCCAGTTTCCTGATAAACAGTGGGGAAGGTAATCTTCAGATAAAACTCCGTGAGTTGCCAATATTTCAATTGCAGATAGTAATTTATCCGTATCTTGCTTTGGGTTCTTTTTTGCTTTTTTTAGGTCTTTCTTAAAACGAGTTGTGATTAATATTTTTCTCACATCATATATCTCGAAGCTCTTGAATATTCACAGACTCAAGGGTTTTCTCTTTAAAAGCATTAATTGTTTTCTGATTAGGTACTTTTAATTCAATAGGAAATTCTCCCCGAATAACAACCTGTTTTAAAAATAAACGCATTGCATCAGATGTTGACATACCTATTGAAGCTAAAATCTCTTCGGCTTGCCCTTTGACTTCTGGAGTAATTCGACACCTAACAGTAGCAGAATTTATTGTAGTCATGATTATGTGCTCTTATATTTACATACAAATAAAGTATAGCACAGATGTGCTACAAAATAATGGGGGTTTTAATATAATCAAAGGGCTGGAGTACTTGAAAGATCCGGTCTTTGTCATCTTTGCATATTTCAAGTACTCCGCCCCATTGAATTCGACCCATTGAATTTCCAAAGCGGAAGGTGAAAAGTTCAAGAGCGAAAAGCTTGTCATTTTGGGTACTCAAAATTTAATTTTTTAGCCTTTAGCTGGTTTCATGTTTGCGCCTGTGAAAATCATCCACAACCAGATAAAGCGAAGGAATCAGGATTAGCGTAATCAAGGTCGCGAAGACAATGCCAAAACCGATAGAGATGGCCATAGGAATCAGGATTTTTGCTTGGCGTGAGGTTTCAAGAATCATCGGCATCAGGCCAAAGAACGTGGTCATGGTTGTGAGTATGATAGGTCTGAAGCGTTGAATGCTGGCTGTTTTAATGATGTTGGCAGCTGTTTTATCAGGATGCTCTGTACGTAATTGATTGGCGTGGTTAATTAGAACCAGTGAATCATTGACCACGATACCAGAGAGTGCCACTATACCTAATAGACTGAGGATGCTTAAACCATAGCCCATTATTATATGACCAAAAATAGCACCGATAATGCCAAAGGGAATACTAATAATGACGATCAATGGCAGAGAGTAGCTTTGAAATGGAATGGCCAGCATGGCATAGATAGCCAGTAGGGCGAAAATAAAGCTGAGTTTCAGACTGCCCACACTTTCTGCCATGTCTGCCTGTCTGCCTTGAAAGCTGTATTGTAATCCAGGATATTGTTTAACCATTTGTGTCAGTTCACTGGCTTCCAGGTCATTAATAATTTCACCAGCTTTGTTTCGTGGTGTAACTCCGGCTTTAACCTGTACGTTTCGTCGACCATTACGTCGATTAATTTCGGTATAGGCACGGCCTTTTTTGATCTTTACCACTTCTTTAACAGGTATTTCTGTATTATTTTCTGTCCATAGTAAAAAATCATTCATGTCCATGGCTGAAGATCGTTCAGATTTGGGTAACCTGACCATGATTTTAAGTTCATTACGCCCACGTTGTTGACGTAGCACTTCGGCTCCATAAAATGCATCACGTATCTGCCGTCCCACAGTTAACTCATCTAAGCCTAAACTTTTACCTTCTGCGAGCAAACTAAAGTCATACTGTAGCTTGCCTGGACTAAATCCGTCATCAACGTCTTTGACTATCGGGTAAGCTCGCAATGCATTAGCAAGTTGTTTACTGGCTTTTTCCAGTACATCAAGATCACGGTGGTTGAGCTCAATTGTAATAGCTGAGCCTGAACCTGGGCCACCGGCATCCGATTCAAATAATAAGGTATCTACACCTGTTATATTTCCCGTTAACGCACGCCATTTTTTGGTAAATTGTTCGGTGCTCATGATTTTATTGCGTACTTCAGGGTCAGTTAAATAAACACTGATGACTGCTTTATGACTGCCAGTAATGCCAATATCAGCAAAAACCCCTTTAACTAATTGTTCTGCCTGTCCACTATCTTCGGCAATTTGAGTCGCTGTTTTTACCAAATGCTGAACCACTATTTTAGTTTTTTCTATGGATGTGCCATAAGGTAAGTTGATGGTCGCTTTGGCAAAATCAGATTCTGTTTTAGGAAACATGGTCATACCCATACGTCCGCTACCGGCATAAGACAAGGTAACAAGCAGTAATGAAAAAGCTGCGACCATAGTCAAATAGCGATGATTAAGCACGCGCTCCAGAAAATTACCGTAGCTATTATTGACCCAGTATCTAAAGGCATGACTGAAAACCTGTTGTTTTCGATCAATCCATCCCTGTATACCCTTGTGTTTTATAGGACCTAGATGCGCTAGATGATGGGGTAAAATAAACAGACTTTCTGCCAGTGAAATCAAAAACACAGTGATGACCACTGCCGGAATCATAAAAAATATTTTCCCCATCACGCCAGGCATAAAAAACAAGGGCATAAAGGTGGCAATATTGGTTAAAATGCTAAAGGTAACGGGCATGGCCATTTCTTTAGCACCTTTGATAGCTGCCTGCATAGGGGGCAGTCCATCTTGTCGGTAATGATAGATGTTTTCACCAATAATAATGGCATCATCAACAACTATTCCCAGTGCAATAATAAAAGCAAACAGGGATACCATATTTAAGGTAACGCCTAATGATGGCAAAAAGAGAAATGATCCCAGGAAAGCAATCGGAATACCCATCATCACCCAGAATGCCAGCCGCAATTCCAGAAAAATGGATAGAGTGATAAACACCAGAACCAGTCCCATTGCGCTGTTTCGCAACAACAAATCTATTCGTTGCTCATATGATTTTGAGCTATCGTGTAGTATTTCTGCGCTTATACCTTTGGGGAGTTGCGGATTGATTTGCTGAACATACTTTTGTACAGCTTGAGAAATTTGTATCGGTGTTTGGTCTCCTACACTATATATCTGTATTAAAACCGCTGGTTTATCGTTATAGGTGGCGGAGTAGTCGTTGTCTTCATAGCCGTCAGTAATGCTGGCAATTTGTCCTAGCAAAACTTCAGAGCCATCTGCTGTGGTAATAATAGAGATGCCCGCAAAGTCCTGCCCGTAATCTTTACGTGTTTTCATCCGAATCAGAATTTCCCCCGAGTCGGTCTTGATGCTGCCACCTGGTAACTCAATACTGGCTTTGCCTATCCGTTGAGCAATATCAGCAATGGTTAAGTGATAGCGACGTAGATTTTCCTGGCTGACTTCAATACTGATTTCAAGTGGTCTGACGCCATCGAGTTCAACCTGGGTAATCTCGGCATCCTGTAGCAGACGATCACGAAACTGTTCAGCGATTTCATGCAATATCCTTTCGTTGGTATCACCATATAGTGCCAGTGTAAGACCGCGTCGGCGTAAAGTGAGTACGGTTATTTGAGGTTCTTCTGCATCTTCCGGAAAAGTGGTAATCCGGTCAACCTGTTGCCGAAGGTCTTGTGCAAGTATTTGTGTATCAACATCATTCATTGCATCTACAGTGATAGTTGCCATGTTTTCCTGAGCTGATGAACGAATTTCATCAATGCCATCAACGCCACTAATCGCATCTTCAATGGCCAGAATAATGCCGGTTTCAATTTCTTCCGGACTGGCACCAGGGTAGGCCACGCTAATTTTAACGGCATCAACTTGAAATTGTGGAAAGACTTCCTGCTTAATGTTCTGTATGAACAGATAACCCCCTAATATACAGGTAAGCATAAGCAAATTTGCTGATACAGCATTATTCACCATCCAGTCGATAGGGCCTTTAACTGAAAAAGAAGGAGATGTTTGCATACAGGTTTTTTAACTTAATATTGGGTAGGTTTAATGCTATGGATTTGCATGCCGTTCACTGGCGTGGACAAGTTACTGCTAATAACCTGTATGTTCTCCGGCAATTGCTGTTTTGGCAGATAGATCATTCCCTGTTCTGCCCAGACAGGGTCAACTTCTTTCACGATCAAAACCTGTTGTTTATCAACTAGCCATAGGTAACGGCCATCATGCAATGTACTTTCCGGTAAGGCAATAACATCATGCAGCATCCGTCCTGTAATAGCTACACGAACAAAAGTACCCAGTATCATCGGAGGTGCATTTTTATTGGTCTTTTGCTGGCTCAGTGGGTCTTTCACTTCAATGATCAATTTAGCCATGCGTCCTGATGCCTCTACTTCTGCTTTTAACCGTTTAACTGTGGCAGTCCGGTAGATACCTTTCCCCCAGGCACTTTCATAGCTTATTTTAACGTCTGAAGCGGGTTCATCACTGATGCCAGGAATTGATAGCCACTTAAGTTTGTCCATAGGCAGGGAAGTATCTATCCAGAAACTATGAGTACCCACTAGTTTAGCTAAGGGTGTGCCTGTAGAAAAGGTTGATATCCATGACCCTATATTGGCATTACGTTGTAAGATGATGGCCTCAAAGGGTGAAACAGTCAGCGTACGCTTTAAATCTAATTCAGCTTGTTTAAGCCTGGCTTTTGCTGCCTGCACTTTATTGGCTGCTGCTTTTAAATGGGGTTTGCGTAGCACCAGTTCAAGTTCCTGGTCACTCAGATTGCCACCTAATAATTCAAACTCACGTTTTGCTATCGCTTGCTGGCCTTGCTCTAATTTGAGGTTAAATTCAGCCTGAGCCAGGTCACTTTGTTTTTGCTGAATGACCAGTTTAAAATCAGTGGGGTCCAGCTGTACAATTTTCTCCCCTTTTTTAAGTAAACCTCCTTCTATAAAGTTTTCTCCTAGTTCAGTGACCATACCGCTGATGCGAGAAGTCAGGTTAACGCTTTGTGAGGGAATGACATTACCCATGGCATAAATGGTGGTTGGATGGTCAATGACTTTAATCGCTAGTGTTGTTACTTGTGGAATAACGACTTTCACATCTGCTCGGGGGGCTCTGGGTCGGTTTGATAACCAGTAAGCTGAAAGACTGACTGCTGCACAGATAATAATCAGGGCAATAATCAGACTTTGTCGATTTGTTCGAAAAAATTCTGGCAACAGATTAGTCTTCATGTGTTTTCTTTTATAAGATTCTTGGGGGTCTGTGGAGCAGGGGCTCTCAGTGGCCAGCCGCCAGCCAGGGCTTTGTATAGATTAATCCGGAAATCAATCAGTTCACGTTCAGCACTAATGCGAGCACGCTCCAGTGTTTGCAAACTAAGACGAGCTGACAAAACACGTAAAAAATCCAGACTGCCAAATCGGTAGCGCAGTTGTATCTGGTCATTGGCTAGTCTGGATAATGTTAGTTGCTGCTCTAGGCTATCGAGTAATAAAAATTGTTGTTGTTCCTGGATCATAGCCGTTTCAACTTCCTGTATGGCTGTAAGGATAGTCGAAGCGTATTGATTGACTGATTCGGAAAAAACCGCCTCATTACGCTCTACCTCGGCAATGCGTCGATTTCCGTCAATGATAGGTAAAACCATATTTCCTGCCAGTGTCGCCAACCAGTTGTTAAAAAGATTATGCAGGTCAGGTGTAGTGCTGTCTATGCTGGCTGACAGGCTGATTTTTGGAAAACGGTCAGCTATTGCGGAAGCAATACGTTGATCAGCGGCCTGAACGTTTAGATAGGCTTTTCGAATATCGGGACGGCGTTGTATTAGCTCGCTGCTTAAGCCGGTCTTCGGTTTGGGCGGGAGTATGGGAAATGCTATTTTGTCAGGTAGTGTCAGAGTATTAGCGGGTTTCCCTAAAAGCGTTGCCAGTTGATACTCCAGACTTTTGATATTGGCGGTGACAATGGTTTTATCACCTATGGTTGATTGCAGCAATTGTTTTTGCTGGAATACATCTTCAGCTCTTGCTTGTCCAAGATTAAAGCGGGTGAGTAGAATATTGACATTATCCTGATTGATTTTAATCTGTGAGTTGAGCAACTCTGATTGCTGTCTTTGGTCAATCAGCTTATACCAGGTGCTGGTAATTTCTGCGCTTAGAGAGATTGCTGCAATTTCAATATCTTGTTGCGCGGCTTTTTGATCCAGTTCAGCAGCATGCATGCCTGAACGGATACGTCCCCATAGATCCAGTTCATAACTGGCGACAAAACCTGCTGAAAATTCATTAAAGGAATTACGTTTTGATCCAGTTTCCAGAAAATGCTGAGCTGCCCCGAATGAACCATTGAGTTGAGGAATTAGTTCGGCTCCGGATTTTTTTGCAATGGCTCTGGCTTGTGCCAGTCGGTCATAAGCTACACGTAAGTTAAAATTTTGACTGAGTGCCTGGTCAATCAAATCATTAAGGGAGGGGTCTTCAAATGCTAACCACCACTTCTCAGTAATTGCTAGAGTGCCACTGTCTGAGAAATGTTTTGCAGGAACAACAGGGCTTTTAAATTCATGAATTGATGCAGTACACGCTGTTATCAAAGTGATAACCCCCCCTGCCAAAACCTGTTTTTTAAGCCCCTTTATATTCATGACTTCAATTTGTTTTGTTGACGTATCGCTTCAATACCCGCCAGGGAAAAGCTAACAACATGTTCTGCAAAAGCTTCTGCATCCTTCATATCCAGCACATAGCGACGGGTTTCTTCATTCAACTTGATATGCTTGACTTTAAGCAGGTGAAAACACTGACCGATAATACTGGCATGGCAAAATTGTACTTGTTTTTCGCTGGCATTATCACCCAGTAGTTCACGGATAAGTGTGTTCATGGCTTTTCGTTCAGGGTTGATTTCCTGCTCCATGATTTTTTCCAGTAAACTGGTTTGGTGAGCCATTTCTTTATGAACAATGGCAAAAAAATTGGAATTTGGGTCAGCTATGCGGGCAATCAGTGACTGAATGCGTCCTTTAAGACGTTGTTCTGGTGAGGTATCCTGATCCACGCCGCCATCAGAAGGATGGGCTTTCAAATCCTGTTTAAAGGCATAACGCCAGGCTTCCAGGTACAAATTTTCCTTGTCACCAAAATGATAATTAACCGATGCGATATTGGTTTTTGCTTGTTCGCATATTTCGGCAATCGTAGTCTCTTGATAGCCTTTTTCAGCAAAAATACAGCTGGCAGTTACTAGCAGGCGTTGGCGGGTTTTTAAAGGTTTTAACTTATCAGGCATGGCTGCTAAATTCTAATGTATATTTAAAATGCATATTTTAAATATACATTAGAAATTTTCTTTATTCAATCAACCGCTAATAAAAATACCTTAGGCTTAGCAGATATTTTTTTCTAAGGAATCAAAAGCATGTGCTATATGCAGGGTGGAGGCACAGATTCAGATATTAGCCAATGGTTTCAATCTATCAGATTTAGTTTGGTTTTTAGGCAGATTCTTTGATCATGAGTTCAATTTATTAGCGTTGTCGTAATTCAATAACTCGCTAAAACCGTGATTCAATGAGAAGCATATTAATATATGCTGGCACTTTTTTTTGAAATTTTAACCAAAATTAATTTTTGCTTCCAGGTCGTTACGTGAGTCTGCATTCCTTAATGTTTCATCCATACTGATTTTTTGAGACTTGTATAAATCAAATAAGGCATTATCGAATGTTTTCATGCCTTTGCTACCACTGGTAGTCATGGCTTCTTTAATTTCATTTAACTCACCTTTTAGAATTAAACTGGATATATGTGGTGTATTGATTAAAACTTCGAAAGCTGCACAGCGTTTTCCATCAGGCGTAGGAATCAAGCGTTGAGAGACGACCGCATTCAGATTAATAGCAAGATCCATAAATAACTGTTTGTGTTGTACCTGAGGAAACATGTTGATGACTCTTTCCATGGCCTGGTTTGCATTGTTTGAATGCAGGGTTGATATGCATAAATGGCCTGTATTTGCCAACTCTAAAGCAGCCTCCATAGTTTCTTTATCACGGATTTCACCGATTAAAATAACATCGGGTGCTTCACGCAATGATGATTTTAGTGCTCGTGCGTATGATTCGGTATCAATACCCACCTCGCGCTGGTTAACGATTGATCGTAAATTGGGATGAGAGAATTCAACAGGGTCTTCAATGGTTAAAATATGCCCGGCTGAATTTTTATTTCGATGGTTAATCATCGATGCAAGCGAAGTAGACTTTCCCGAGCCTGTGCCTCCAACCACTAACAATAAGCCGCGTTTTGCTAAAATTAATTCCAGTAAAATGTTAGGTAATCCAAGGTCTTCAGGTTTGGGTATAACCGAAGGAATTAAACGGAATACCAGGCCTATTGATTGACGTTGATAAAATGCATTTATCCTGAAACGTGCTGTGTCATTGGGTAAGCTAATGGCAAAATCCAGGTCTTTAGTTTTTTGGAATTCTGCTATTTGCTGTTCATTCATAATGCTGAACGCAGCCGATTGAGTGAGTTCAGGTGTCAGGATAAATTTATCCATTTCAACTGCGATACCCGATATTTTTATTTTAACGGGTGAGCCAACAGTTATAAAGATATCTGACCCATCCTGTTTAACCATTTCAGTTAAATAAGGAATCATATCAAGACTTGATTCCGGAATTTCACCCAGGACCTGAATATTATATTGGTTTGCTTCTGACCCCCTGGTTCTCTTGTCTGGAGTGATAAGAATTGTAAGTCCATCAATGCTTTTATCTATATGTAAAATGAATACAGTAGCTGACGGGGAATAGCATAAGCGTATGGATTTGTAATTAGATAGGTCTTGTTTTTGGGCTTCATCAAGCAAGCTGTCGACAAAGTCATTTAGAAAGTCATCGCCTATGGGGGTGTTTCCAACGGCTTTTTCCTTGTCAAATAAACGCAAAGCAGGAACTGAGTCTGATTTTAATACAAGACTGTCAGCTTTTTTATCTAACATTAATTTTAAATAAGGTGATAAATCCATGAGTTTTTTAGTATCTATGTTTGAAAGAATAGAGGTTTTCTGCAACTGTTACTTGAGCCTGAATCCGTGACTCCACTAGGAGGCTGTCCGAGAATAGAAATCGTCGCGAGGGGAAGCTATTTTGAGTCAGTTTTTTCGTTCATTTGAGGCGAATAGTTGTGCTATTCAACGAAAATGAACGGAAAAAATGGCCAAAATGGATTTTCCCGTAGCAGGTTCTCTATTTTCGGACAGCCTCCTTAGGGCACATGAAACAACCTATTGATGCCGAAGCGGTTAAAAAACGCCTGCTTAACCTATGGCAAAAGCTTCAGCTTTTGCTCCTTACTTACATCCGTATAGGCAAAGCCAAGATTTTTGACCTGTATGGTAGTAGGAAATGCATGTTTTTCAGGAGCAAAAACCTGTTAAATATTCAGTGAAAACAATATCTATAATCCTGTTAACCGTATTGAAGTCATGGGTTCAGCCTGGAATCAATTGTCATTCAGTTTCCTGTAGTGAAAGCCCCCCGGTAGTAGGGTCTTCTCCTCCAGCTAATTTAATTTGTAAGCGTAATTCGTTTCTTGAATCAGCATTTTTTAATGCTTCATCATAATTAATTTTTCCAGATTGATATAAATCTAACAAGGCCTGGTCAAAGGTTTGCATGCCTAATTCACGTGATTTGGCCATAATAGGTTTCATACCGCTGATATCCCCTTTGGCTATTAAATCTGAAATTAAAGGGGTGTTTATCATAATCTCTATTGCTGCGCAGCGTCCTCCATCGGTTGTTCTGACCAGGCGCTGAGAAATAATGGCACGTAGATTAAGCGCAATGTCTTGCATTAGTTTTGCCTGACTTTCAATAGGGAAAAATCCCAGAATTCGATCAACAGCCTGGTTGGCATTGTTGGCATGTAATGTAGCCAGAGCCAAATGACCTGTTTGCGCAAACTCCATGCCAAATTCCATGATTTCTGCACTACGAATCTCACCCAGTACAATAACATCCGGGGCTTGACGTAAGGTATTATGCAAGGCTATTTCCCAGTCTTGAGTGTCAACACCTACTTCTCGTTGCATCATTACGCAATTTTTATGATGGTGTACATATTCAATGGGGTCTTCAATGGTGATGATATGGCCATA
>Ga0164315_10004470_pt1 | contig 10852 bp, 7 predicted proteins | sample GuaBasSedimGuay6_FD_113737 | JGI IMG/M metagenome (GOLD analysis project Ga0164315, IMG submission 113737) | Subseafloor sediment microbial communities from Guaymas Basin, Gulf of California, Mexico - Guay6, Core 4569-2, 0-3 cm | ecosystem: Environmental > Aquatic > Marine > Hydrothermal vents >...
CTTTCTAATTTATTGATAAAGAAACAATTTGTATAAAAGCTTGAATCCACCAACTGGCGTACAGTCTCAAGAATTTATAAATATTTTTGAACTATTAGAGGATACCTTAATCATTTGATTTTTGTGCATCTTATAAATAATAAATCGATATAAAATACACAAAACTTAAGCTGTAATTAATATTTTTTTGTAAAGTTCTTTTAAATTAATTTTATATTTATTAAATTTAGCTTACAAATATATTATAATATAAGTTCAAATAAAGTGTAATTAGAATTATTTGTAAGTTTAAAATTACAATTATTATCTTTGTTAGCTTTTTTAAATTAAAGGAAAAAGAAAATAAGTATTAGGATGACAAAAGAGGCAGAAATAAATTTAGATCATTATCTGAAAAGTTTTTTTGGATTTGATAATTTTAAAGGAAAACAGGAAGATGCAATAAAAAATGTATTGAATGGTAATGATTCATTTGTTTTAATGCCAACAGGTGGTGGAAAATCACTAATCTATCAACTTCCTGCATTAATCATAGAAGGTACTGCAATTATTATATCTCCGCTGATAGCATTAATGAAAAACCAGGTTGATGCCATGCGTAGTTTTGGTGAAGATGATGGAATTGCTCATTTTTTAAATTCTTCACTAACCAAAGCCCAAATCATTCAGGTTAAAGAAGACATAATATCAGGAAAAACAAAACTACTATATGTTGCCCCTGAATCATTAACAAAACAAGATAATATTGATTTTTTAAGACTCATAAAAATTTCATTTTATGCTGTTGATGAAGCTCATTGTATTTCAGAATGGGGCCACGATTTCAGGCCTGAATACCGAAAAATAAGACCCATTATTGAAGAAATTGGAGTAGCACCGGTTATTGCTTTAACAGCAACTGCTACACCAAAAGTACAACATGATATTCAAAAAAATCTAGGCATGTTAGATGCCCAAGTGTTTAAATCATCATTCTTTCGATCTAATTTATATTATGAAGTCCGCCCTAAAATAAATCCTGAGAAACAAATTATTAAGTTTGTTAAAGATAATGATGGGAAATCAGGTATTATTTATTGCCTCAGCAGAAAAAAAGTTGAAGAATTAGCACAAACCTTGCTTGTGAATGGTATTAAAGCCTTACCATATCATGCGGGTATGGATTCAGCTACAAGATCAGGTAATCAGGATAAATTTTTAATGGAAGAAGTTGATGTTATTGTCGCAACAATAGCATTTGGGATGGGTATTGATAAACCTGATGTCCGATTTGTGATTCATTACGAAGTACCAAAAAGCCTGGAAGGTTATTACCAGGAAACAGGAAGAGCCGGACGGGATGGTGGTGAAGGTAAATGCATTGCTTTCTACAGTTATAAAGACATCCAGAAGCTTGAAAAATTTATGCAGGGTAAACCGGTTGCCGAACAGGAAATTGGTAAACAATTATTATTGGAAACTGTTGCTTATGCAGAATCTTCTGTTTGCAGACCAAAACTTTTATTAAATTATTTTGGTGAAATCCTTACTGAGCGATGTGAAAACTGTGATAATTGTTTAAATCCAAAAGAACAATTTGAAGGTAAAGATTATATTATTACCGTTTTAAAAGTAATCCTTGTAGTTAAAGAAAGATATAAAGCAGATCATATTGCAAATATTATTTCCGGTCAAACAAATGCTGCCATAAAATCATACAAACATGATAAAATTGATGTTTTTGGTATAGGTAAAAATGAAGATGTTAAATTCTGGAATGGTGTTATCCGACAAGCTCTTGTAATCAGGTTAATAGAAAAAGATATTGAAAATTACGGTTTGTTGAAAATAAATTTGAAAGGACATGAATTTATAAAAAACTCTTATTCCATAAAATTAACTAAGGATCATGATTTTGATGACCTTGAAAAAGATACACCTGCTGGGGGTGGCGGTATTGGTTCAGCTGACCCGACCCTATTTAAAATGTTAAAAGACCTCAGGAAAAGAATTTCCAAACAAAAAAATGTTCCTCCATTTGTAATTTTTCAGGATCCATCGTTTGAAGATATGTCAATACAATATCCTATTACCATGGAGGAGATGAAACAGGTTGCCGGGGTTGGTGCAGGCAAAGCTATGCGATATGGCAAGGAATTTATAGAGCTGATTAAGCAATACGTGGAGGAAAACGAAATTGAACGCCCACAAGACATGGTTGTGAAATCTATCGTAAATAAATCAGTAAACAAAGTTTATATAATCCAAAATATTGACCGCAAATTATCCCTTAATGATATTGCTGAATCCAAAAGGCTTGAAATGGGAATACTTTTAACTGAAATTGAAGCTATTGTAAATTCAGGTACAAAAATAAATCTGGATTATTACATTAATGAGATTTTGGATGAAGACCACCAGGAAGAAGTTTATGAATATTTCAGAGAGGCTGAATCAGAATCAGTTAGTGATGCTTTAGAGGAACTGGGTGAAGATGAATACAGTGAAGATGATATACGGTTAATGAGAATTAAGTTTATGTCTGAAATGGGTAATTAATTTGTTTATCTTAATTTCTTTTCGTTTATTTGGATTATTCACCCAAAAGAACCCCCATATATCCTTATGTTTAAAAAACTCTCATTCAGGCTTTCATTTTTTTTAATGATAATATTAGGATCTATTGTAACAGTATTTACGATATACCTGATAAATGACCGATCTGACCAGCTAAAGCAAATGATGTTGCAAAAAGGGATTGCTGCTGCAAAAACCGGTGCAAAAATAATGAGTGAAACTCTTGATAATGTAATTGAAAATAATATTTATACCAAAGAAGAATTATTTAATGACACATTACTAGCCATTCCTCTACCTGATTCTATTTTTAATTTATACAAGAGTGTTTCAAAAGAAGATATCGCCAACATTCAAAAATATCACTATCAAACAGGCCTTGACTTATTATTGGATACATTGATTATGGCTATTCAGGATGAGTTTTTTGAAGATCCCGAAGTAGAATTTGCAGTATTGTGTGATAATCAGGGATATACACCATCTCACAACTCAATTTACAATCATCCTCTAGAAGGTAATTATAAAAAAGATAATGAGAACAGCCGGTCAAAAAGAATTTATTACGACAAAAATGCAGCAAATAACACAACAGAACCTTATATTCTAGAAGTTTACCACCGTGATACGGGTGAAGAAATGTGGAAAATGTCCTCGCCTGTTTTTGTAAAAGGAACACATTGGGGCTCGTTCAGAATTGGCTTTTCAATGAAAAAAACCGAAGAAGCTATTAACGGATTAAAAGAACGTTTAATAATAATGATGAGTTTAATGCTTCTCGTAACAGTTATACTATTAAACAGAGTCACCGCTTTTATGATGAAACCCTTGGATTCACTTCATAAAAATGTCTCCAGGGTATCTAAAGGTGATCTTTCATACCAAATTAAGGTTAATACAACAGATGAAATTGGTGATTTAGCACGCGCGTTTAATAAAATGACATCGGATCTGAACGAATATATCATAACACTCCAAGAAACAACAGCAACAAAAGAACGGATTCAAAGTGAACTAAATGTAGGGAAAGATATTCAAAAGAGAATGCTTCCTCATGTTTTTCCACCATTCCCTAACAGGACTGAATTCGACATTTTTGCCATTATGGAACCTGCTAAAGAAGTGGCTGGCGATTTTTATGATTTCTTTTTCATTGATGAAAACCGTTTTTGTTTTATTATCTCAGATGTGTCGGGAAAAGGCGTTCCATCAGCTTTATTTATGGTAATTACCAAAACACTTTTGCAAGCTGAAGCTCAAAGGGATTACGCTTTAAATGAAGTTATTGCCAGTGTAAACAATTCATTAACTGAAAATAATGATACAGCCATGTTTGCCACAACTTTCTGTGGTTTGTTAGATCTATCATCTGGTGACCTTCAGATTGTTAATGCAGGACATAATCCGCCAATTATTGGAAATAATGTAGACGGGTATAAATATATGGAAGTAGATCAAAATATTGCACTTGGTATATTTGATAATTTTGAGTTTAAAGTAAACCATAGTAAAATTAAGCCAGGTGATAAAATGCTATTATATACTGATGGCATTACTGAAGCATTTAATCCAGATGAGGAATTGTTTTCTGAAGAACGCTTACTCAATATCATGAGAAAATCAGAAGCTTCAACAAGTAAACAACTAGTCATGGATATCCGTAAAGAAATCAAAAACTTCACGAAAGATGCTGAACAATCAGATGATATTACTATTTTAGCTGTTACATATAATGGAAACAGCAAATAATAATAATTAATGCCAATTAAAGATTAAAATACTTTAAAATAAACGAATGAAAAATAAAATTATTAACATAAAAAGCAGAACCAGTGGGTTGGAGATTATGAACCAACAACTGGCGAGAATTGTTGAAGAATGGAATATTTCAAAAGATGTTGCTTTTGCCATGAACCTGGCCCTTGAAGAAATAACAACAAATATTATAAATTATGGTTATAAAGGTTTGGAAGATTATGATATTACAATAAGATTCACGCTTGAGAGACATAATCTAAGAATACAAATTAAAGATGGTGCCAAAGAATTTAACCCACTTGATATAGAAGATCCGGATAGTCTGGACAAACCACTTGAAGAAAGAGATATTGGAGGTTTAGGCATTCACCTGGTAAAAAAGTTTACCGATAACTTCTCATATAGAAGAACCAATAATAAAAACATAGTTACCTTAACTAAAAGTCTTGAATAATGGAAATCACTGATAGAAAAACAAACAATACAATAATAGTAGAATTATCCGGAAGAATAGATGCCGGAAGTACAGAAAGCACAGAAAAATATTTCAGTGCTTTAATTAGTGAAAATGACCAAAATATAATTGTTAATTGCGAAAATCTTGATTATATAAACAGTTCGGGCTTAAGAATATTAATTATGAGCCTAAAAAAACAAGCGGCTAAAGAAAAAAAACTCCTCTTATGTAATTTGCAAAAAAATATTAAAGAAGTTTTCCAATTTTCAGGTTTTACAAATCTTTTTAAAATTGAACTAAATCTTGAATTGGCTATTAAACTTATAGACTCATAATTTTGAATTAAGTGCCTTGGTGAAAAATTTCTGCGGCTCTGCCCAGTGAAAAAGAAAAAGGTGCAGAGTACCGATAATATTTGTAGAAATTATTTGAACATCCAGAAAGAAAGGTGCAGAGCACCGATAACAATATCATTTATACAATCAGGCGATATTAATTCAATGACATTGGGTTATAGGTTACAAGTTTTGGTCAATATTCAATATTCAATTGCAAAAGATATAATGGAAGTACTAAAAATAGAAGGTATTAGCAAACGATATGGAAACACCCAGGCGGTGGATAATCTTTCATTAAAAATTAATCAAAGCAATATTTATGGAATTTTAGGCCCTAATGGTAGTGGAAAAACGACCATCCTGGCAGTTATTTTAGGGGTATTAAAACAAGATAGCGGTTCTTTTTATTGGAACAATTCAAAAAAAAATGTAAAAGCTGAAAATATTGGTGCTCTTCTTGAAACCCCCAATTTTTATTCCTACTTAAGTCTTGAGAAAAACCTGGAAATTGTCGCCAAAATAAAACAGCTTGAAAATTATTCAATTGATGATGTACTGGAGACAATAGGTTTACTTGATCGGAAATATTCAAAGTTTTATACCCTATCATTGGGGATGAAACAAAGACTTGCTTTAGCCAGCATTTTATTAGGTGAGCCTGAAATACTTGTCCTGGATGAACCAACTAACGGACTTGATCCTGAAGGAATTGCTGATGTAAGAAAAATGATTATTGAGGAAGCAAAAAAAGGGAAAACAGTAATCCTGGCTTCTCATATGCTCAGCGAGGTACAAAAAACATGTACTCATGTTGCTATCCTAAAAAAAGGGAAAATATTACAGAGTGGTGAAATAAGTAGTTTAATTAAATCAAAAAGTATAATTATTGTTTCATCTGATGACAATGAAAAACTTTATGAGTTAATGGTACGTTCCGGATTATATGACAAGGTAGATGTTGTTAATAATGAAATAATTATAGATTTAAAGGAAGGTTCTGAGGCAAAAGATGTAAATGAATTTGCATTTAAGCATAATATTATTTTGACAAAATTTGAAACTCAAAAAAAATCTCTTGAATCTGAATTTTTAAAAATGATAAAATGACCAGGCTATTAAAAATTGAACTTATTAAAATTTTATCATATAGTACTTTTTGGGTATTATCCGGGATTACTCTTGGGATTTATTTCTTTTTCCTGCTTATTGGTTCTCAAATCAATTTCAATTTTGATGGTATAGACATTAATGTTTATTTCAGGTTTCCCTCCGTATGGCAGTCCATAGCATACTATTCCAGCTGGTTTAATTTATTATTAGCACTTTTGATAATTATCCTTATCGGAAATGAGTTCAATTTCAGAACTTTTCGCCAAAATGCTATTGATGGGCTTACCAGACAAGAATTATTTTTGAGCAAATTAATTACCATTATTTTATTTGCATTTGTTGCATTTCTTGTTGCATTTTTTTCTGCACTGCTAGTTGGTGTAATGTTTACTAAAGACTTTACTATTACAAATATTTTCATCGACATTTACTTTATATTTTCCTACTTTATTCAGGCAGTTGGTTTTATGTCAATTGCCCTGTTAATTAGCCTGCTTTTAAAAAATATTGCTGCTTCAATTGTAGTATTTATAGGGGCTTATATTTTTGAACTTATTATACGTGCCTATTTTGCCATTAGCTCAATTAGTTGGGGACAATACCTTCCATTTAAAGCTTTTTCTGATTTATGTAGTGCACCTTCCTTAAATAAAATGATTACTAATCCTGTGCTCCAGGAATCGCTAACAAATTCACCTGGTATAGTACAAACAAATAATCCGGTTTTTGAGATAAGCTATGGTTTTAACATAATATTAGCCTTATCTTTTATTATATTATTTTTTTATTTTTCATACAGGATATTGGCAAAAAGAGACTTGTAAACCATAAATTATGAGCTTTTCCGAAACAACTGTTAAATTCCTTAAAAATATATTGCCCTCACCTTTTAGTATAGCCGTTATTCTAACGATTATCAGCTTTATTTTTGCAATGCTATTCACGAACCCCGGGATATCAGATTTATCCTACTTAATTAAAATAACCAGCTTTTGGGAAAAAGGCTTCTGGGAACTACTTGCTTTTACAACACAAATGATATTAATGTTGGTGTTAGGCCATACTTTGGCATTAACGAAAAGTGCTAACAAATTAATAAATTCAGTTGTAAAATACTGTAATACAACACAAAAGGCTGCATTTGTCGTAACATTGCTAACGGTATTAATTAGTTTGTTTAATTGGGGGCTTGGTTTAATTTTTGGTGCTATTTTAGCCAGAAAAGTGGGTGAATCAGCAAAAAAACAGGGGTTTCAATTAAATTATCCACTGATTGGTGCAGCAGGTTACTCCGGATTAATGGTTTGGCACGGTGGCTTTTCTGGTTCAGCACCACTAAAAATTGCTGAACAAAATCATTTTTTAGCAGATTCAATTGGACAGGTATTAATAAATGAAACGATATTATCAGCAATGAATATTTCGGTTTCTATTGCGCTGATTCTTATTCTTCCATTTAGCATGTATCTGTTGGCAAAAAAAAGCATCAACTATCCTTTTGAACTAAAAACAAACTTTTCTCTGGATCAAGTTGACAAGGATAATATAAAAGGCGCTGAGAAATTAGACCATTCCAGAGTTTTCACTCTCCTTTTTTCAATGTTTTTTATATTTATTGCCCTCGATAAAATATTCCGGGCTGATGATTTAGCTTTTCTGAATTTAAACTATATAAATTTCTTATTATTTGGATTAGGTCTATTAATGCATGGGAATATTTCCCGTTTTATAAATGCAGTTAATAAAGCAATTGTTGATAGTACAGGAATATTAATTCAATTCCCTTTATATGCAGGTATTATGGGTATTATGAAATATTCTGGTTTAACCATAATATTTACAGATTTTTTCATAAATATATCTACTCAAACTACTTTTCCTATCTATACATTAATAAGCGCGGGAATTGTCAATATTTTTGTTCCAAGTGGTGGAGGTCAATGGATCGTTCAGGGGCCTATTATTATAGAAGCAGCTAAACAATTAAATGTCCCTGTAGCAAAAGCGGTAATGGCTTTGGCCTATGGCGATCAGTTAACAAATATGCTTCAACCATTTTGGGCATTACCCTTATTGGGGATTACAGGTTTAAAAGCTAAAGAAATAATTCCCTACACTTTCTTTTTAATGGTCATTGGGTTGATTATATATATTACCGGCCTTCTTGTTTTTTAAACATATCAGTACTAAACTAAAACAAATATAGCCCTATTGTGAACTTTCATAATTTGGCATAAGTATTGACAATAAGCCAAGGCGTAAAAATTAAAACCAATTTAAACCTAGTAAACACAGTGATTTTAATAATGAGTCGCTATAGAATATAATATTAAATGCTGGATTATTTTATTCCCACACTCTTAATATCTTGTGATACAAGATCTTATTATTGCACAAATATTATAATAAGTATATTTAATACTAATAATTCTTATTCAGGTTTGGACTTATAAATTAAAGTAATGATTGGTCTTTATTTAATTAGTGTGACAATATGTCTATAGTTTAATTAGCCGATTGTCAAAAATGCAGAAATAATGTAAAATTAGCAGAAAAGTATTAAGAATGAATTTTAAAAAAGAGAACGGTAAACACAAGGTTATATTTTCAGGTATGATGAGCAATAATTCAGATTTTCTTCCGATTATTTCTGATGGGAATGATGAACAGGTTGACAGTTCAGACATTCCTGAGATATTACCAATACTTCCCCTTAAAAATACGGTTTTATTTTCTGGTGTTATTGTTCCAATATCGGTAGGAAGAAAAAAATCATTGAAACTAATTAAATCTGTTTATAAAAAGGATGGTTTAATTGGGATTCTTACTCAAAAAGATGCAAAAATAGATGAACCTAAAATATCTGATTTATATCAGGTAGGAACTCTGGCTCAAATTATAAAGGTATTGGAAATGCCGGATAATTCAACCACTGTAATTATTCAAGGATTAAAAAGGTTCAAGATTGATGAATTTGTAAAAGAAAAACCCTATTACCATGCAAAAGTCTCAGAACTTACCGATGTGTTGCCACCTAAAAATGACAATGAATTCGAGGCGCTCATAGGATCTTTAACAGATATCTCAATAAGAATTATAGAACTTTCGTCACATATACCACAGGAAGCAATATTTGCATTAAAAAATATTGAAAATCCAAGATTTCTAATCAATTTTATTTGTTCAAATAGTGATATCCCTCCGGTTGAAAAGCAAAACCTGCTTGAAATTAACGACCTCAAAGAAAGAGCTATTCTGCTACTGGAGCACTTATCGAAAGAAGTGCAAAAACTAGAACTAAAAGATGATATTCAGGCTAAGGTTAAACTGGATATGGATCAACAACAAAAAGAATATTTTTTGCATCAGCAAATGAAAGCTATTCAAAATGAGCTCGGTGATGACCCGGTTGATATTGAAATTGAAGAACTTAGAAAAAAGGCAAAAAAGAAAAAGTGGTCGAAAGAAGTAGAAGAAGTATTTGATAAAGAAATAAATAAACTTCAAAGAACCAACTCTGCTTCGCCTGAGTATGGCAATAATATTAACTACCTGCAAACTTTAGTAGAATTGCCATGGAATGAATATACCAAAGATAATTTTAATTTAAAAAGAGCTCAAAATATACTTGACAAAGATCATTTTGGTTTGGATAAAGTTAAAGAACGAATACTTGAGCATCTTGCTGTATTAAAGTTAAAAGGTGATTTAAAAGCACCCATTATTTGCTTGCTTGGCCCTCCTGGTGTTGGTAAAACTTCGTTGGGAAAATCAATTGCAAAAGCACTTGATAGAAAATTTGCACGAATTTCGTTAGGCGGTTTACATGATGAGTCAGAAATCAGGGGACACCGAAAAACCTATATTGGGGCTATGCCCGGTAGAATTATTCAAAACATAAAAAAAGTAAAATCCTCAAACCCTGTTTTTATACTTGATGAGATTGATAAAGTGGGAAATGATTACCGTGGTGACCCTTCATCTGCATTACTAGAAGTTCTTGACCCTGAACAAAATAGCACATTCTATGATAATTATCTTGAACTGGAATTCGACTTGTCAAAAGTAATGTTTATTGCAACAGCTAATTCGCCAGGACAAATTAACCCTGCCTTACGGGACAGGATGGAAATTATTGATATAAGTGGCTATTTAGTTGGGGAAAAAATTGAAATTGCAAAAAGACATTTATTACCCAAGCAGTTAAAAGAACATGGTTTAAACAAAAGCCATTTATCTTTAAGTAAAAAAATCCTTGAAAAATTAATTGAATTTTATACCCGAGAATCAGGTGTAAGACAATTAGATAAAGAATTGGCAAACTTAGTCCGAAAAATTGCCAAAAAAATTGCTTTTGAAGAAGACCACAAAGCCCGTGTGAGTGAAGCAGACCTGGTTTTAATGCTTGGCAGACAAAAATTCTCGAAAAGCACCTATCAGGGTAATGAATATGCTGGTGTTGTTACAGGCCTGGCATGGACATCAGTAGGTGGTCAAATACTTATGATTGAAACCAGTTTGAGCAGAGGTAATGGCAAACTTACCCTAACAGGGAACCTGGGAAATGTAATGAAAGAATCTGCCGTAATTGCATTAGAGTATATAAAATCACATAATAAAGAGCTTGGTATTC
>Ga0164315_10004471_pt1 | contig 10850 bp, 5 predicted proteins | sample GuaBasSedimGuay6_FD_113737 | JGI IMG/M metagenome (GOLD analysis project Ga0164315, IMG submission 113737) | Subseafloor sediment microbial communities from Guaymas Basin, Gulf of California, Mexico - Guay6, Core 4569-2, 0-3 cm | ecosystem: Environmental > Aquatic > Marine > Hydrothermal vents >...
AATGGTGAAAGTTTTCAAACCTTATTTAACCGCTGTCAAGATTTTTGGAATGACATACTCACAAAACCCTATCAAACCATTATTATTGTCACACATTTAGGCGTCATTCGCGCCTTACTGGCGTATATCTTAGAAATCGGGAAAAATCATTGTGCATCCAAAACGATTATGGCGCAATCAATAAACTCAAATACCACACTCATGAGAATCAGACTTGGGTAACAATAGAGTATTTGAATCATTAGACTGAGGAAGGGATTAAAACAGTTAGGATTTTAACCGTTTTCTCGACATAACTACGCTGATATTTCACGCTTTTTTAGCGAAAGTATTTGACGTGTTTTGTTGAGCATCGTACCTGTAGAGACGCGATGCATCGCGTCTCTACCTCCCCAAGGGTTCGGTGACGGTTTATAAGAGGTCGGCGGCATTAGTCTTCAAAATGTTTTTGTCAATAATGGCTTATGAATTGTACTCAAAAACTTCGTTACACATTTATTAAATATAAAGTAGCGTCAGTGCAAAGTATCAGTCTGTTCGATAATCGGTTGGCTTTAGACTTCACTATTAATTATTAACCATTAACAAATATCGAAGAGCTTGGGGGTGTTGATGATAGGTTATCAATCTTTATCTGTTAAAATTGAACACAATGGATGATCTCGCGTAGCGAAGACGAAGTTTGACGAGTCGAAGATCGACGAAGCTAAACGGGATTCTATGTTATATGGGGTATGCTTAAGGGGATGGTGGGCAACAAAAACACGTTACCCACCATTTCACGCTAAAGTTTCGCTCCGCGAAACTTTAGCGTGAAATACATTTATTTAATGGTGGGCAACAAAAATATGACCCGACATGATCTGATGGTGGGCAACCACGTTACCCACTACTGTATTTTCGGGTGTTGTGTGGACTCGTATGAATACTGCGGTTGTTCAACCGGAGGGGCTCTTAAGTACTGAAGCACAAATAAACAGGTATTTTACCGCAAGGGGCATTCGCCCTGGATTGCCCCTACGAACCGCCCGTAGGGGCAATCCCTTGTGGTTGCCCCTCTTGCTCATGCCCCTCTTCTTGGTTGTTTCTTTTAATTAAAATACCTGAAAATTTATGGTTCAGTACTTATGAGATCATGTCGGGTGGGTAACATGTTTATGTTGCCCACCTGTGGAATTTAAGGCTGTGGTTGTTCAACCGGAGGTTGTTCAACAGTCGCTTCTTCAACCGGGGCTTCTTTAAGTATACGAATCAGTTTAGCCTCACCCAGTTTGAAGATATCGCCTTCTTGTTGCATAATCACCCGAAACAGATATTCATTTCCGACATCATCCTTGACATCCACAAACGGTATATTCAGATTACCGATCCCATCTTTGGCTTGTGTAGGAGACTTATAAATGGCATAACGTGCTGGACACGTTTCAAACGCATCTGGCGGTTCCGGTTGACTAAACCAGCCGGGGGGAACATCACAAGGGGTGGGAAACGTTGCCCAATGAGTGGTATGAGGATTTACGGCATAAGTGAAGACAAACGGGCATTCGGCCGGTGGCGGAGCAACCGTTGGCGCATTCACCTTGAGTTGATAACGTTGTCCGATGGGTGCCTTCATTTCCACCTCTTCTTCTTGTGGGGGTAATCCCTTCACAAAAACATAATGATCACCTACCCCAAGTTCAGCTTGTAGTGGTTGTGATTGCATCAAAGTTGAGGGTAAGTTGACAGGCAAATCGGCTTGACTTAATAGGCCAAACTGCCACCCCAACTGGGGATCGAATCCCGGCGTTTGTTGACTCAATGTGATCGTGACGACATCAGGAACCTGTAAGGAAAAACGATAGTAATCGACATCAGTGGTTGAAGATAAATTCCCGTAATAGTCTTCATTAACCCTCATCGCCGTCGCGTTATTGGGTTTGTCATTGGGCTGTTTTTCATAATTAGTGCTTTCTTCCCAAGCACCTTTGATCGTATATTCCTTTGCAGGAAAAACAACACTGTCTACAGAAGACACTTTGTAATAATACCTACCAGGGGATAAACCTTGCTCAAATTCTGTTTCAAGACTGGTTTCTGGCAAGACGGTTGTGTACAAACTGTGAGCGAGATTGTTCTCAGAGTATAATTCCAACCGCCAACTGGGTTGGGGATTCGTGCTAGGAGGCGATTTTTGGCTGAGTCTCACGGTGAGATTACCACTGGTATCTCGCGCCTTGTTCTTATAATCTATCCGCACATCAAACCTAAAAAAATCAACATCTGTCGCTGATGACAAGGTTTCTCTGGCAGTGCCATTGGTGCTGGTAGTCTTGGCTTTATCGGGTGTATCACTCACATCTTCGGCTATCACTGCCAGCGGTATACTGGCAAATAACCCTACTAAAAATAGTGTACGGTACATTTGTTATAATTCTCCTTATCAGTTATCAGTTATCAGTTGTCAGTTCCAAGCAAAAGTTTTTGCGCGCAAAAACTTTTGCTTGGAAATCAGTTATCAGGTTGTTAACCAACAAAATCGCCCTGTACATTCCGTATAGAACTCAAAAAAATTCAAATAAACAATTATGGATTAGTATAGACTATTAAAAAAGATTTGTAGAACTAAATCGTCTTTAAGCTCACCAAAAAAACACAATAGAATGAGACTAATAATATTTTAACTCTTTGAATATTAAATAAAATCAGTTATCATTTTTCATTTTGGCGATGAGTTTCTCATCAATTTGCAAATTGCAAATTGCATTTCGCCTTTTTCATTCCTAACGAATATGAACACTTATCTTTTTTACGATCTAGAAACCACTGGCTTGAACAAAGTTTTTGATCAAGTTTTGCAATTTGCCGCTATTCGTACTGATGCAACGTTCAATGAAATTGAACGACACGAAATCATCGTTAAACTGCGCCCTGATGTGATCCCCTCGCCGAAGGCGACTATCACGCATCGTATTGCTATTGCACAATCCATGCAAGGAGTCTGTGAGTTTGAAGCGATTACGCAGATACATCGTCTTTTGAATAAACCGGGCACGATCAGCCTTGGCTATAATACTTTAAGTTACGATGATGAATTTTTACGCTTTTGTTTTCATCGCAATCTGCTCACACCTTACACCCATCAATATAAAGAAGGTTGTCGCCGCAGCGATTTACTCCCTATAACCATTATGTATTATTTGTACAAAAGGGAGATTTTAGCTCACTGGCCTGAAATTGATGGCAAGCCCACTCAGAAATTAGAATATCTCAGTGAGGCCAATAAACTGGCAACAGGGCCAGCGCATAATGCAATGGTTGATGTTGAGGCCACCGTCGAATTAGCACGACAATTCTATAAAGAACCCAAAATGTGGGATTATTTGGATGGTTATTTTAATAAAGCCACTGAGATTAAGCTTATTGAAAAAATCTCCCTAGATTTTCAGAGCATTGCCTGTACAAATCGCCTTGCCTTGATGATTAATAATGAATATGGTTATGCCAATAAATATCAAGTGCCCGTGCTTTTAATCGGTAATTCAATCCCTTATAAAAACCAAACCTTATGGTTGCGTTTGGATAATCCCAAATTACGCGAACTCTGTGTGAGTGACTTCCCTTCTGAAACGAGTACCTTTGAAGAGGCGTTTTATAAAAAAAGTAAGGTTATCCGTAAAAAGTATGGTGAACCTGGCATTGTTTTACCCCTCTCGGATCGTCATGACTATTTAACGCCGGAACGCAAAGCCCTTGTTGAGGAAAACAAAAGCTGGTTACAGTCTCACACAAGCGTTTTCCACAAACTGATCCAATATTACCGTGAATTTAGTTATTCTAAAATCCCTGATTTAGATATTGAAGCCGCCCTCTATCAGAATGACTTCTTATCGTCTCAAGAACAAAACTTGTGTCGTCAATTTCACACAGCCGATTTGCAAGAAAAACAGAACATTGTCAATCGGTTTGAGGATATCGAGATGCGTCAATTGGCGAATCGTTGTTTGTGTCGAAATTATCCTGACAATTTGCCGGTTTATATGACGCAAGATTTTGAAGACTATATGCGGCGCGTCAATCCTGATAATGAAGAAGAGGCTTTATTCAATCACAAATTTGAAAAGCGTACCACACCAGCCAAAGCATTGAGAGAGATTGACAAACTGAGAACAGAAGAAAAACTAGACACGCAACAGGTTGAATTACTTAAAGAATTGGAAAACTATATTCACAAGCATTTTCCGCTAGGCATTGTTTCTCAAGATAAATCTTGACGGCCCGATTTTTGCGACTTTTGGAGTGCATTGTTATTTTGCGACTTTTGGAGTGCATTGTTATTTTGCGACTTTTTACGTTCCAAATTTATTTTGCAACGTGAAAATCGTTATCGTACAGCTTTATATACTTAGCATCGTCATAATTTGCGCTTTTTAATTCTTTAAGCCAACAGCGGGCATCAGTTGTCTTACAGCTCAAGTCACCTAAAGGTGACTAACCTTTCGCACAAAAACTTGCCGCTTAAAATGGATTTGGACTGAAAATAAAAAGCGCAAATTATAACAGTGGACAGTATAATCCTTGTAATTAGCACCCAATATGATAAAAACCAATCGTAATCAACCCTGCCCCTGTGGCAGCGGCAAGAGATTCAAACACTGTTGTGGCGCATTGAAACAGGATACTTTACAAGTCAAACCCGATTTAGCACACCTTAATCTTGGAGATAGACTCTTTGCCCAAAACCGCTTTGAAGAGGCGATTGTCAGTTATCAACAAGCTTTACAACTGAAACCCGATTTAAGCGCAGCACATAAAAGCCTTGGCAATATCTTTAGAATCCAAGGCAAATTGGAAGAGGCTAAAGCCTGTTTTCGCAAAGTATTGGAACTGAATCCCAATGATGCCGGTACGCAAATCAAACTGGCAACACTGCGCCCCGTCATTATGGGATCACACCAAGACATTTTAGACACGCGCCGGCAATTTCAAGATAACGTTAATGAACTGTTAAAACAGGAACTCAATCTGACTGAACCTGAAAAAGAAACTGGTGTCACTAACTTTTATTTTGCCTATCATGGGCTCAATGATCGTGATCTTCAAATCCAACTCGCCAAATTGTATGAACAAGCTTGCCCCGAACTGTTATATACGGCACCGCTAGTACAGCGGATAAACGAGCGAAGCATCGTTACTTCGTTTAACGGATTAAACGGATTGTTTCAAGACAATAATGATAATAAACATGAATCACGCAAGATCAAGATTGGTTTTGTCTCAAAATTCTTTAAAAATCATACGATTGGTAAAGTCATGTGCGGATTGATTGCCAATCTATCCCGTGAAAAGTTTGAAGTGCATGTTTTCTTTCAGCCCCAAAAAACGGATGAAATCGCCCTCTTCATTCAGCAAAATGCTGATCATTTTGAAACTTTGCCACTGGTTTTAGATAAAGCGCGCCAACACATTGCCGAAAAACACTTAGATATTTTATGTTATCCCGATATCGGCATGGACTCCTTTTCACGATTTCACGCTTAAGTTTCGCTCCGCGAAACTTAAGCGTGAAATAAAGTTTTTGCGCGCAAAAACTTTTGCGTGAAATACCTATTTTCTAGCCTTTTCAAGGTTAGCACCCGTGCAATGCACCACATGGGGGCATCCTGTTACCACAGGCATCCGTAACCTAGACTACTACATATCGACTCATGACTTTGAAATCGAAGGGGCACACTACAGCGAAAAACTGATTCGCTTAAACAGTCAACTCACTTATTATTATCGAGTCACCCTACCTCACTTTTCAAAAGTGCGTAGCGACTTTGGCTTAGCCAACACAGATCACATTTACTTATGCCCCCAAGCCCTGTTTAAATTTCATCCCGATTTTGATCCCATTCTAGCCGACATTTTATCCCAAGATGATCAAGGGCAAGTGATACTGGTTGAAGGCAATCATCAACACTGGACAGAATTACTCAAAAAGCGTTTTAGCCAAACGATTCCTAAAGCGATAAATGATCGCATCCGTTTTCTCCCAAGAATGACGCTAGGCGAATATTTCAACTTAATAGCCCTTTCCGATGTCATGCTCGATCCCTTTCATTTCGGAGGCGGCAACACCACTTATGAAGCACTCCCCATCGGAACACCCATTGTCACATTACCCACACAATTCATGCGTGGACGATTTACCTACGCCTGTTACCGACAAATGGGAGTCATGGATTGTGTAGCCGAAAATCCACAACATTATGTTGAAATCGCACTCAAATTAGGCACCCAACCCGATTACCGGGAAAAAATCAAAACGCGGATATTAGCCACCCATACCAAATTGTACGAAGACATCAAAGTAGTACACGCATTTGAACAGTTTTTTTCAACAGCGATTCATTCTGAACTGTCGGGTGTATAACGTGGTTGCCCACCATTCAATGATATCTTTCACGCAACAGGAAAAGGGCGCATTCCCAAAAAAAGGGTCATTATCAATTTTGCTCGTCGCAAAATCAAATAACTTTATTTTGACTTTTTTCAAACCAAATTTATTTTGCGTTGGAGTGCAAAATTTATTTTGCGTTGGAGTGCAAAATTTATTTTGCGTTGGAGTGCAAAATTTATTTTGCGTTGATATGGAGTGCAAAATTTATTTTGCGTTGAGATGGAGTGCAAAATTTATTTTGCCGTGCTTTTTTCAAACCAAATTTATTTTGCGTTGATATGAAGTGCAAAATTTATTTTGCGTTGATATGATATGGAGTGCAAAATTTATTTTGCCGTGCTTTTTTCAAACCAAATTTATTTTGCGTTGATATTCGTTCCAAATTTATTTTGCCGTGCTTTTTTCGTTCCAAATTTATTTTGCGTTGAGATGGAGTGCAAAATTTATTTTGCCGTGCTTTTTTCGTTCCAAATTTATTTTGCGATGCCCCTTTTTTTGGGAATGCGCCCCAGGAAAATGCGAGACATAGAGTAGCTTCATTATACGACAAATTGATGATAACTGATAACTGACCACTGACAACTGATAACTGAAAATGACACTCACCATTCGCAGCAAAGTCTTATTACTCTCATTAACGCTATTCAGCATCCCTTATGTCGGTTACGAATACGTGCGAGAAATGGAAAAATATTTGCGCGATAATCTTGAAACATCGCTAGAAAATACAGCACAGGCACTCGCCAGTGTACTCAATGAACGCCCAGCATTGTTTACCCGTAAACTGCTTGATACCGTGCGCGAAGATGGCGAATTATTCGCCTATACACTGAAAACACCTATAAAATTAGATGGTTACATAGAAGATTGGCAAAATGACATTGATAAAGTAGGTGATTATGCTGACCAACATATTCTTAAAAATCTGAGCTACTATTCACCCGATTCCTTATCCTTCCAACATCTATTAGGCAAATATCGCAATCATTTATACGCACTCTTTATCGTGCGCGATGAGAAAATTGTATACCGTGATACATCAAATTCACGCCTAGATCGTAGCGATCACTTGCAAATCGTCATGCAAGAACCTAATCAACAATTTTATCGCTATGTCATGACACCTCAAGTACCAGGTTGGGTGAGTGCCTATAAAGTTAAAATCTCAAACCAAGGCACCTATTCTTATCAGGCACAAACAGAAAATCGTATTCAAGGGGCTTGGCGAGAAACCGCAAAAGGTTATATACTTGAACTACGCATTCCACTTTCAAAAATTGGCGATAGACTCGGCTTTGCGATAGCAGATGTTGATAACACCCAAAAACGAGAAATCAAAACCTTAATTGGCACATCTCCAATACAAAATCTCGCAACCGTAGGAAAAGTCTTTATTCCTTCTCCAGAAATCGAACGCATTATCCGTTCTTTAGGTGAAATGCCGGGGCGTCGCATCTGGGTATTAGATAAGCAACTGCGTGTATTGGCAAAAAGCGGAAAATTAAAACGCGAATTTCCAAATCATCCACTCAATGCCTTATATCGTTTACTACTTTCTCCTACCTCTGAAGAAATTAAAATAGATAGTGTGCGGACATCACGTCTGGAAGGCCAAGAAATTGATAGCGCACTAAATGGACAAGCTGAAATCCGTTGGCATGCCACTTTGGATAAACAAACCGTCATTGTTTCCGCAGCGCATCCTGTCTGGCTTAAGGGCCAAGTGATTGGCGCAGTCGTGCTAGAAGAAACCAGTAACAGTATTCAAACCGTGCAACGTCAAGCCATTGCGAATTTATTTAATAAAACCTTGATTGTCTTTTCAATTGTCACCATGCTCTTACTTGTTTTTGCCACGCACTTATCCGTGCGATTGCGCTCATTACGCAATCAAGCAGAAACCGCGATAGATATCAATGGGCGCGTCACAGTCACGCAAATTGGCATACAAACCCAAGACGAAATAGGCGATTTATCGCGCAGTTTTTCGGCCATTTTAAAAAAACTCAAACAATATAATACCTACTTAGAAGGCATGGCGAGTCGCTTATCCCACGAATTGCGAACCCCTATTGCCGTCGTGCGCTCATCCTTAGAAAATCTAGAGATCGAAATTGAACAAGAAGGGGTTTCCAGCGAATCGCATATTTACATTGAACGTGCCAAAGACGGGATTAATCGCCTCAATACCATAATTACCCGCTTAAGCGAAGCCACACGTCTTGAACAAGCCTTGCAAAACGCCGACAGAGAGCCATTTGACTTAATACAATTGGTAAGCAGTTGCCTAGAAGGATATCACTTAGCCTATCCCAAACAAGATTTTCAAGCACACTTGTCTCAAACCCCAATCACTTTAAAAGGAGCGCCCGATCTGATTGCACAAATGCTAGATAAACTGGTTTCCAACGCAGTAGACTTTTCAGAATCAGGATACCCCATTCAAATCCAATTATTTCAAGAAGACAAAATAGCCTATTTAAAAGTAATCAATCGGGGTAAAACATTGCCCACAGACATGCAAGAACGTCTTTTTGAATCTATGGTATCCTTACGCACCCAGACTAGCACCAAAGAACCCCATTTAGGATTAGGCCTCTATATGGTACGCCTCATAACCGGATATCATGGTGGACAGGTTAAAGCCGAAAACAATCAAGAATCACCAGGCGCAGTGTTTACAGTATTATTACCCACACATTCTGTTGAAATATAAATGACAAGGATTGTATATCCTTTTTTACAATCCTTATCGTTACTGTTGGGCGCATTCCCAAAAAAAGGGTCATTATCAATCAGGCAGAAGCAAAATAAATTTTGCACTCCAAGAACAGCAAAATAAATTTTGCGTCTGGGCGAATGGAGTGCAAAATAAATTTTGCGTCTGGGCGAATGGAGTGCAAAATTTATTTTGCGTCTGGGCGAATGGAGTGCAAAATTTATTTTGCGTCTGGGCGAATGGAGTGCAAAATTTATTTTGCGTCGGGGCGAATGGAGTAGCAAATTTATTTGGGAATGCGCCCATAACAAAGAAGCAAAATAAATTGTAAGTACAACTCAAGCGAGATTGATAATAACCCTTTATAAATGCGCCCCTTACTGTTTCTAAAATTCCTTCATATACAATTCTTGTAGTTACTTATGACACATTACACACAAATCATTCGTGAAGGGTTATGGCACAATAACCCCGGTTTTGTTCAATTACTGGGACTTTGTCCCCTATTAGCCGTCACAGGCACACTCATCAACGGATTAGGCTTAGGCATAGCCACCACATTGATATTAATCTCCTCCAATATCACAGTCTCACTCATTCGCAACATCGTACCCAATGAAATCCGTATACCCGTATTTGTATTAGTCATCGCCTCATTTGTCACCGCTGTTGAAATGATCATCAAAGCATTTTACTACGACTTATACCTAGCCCTTGGGATTTTTATCCCCCTCATTGTCACCAACTGTTCCGTCATAGGGCGGGCCGAAGCCTTTGCCTCAAAACACCCCGTCGATAAGGCCCTATTAGACGGCCTCATGATGGGCATCGGATTCACCATCGCCCTAGTCTTGCTCGGCGGCCTACGCGAACTATTAGGATATGGCACATTATTTTCGCAAGCCGATGTTTTATTTGGAGAAATTGCACAAGGCCTCACCATCACCGTCATTGAAGACTACCCAGGTTTTTTATTAGCCATCCTACCTCCCGGCGCGTTTTTCGGCTTAGGGCTACTGATTGCGCTTAAAAATCTGATAGACAGAAAATTAGAACAACGTCAAAAAGTAGCGAATACGCTTCACTTTATCCAGCCAACTTCAGCTACATAAGCTTTGCTATTTGTTATTTCAGTCTTGTAGGGTGGGTAACTGGTTTTTGTTGCCCCCCATTCAGCCTATCCAAAAATTATCCCAGTTGGTTTTGTAGGGGTTTGGTAACGTGTTTTGGTTGCCCACCGATATTAAAAAAGGCCCTCAACCCTTTCTTTCAGGGTTGAATGTGAATAGCCACATCTCATATAGATAAATTCTATATTGAATAGGGCGCATTTCTAAAAGTCATCAAGATAAATCTTGAAGGCCCGATTTTCAAACAAAATTTATTTTCGCGAAGCGTTCCAAATTTATTTTCGCGAAGCGTTCCAAATTTATCTACCTGTGCGGTTAGAATTGCTGTTCGTTAAAACCAATAAATTCAATTAGTTATCCATGCTGTTCAAAGTACTCACGGGTAGCGCGAGTGAGTTTCATTTGGCAAAACGACTGTTTTGGCTGGGGCAGAAATTTCTAACCGCACAGGTCGAAAATTATCTCCAACAGCATTCATCATAGCCGGTTTTTTCGGTATTGCCCCCTTATTAGCCTTACCCAGCTATGCCTGTTTACTAGCGATAATCCCCGTTATTTTAATTGCCCTTTATTTAGT
>Ga0164315_10004472_pt1 | contig 10850 bp, 4 predicted proteins | sample GuaBasSedimGuay6_FD_113737 | JGI IMG/M metagenome (GOLD analysis project Ga0164315, IMG submission 113737) | Subseafloor sediment microbial communities from Guaymas Basin, Gulf of California, Mexico - Guay6, Core 4569-2, 0-3 cm | ecosystem: Environmental > Aquatic > Marine > Hydrothermal vents >...
CAATAAACTAACCTCTCTATTTAATAGACAGCATGCTTCACATATCATTGGGAATATGGAATTTATGAATGTGACATCGCGCCATGTCAGTTTGCCACTGGTAATGACCCGAGATCGCAATGAAGTTATGCTTAGCGACCTGAATGCTTATAGGTCGAAAGTTACTTTTGATTTAGTTACCTACACTTATATGTAGGAGGGAAAGGATTATTATTATTCGGCCGCCTCAGCCAGATGATGGTAAATTAGGAATAATTTGTTTTTAAACCCAACCTGAAATTTTCTAAGATAATTAATATCATGGAGGAACGAGACATTATGGCTAGAAATAGAATAATCTATGCATCACAGAGTGTGTGGTGCAATGGTGAGGTCCTTTATCGGGTCCAGTCTCTAGGAAGTACAACCACATTTACCTCTGAGGACATTTTTGAACTTGGTCACTTGGACATTGTCGACGTTGTCGATGACGTGCCCGCTGTTGCGGTTACGCTGAATACCAATGACTTTGGAGATGTTCGCACGCTTGCTATTCTAGCGCAGGTAGCTGCAGCTAAATTAGAAATGGATGAAGACGCAGTCGATTCCAACGCTAACTTGGTTGTGGTCAGTGGTTCTAATCTAGTAGAAACCAGCACTTTTTATCATGGTGTGGGACTGCCAGATTTTGCTATTACTTGTGGTAATCTTCCTGGCGTGTCCTTATGGGCACCTGTGCAGGATGAGTGTTCACTTGGTACATTGGCCGATAATATTGACCAGACCATGTGGATGGACGAAGTTTACATCAATAGTCTTGAGTTTAGTTACACCACTGGTGCTAACGCAACCGAGAACTATGGTGCTGAAACTGATCAGAAGATGTGGTTGCTGAATGACGGTAGATTTGTTAGTTATGAATCTTTTACGCTGTCTGGAACGCAGACTACGGTTTCTTTGGTAGGTGTTGTAACTGACGGTGTGCTTATTGCTACTTTATCTGATGGCAATTCAGCATTCTTGAGAAAAGCGGCTAATGGCGCTCCTGGTCTATCAATTTATGATGCCAGCGAAGAAGAAAAAATTAATTATGAGATAGTGGCTGGAGCAGCTACTGCTACCGAAGCCGGGATCAATGCTGGTGTTATCACGTTACCGACTGATTATACAGCTAATGATACCACTGGAGATATGGTAGAGGTGGTTTATGCCGGCGACAAATACGCATCCACAGCTATGCAGAGTTATTTTGATGTTCTGGATACTGTAGATAGACCTGATACAGTTGGTGCTCTTCGTCAGGGTCAGGTAGAAGTTTACCTAATTGATCCTGATGAAAGTTATGTTAATTGGGGAGAGGCTATAGGGTGGAGATTTACATCTGCTACTCTTAGTGCTGATCTTACTCGTGAAGCATTGTCTGAGCTGGGCCATCTAGGTCCTTTTGACAGACCTCTGACTCTGCCTATTCCGATTACAGTAACCATGGATACCACTGCAGGCGACCTAGAACATTGGGCACGTTTTGCTGGTAAACTGACTGAGTATGAAAATGGCACACTAGATGACATTGATCTTGCTGACTTGTTCGGTAAAGAGAACATGATTCTGGTTGTTAAGGTTTTTGCTCAGACTGATGAGGAAGCAGGTGGTGTTGGCGCTGATCGTAAGATCTTAGGTGCCGACAACCCACTGATTGATCAGATGTATTTCAGCGCTGGTCAAGAAGGCGTATATGCTGAGAATGATCCAGAAATGCCACTGAAGACCGTTATCGTTGAACATTTGAAGATTACTGACGAAGCTTACACTCTTGATGTAGGTGCTAATGCAACCCAGACTTTTGGGTTCCGTTCTACTAACGACATGTACGTTATTAAGGGCGAGCTTGCTTTAGCCGATATCACTGGTGATTTCAAGATTCGCAGAAACGGATAATAGGAACATAGGAGGCGGGAGGGTTATTCCCTCCCGTCCTTTTTAAATTTAGGGAGGATTATAGGAAATGACTGTTGAGGACAAACACACACAGAAACTCAAGGCTTTGATAAAGGAAGAGGTCACGTTTATGTTTGAACAGGCTCTGGATTTTGCTCAGGTTGCCTGCCCCGAACCACATTTTAGACCTCTAAGATCTAAGATCCTTAGAGTAGGAAATAATTGTATTAGGAATATTAATCGCAAAGTTGACGATCAATATAAAATTGAATTTAAGGCTGTCTCTGAAGACGTAATTCAAATACAGAGATAATAATATAAGGAAACGGAGGATTATAACATGGCTGAAGAAACTAAGGTCGAAGATAAAAGATCTTTTATGGGACCTAATGATACAAAATATTTTGTTGTGGCACCTAACGCCAACGACATTAGGGAAGCGGATTGGAATTATAGCAGGACCTATACCAGATCTCTGACTGAAGGTATTACTACGAGCGCTGAGATGATGGACATTTTACGTCGTAGAGGTATAGTTGGACCTGAATTTGAACAGCGAGCTACTGAATTAACTACCACGCTCAATGAGAAAATTTGGGCCTTGGAAATTGCCGAGACTGTAGAGGCAAAGAGGGATTTAGCAGTAGAAGTAGCTGAAGCAAGAGATGAATTGTTTCAGTGGAATCAACGTCTGAATGGCCCCATGGCAAATACATGTGAACAGTTAGCCGATGATGCTAGATTAGAATATCTAACTTCCAGTATGATAGTAGATGCTAAAGACGATAGAATATGGGATGATTATGAAAGTTATCTCCAAGAAAATAATCAGGCATTGGCCCTTAAATCTCGTTTTGAGGTTATGCTGTACCTACAGGGTCTAGAGTCTGACTTTTTAGAGAAAACTCCAGAAGCCCAGGCTATGAAGGAAGTAGAAACTGACATCTTGGAGAAAGCAGCTGAGGCTGCTAAAGCTCTAGAAGCGGTGGTAGAGGAAGAAAAGAAACCTGCGCCTAAGAAAAGAGCTCCTAGAAAGAAGAAAGCTACTACTAAGAAAGCAACTACTAAGAAAGAAGAAGCATCTGAATAATGGATTTAACATCTGAAGAGGTAGAAAGATATTTAAATAGAATTTTCACCGGGACAGAGCTGTTCAATTTAAATGGTAAGCTGTTGGTATTTAAACATCCAGACAATACGACCAGAGCGCTTGCTGATTTAACATATGATAAAGCTCTCAAAAGAGCCACAGATTCTGGATTATTATCCACATCTGATTTAGAAGCACTGATAAAGAAAAGAAATTTATTTACTAGAGCAGATCAAGATAAACTAGATGAATTGTGGGCCCAGAAAACTGCTCAGGAAGTTATTCTCAGTAAGACTACTAAAATTAAAGCCAGGCAAGATAGGCTAAGAAAAATAATAGATAGCTTGAATGAGAAGATATCTGAGTTAGAATATAAACGCACATCAAAGCTCGCCTTATCAGCAGATAGTAAAGCTGAAGAGGAGCGAGCTTTATATTTATGCTGGGCATGTTCGACTGATGAAGATGGTAATAAATGTTGGGACACCTTCGATAGTATGTTAAATGAGAAGGATGTAACTTATAGAGATTCCATATTGATGAGTTTTCTAAGATTTAGAGCTGGAATCAATACAGAAATAATAAGATGTCTAGCAAGACATAGTTTATGGCGAATACGTTATGTCACTAGTCAGAAGGTGTCGGACCCATTGTTTGGAGTACCGACATCACAATATACAAATGATATGTTAAACCTGGCGTACTGGTCAAATTTCTATCAGAACATATATGAAATGATGCCCAAGGATAGACCGCCAGATACCATCGTAGAAGACGATGGTGCTCTTGACACGTATATGAAAGCATATTACGAGGAAAGGACTAGAGAGGATGCTGTCGAGAGAGATAAAAACAGACTAGGTAATAAGGGTAAGTTATCTGCGTTTAACAAAGAGGAAGTTATCGTAACTAAGTCTCATGAGCTTTATGAGGACATAGATTACACCAAGCCAAGAGAAGCACGAATGATTAAGGACAAAGCCGCCATTAAGAAAAGAGCGGGAAAACGGAAACGATAGGTAAGGAATACAGGGACTTTTTATTAAATAATAGGGAGGTGCCCACTTGGCAGACTACACCATTAACCACAATATTTTTGACGGCCCAGCCCGAAAAAATACTGGTACCACTTCAAAATCTACTGGAATAGATGAGACTAAATTAGCTAAAGAGATTGGTAAAGTCATGGGTAAAGTATCCAAGGACTCTAGTAAATCTCTATCTAGTGAGATAGGTAAACAGATAGAAATTAGTCTTGGAAGAATTTTAAGTAGACAGACTCAAGGTCCAACTGGCAGACCTGAAAAACCCATATCAAAAACTGACATAGAACGTATAGTTAAGAATGTATCTTTGGATACAGCTAACTCTATATTGGCTGCTCTGGCTAAGGGCAATAAAGCTACCGGCCCCAGACATTCTGGAAATGTAGAATCTGTATTTAAGAATATGGATAAGCAGATTACTGCTGCCATAGGAAAATTGAACACATCCCTAACTACTAAGACTGGTGTTTCTTTAGGACCTGAAGGTAGTAAAATTATAGCTGAAAGTATAGGTAAAGCTATTAGAGCTACTGTGTCCACTGAACTTGGTAAATCTGTACAGGAAGCCTCTAAAACATATCAATCAATTCAACGTAGTGCTAACGCCACTGCAAAAGCTGTGGAAGCTATATCCAAACTTAAAAAGTCCGGCGGCGGTATAGATGTCACAGAAATTCCAAAAGTTATAAAATCTTTAGTAACTCTAAGTAAAGAGGCTAGAGATTTATCTAATGATTATAAAGAACTAAGAACGTCAGTTAAGGCCCTATCAAAAGAACAGGATGGTATAGTAAGGGAGCTTGGAGTTGCCATTAAAGAAACCAAGGCTTCTATTGCGTCTAGAGTTTCATCTGCTATTAAAGATATACCCAGTAAACTTTTGGACGTGGACAAGTTCAAAAAAGTATTTGACGATTTCTTAAATAAATTTGATAAGGTCTCTAAACAATTAGAGGTAGAATACAAACCTGGCCAGAAACAATTACCTGCTCCTGAAATCAAACAATTAGAGACTACCCTTAAGGACACTGGTAAGCAGGTAGCTGTATTGAATAAGTCTATTGAAACCCTATCTAAGAGTACTAAGCCTGGTACTAGTGTAGCAGTTACAGATACTGGTAAGGAGCTTAAAGAGAGTTTTAAAGATATAGTTAAACTTATTAATGATGTACGTAAAGACTACAAGTCTGGTTTGTTAGAGATTGCTAAGGAAGTTAAGGCGGGAACTAAAGATAAATCCGTTCTTGAAAATTTTAGCAAGGATTTTGACTCTCTAATCAAGGCTGTAGAATCTTTTAAGCCTACTGAGATTAAGGAAGCTGCTGGAAGAGGTTCAGCTACTGGAGCTAATTCAAAAAAATTAGACCAAATAAGGGTTTTGATTAATGATGTACAGAAAAAAATAAATAAACCCCCAGCAGAATCAGATAAAGAGATAGTTTCTGGTCTTAAAGATGCCACTAATAAACTTACTGGTGCCGCCGAAGCGTTAGAGGAAGCTGCTAAACAGCTACCTAAGACCTCTACAACCACATCCCAGCCTATTGAGCAAGGTTCTAGGGAGATAAGTCCATTAATTAAGAGTATGCAGATTATGAGCTCCAGGCTGAGAGGTCCAGGCTCAATAAATACATATCCAGAAGTAGCACTTCCTGCCAGTAAAGCAGGCTTGAATCTTAAGTTTGAGGGAAGCGCCACTAAAGGACAAGAAAGACAAAAGCAACTTGTACAAGATCGTATAAATAGTTTATCATCTTCACTGTTTGAATTACAGAACTATATAGTAGATACCATGGAAAAAGAATTTGCTGACGCCGGTAAGCGTTGGGCAGTAGTAAGAACTGGAACTGAGAAGAGCGTAACTGAATTCTTTAAACTAGTGAAGGGATCTAATATAAAGTCTGCCGGCAAACAGTTTGGATTTGATATAGTAAATATAGAAGCAGTAAAGAAACAACTTTTATTGAAAGGTAGAGGGGCTGCCACTAAGGGTACTCCTGCGTCTATGGTTAAAGAACTTACAGACGCTATATCTTCTGAGATATCCTCTTCACTACCTAATACAGGCACAGCTATTGATAAGGTAGCTAAGTGGCTTAAGACTACTTCCGAAGAGCAGATCAGATCTGTTAAAGAATTAGAGTCTATTCAAAGTAAACTTATAGACATAAAGAAAGGAGATCTGTCGGCTGGAATATTGCCCAGTGAGGATTTGAAAAAGAAATTATCCAGTTTGATAGCTGGAGACAGGCGAGATCTGGAGCTGGTTTTTAAGGCCACAGTGGCCAAGGCGGAGGCAACCAAAAGTTTAAGAGATAAGAAATTAGTTAGAACTGTTAGTCTCCCCGCAGCAAGATTGACAAAGACAGGTACTCCAGTTTTTGAGACAGCAAAGGGAAGCCAAAGATCTCTACAAAGATTTGGTACATTTAAAACTGGTTTTGAAAAAATATACGAAGAGCTGGCTGAGAAGCAGGCTTTGGTGTATAGCAAGGGCTATGCTGAAAAGATCAGAAAGATAGGAGTACGTCCCACTGGTTTGAGGTTGGACGCTGCTAACAAATTAGCAGAGGAGATGCTTGTAGATTTTGCTTCTGTTAATTTAGAAAATTTCAATGCTTTTAGGGAGCAGGTGGGTAAAGCTACACAAATTAAAGCTGGAAAGTTGGGGGGCACTAACAAAGATAAATTGGTAAGTGGTGTTACAGCAGCGTTAAGCTCTGACGTGGGTCAGGGGTTGCAGCCAGCCGAATTAAATAAGGTTACTTCTGATTTCATAGACGCTATGAAGAAAGCTGGGTTGTCGGCTTATGATGTTGTTAAGACACTCGATAAGATAGAATTTGAAAATGTGTATGATATACTTCTTAAAGTATTAAAGGGCACAGAAACAGGATTACAGCCCTTGAAAAATTTAGCTAAGAACCCTTTATTTGATAAAGGTATAAGACAGGTAGAAACTGCTACCCAACAAGTTGTGCAGTCTTTACCTCTTATAGAACCAGGTAGACCTAGAAGAGGTTTTCAACAGAGTAATGTGTTGAACCTTCTTACTAGAACATCTGATGTATATTCTGGTGAAAAACCTACTGATCTAAAGCCAACTGACCAACTTCAATTTATAAAAGATTTAAATGTAAGGCTTAATGAGTTAGTAAGTGAGGCTAAGGTAAATAATGATAATATACTTAATGAGGGTATACGTACTATATCTACCTTAGGTCTTCCAGAGTCTATTGCTGCTAAGGTAGATTTTTATAGAGAGGGTCAGACAGGTAGAGGTACTGAACATTTAGGTGCTCTTGGTGGAGTATCTATTAAAGCATACACTGATAGTATTGGGGAGTTAGCTCCTTTAGGCGCTCAATTTAATAATTTGGGTAAGAATATATCTGGTGTTACTAACGCTTTAGAATCTTCTAAGAGTGAGCTGGATGCCATGGCTGCAAAGTTTGGAGCGTCCACTGTTGAGGGTTATGGTACAGAGTTTCCTGGTCTTAGATCCAATAGAGAGTCGGAATTAATTTCTTCGGGAAGATTAGGTAGTAAGGGATCTGGTTTTAATGTTCTCGCTGAACTTCGTAATACCGCCGGTACTATGGAGGATCAGATTCTTGTATCAGGTAGATTAGCTGATGCTCTAACAGTAGCTACAAAAACTCTAGTACGACCTTCTCCTGGAGGACGTGTCGGTGGCGATATAGAAGGAGCTGCTGGTGTAGGGGAAGTCCGAACGGGTGTAATAAAAGATTCGGATATTAGAAAAGTTCTAGGTAATATACAAGAAGTATTAGGTGTACCAGAACAATATAAAGGAAGGGCTGACCAAGCTTTTATAGATGAAGTTCGTAGAGCCATGACTGTACTCCGCGGCGAAAATGTAGAGGTTCAACAGGCTAGATTAACCGAAGTATTTTTAAATTCCTTTGGTAGAAAGTTTATAACAAGATATGGATCTAAGGGTGTTAGTGTTACTCCTACTGGTTTAGGTGATGAGCCTGCTAGTGAGGCCTTAAACATAATTAAATCTTTTCCCAAAGCTAAGGTTAAAGTTTTAACCAAGGAAGAGCGCAGTAAGGCAGGACTAGGAGTAGCTATACTACCTAGGAGTATGGGTGAGTTATTATCCGGTGTTCTGGGAAAGTATGAAGACCAATTAGAGGGTGAAGGCTTTGATGTATCATCTTTAAGAAGGTCACTAGTTGCTTCAGGTAATAAATTTATATTTGAATTATTTAAAGACGCCGGCAAGGGCTTAGTAACTAAGGAAGAGGCCGGTATGCAGCAATTAACTTTCCAGAAAGCTTCCGGCGCGTTCAAGGAAATCACTGGTAGAGATTTGCCTGGAGATAAATCAGCTATACAGGATATTAGAAATCTATTCAAGAAAGAATTCCCTAAAGCTGGTGTGTTTAAAGAACAAGCTATAGATGTTAGAATAAGTTCTACTGGTGTAGCTAAGCGTGGTCTACAACCAGATGTATTGGAAGCTGTACTAGGTAATATAGCTTCTGTAGGAAAGACAGGATCTACTACTGTAGCCACTAGATTGGACCCAGAAGCATATAAGAGATTACTTGGTGAAAAGAAGGAAGGCGGTGGAAGGACTACCGGCGAGTTCAGTAAGCTTTCCAAAGCTCTAGGTTTTGAAACTGTAGGTTCTACAGAACAAATTAGAGAGCTATCAATTGCTTTAGGTAAGGGCAAAGATCCAGATTTAGCTAAGGTTATAGCTCAGAGAGCTCAAGCGTTGGAGGAAGCATCTAATTACTATACTACTGTTATAGATGAGTTTGGCAAAGAGCGCAAAAGCATTGTAGGAAGTAAATTTTTATCTATTGTAGAAGAGACTGGCGCTACTGAACCGTGGAGAAAGAAGGATATAGATAGGGGTATAAAGGGCGCAAGTGTAGATATACCAGTGTTGTCAGCCTACTCCACTGTGTTTGGTGAGAGTTCTAGTTTATTGGATGAAATAGTAGGTAGTACTAATGCTAATCAAAGAAAACAATTAGAATTTTTGAAAGCTCTACAGTTCATGGCCGATGAAACTGGAACTCTTCAAAGTAGACAACTGCAGTTTCTTGAAACGGTAAGTCTAAATTCTGTTAAATATTTTGATCAAACCTCTGGTATTCTATCACAGAATGCCGATGCACTTGATCCAAGGGATTTAAAAAATACATTATTTGATTTAAAGAAATTTCCAAAACCTTTCTTTGTTGATTTACCTCAAACTGGACCCGGCGCCGAGCCTGGTAAGTCAGACCCTTTTTATGTTCCAGGTGCTTTAGCGAGGGGTACATACTCCGAAGAATTAGTGGCTGGAGATAGGGGTATAGAGGACACAGGTCGTAGACTACAGCATGTTGTTAATATGGCCAAAAAGGCCACAGAGCTTCTAGACAGACCAGCTACTATACAAGCAGAGATAGAGAATCTACAACAAGAATTACAAGAGCTATTACGTACAGGTGATCCAAGAGCTGCACAAACTCAGGCAATACTAAGCTCCAGACAAGATGTTCAAAAAACATTGTTATCTGGTGAGGGTGAAGTATCGTCTACAATAAAAAGAAGAGTAACTGATACAGTTGCAGAATATCTAAAAGAGGCTCAAGGACTTAAATTTAAACAGACACCCGAAGCTACTTCTAGATTAAATGATATACTAACTATAGTTAAGAATGCATTGTCTACATCTGAAGCACCTGATGAAGCCTTTAGATTAAAAACATTTGCTCCAGATCAGATTCCATTAGCTCCAGGAGCATCTGAAGTATCTAACGTGGAAGCTTTCCTTGAACGTCAAAAGAAATTTTCTAAAACAGAGAATCTAGCTTTAGCAGACGCTATAGGTAAAGCATCAGACTTATTACTAGGTAAAAGTCCCAGTTCACAAGATGCCTACAATACAGTATTAAAAGGTATAGCTGAGATATCAAGTGGTGAATTAGAAAATGTGCAACAGTATAGTACCTTATTATTAGGAGATAATAGATTTAAGGGTAGAGTGAATAATGATCCTGGTAATATACTAAGTCTTTTAGAAGAAAAACAAAACTTAGCAAAGAAAGAAGTACAGGCTACTGAAGATAAGATGTTCAGATTAGCTAAGGATATAAAAAGTGGTTCTGGTTTAGAACTGGCGTCTAGACTAGGTATAGATATAGATAGAGAATTACAGTTCAAGTACGAAAAAGCATTAGATGGATTACAAAAAGCTAAGATAGATTATTTTCATTCTCTGGCTGATACGGCAATAGGCAAAAAGGGTGCTATTGGTACAGCTGTATTCTCACGTAAGTTTCCAGCAGTAATGAAGAAAGCTGTTGTTGCTATAGTAGATAAGACAGATGATTTTGCTAAGTTTAGAGACAGTATAAAAAATATCCAATTGGATTTACCTGCAGGAGAGCAGGATACTCTAGCCAAAGTAATATCAGAAATAGATATACTATCTAAATCACATAAAAAAAAGATAGCTACTCAAACCAAAGCCGGATTCCCAGTACTGAAACAGCATGAATTGGGTATCCCCTCGGTCACAGCAAAAAAACTTCCAGTTGATTTCCAAAAGCAATTTACTTTTACTGAGGATATTATACATTTTGTAGGGGAGAGTGTAAAAGAAACAAAAGGCACGTTATTTGATTTATTGAAATACGCAGAGGAACTACAAGAATTAGTAGATGGAAAAATAAAAGATATAACATTGCCTACTGGTGAAGGTGCTGCCGGTTTAGGTAAGTATGTATTCAAAGGTAGAGATGATGCATCAGATATTAAACAAAAAG
>Ga0164315_10004473_pt1 | contig 10849 bp, 5 predicted proteins | sample GuaBasSedimGuay6_FD_113737 | JGI IMG/M metagenome (GOLD analysis project Ga0164315, IMG submission 113737) | Subseafloor sediment microbial communities from Guaymas Basin, Gulf of California, Mexico - Guay6, Core 4569-2, 0-3 cm | ecosystem: Environmental > Aquatic > Marine > Hydrothermal vents >...
AACAGGATGGGGTGGACCACGTCTTCTGGCTCCGCTATCCTGCCCAGAGGGATACCTTTTACGATTTGAGCGTAAAGGTCCTCATTTGACCAGAACGGCTGGCTGAAGGACGTCCGGACCATGGTCGGCGCCACGGCATTGGCCTGGATATTGAACAATGCCAGTTCCTGAGCCAGCACCTTGGTCATCATTTCGATGGCTGCCTTGGCAATGCCGTACAGCCCCATGGCCGGGGACGACCGATGGGCTGCCAAAGAGCTCACGCTGACGATTTTTCCGCTTTTCTGTTCGCGCATGATCTGGCCGGCCCGGCGTGAGCACAAAAAAGCACCGTTGAGATTGGAGTCAATGATCTTCTGCCACAAGGAAGGGTCTGCATCCACCACGGACGTGATGATGTTCATACCCATATTGTTAACCAGACCGTCCAGCCGGCCAAAAACCTTGAGGGTTTGATCGAACAGGCTATCCACATCTTCCGCCTTGGCAATGTGTGCCGGCACGGCCAGCAGCCGCTCCCCTCCCTTTAGTTCCTCAACCGCCTGGTCGAGACCCACCTGCTTTCTGCCGCAGATAACCACCTTGGCCTTCTGATCGAGAAGTGTTTTGGCCAGCGCCAGTCCGATGCCCCTTGAGCCCCCGGTCACCACAAAAACCCTGTCCTCCAGTCCGTAGGAAATCGTCTCCATATGTGCCTCCTTAATTTGAGTTCATCCCGTTGCTTGCAGCGCAGGATGAATTCAAATTCAAAAAAAACGTTTTTGTTTTACAACGCCAATCATATAAATTAAAAACATGCATCAACTTTTCATGCAATTGCTTATATCGTACGTGAAAACATAATAATCGTTTCACATGTTTCCTGGGCAGCTGTGTGCAAGGAAGTATGAGAATTTGGATGGTAGCCTAGCGGCCACTGCCAGTCAACCGGCAAAGGAGAGGTTTGGTTTTGAGAATTTACGCTGTTGCCGACATACACGCCCGGCAGCGACGCCTGGATTGCATTTCCGCCAACGTAAACCGGTTGTCCCCGGACCTTGTGGTCGTAGCCGGGGATCTGACCAGTTACCGGGCATCCCCTTTTGTTGTCAGGCATCTGGCCAAATTACCGGTTCCGGTCTTTGCCATCCGGGGCAACACCGACCGCAAACTGATCGGCCGGCAGATCAGCCGTAGTGCCGGCATATCATCGGACGATATGCCTCCCACGCACCACACGGCGTTCAACATAGTGGGTTTGAATGGAACCGTTCCCCTGCCCTTTCGATCACGGATCGCCCTCAGGGAAAACAGGCTGCTGCGAGCAATTGCCCCGCTGGTAAGCCCTAAAACCATCCTCGTAGCGCACACGCCGCCCTGGGGTATCCTGGATGAGGTCATGGGAAAATTTCACGCCGGCAGTAAAAACCTGTTTGAATTCATCCGCTGCAAAGAGCCGCGGATGGTGCTCTGCGGCCATATCCACGAACGGCCGGGCGTCAAACAACTGGGGAAAACCTGTGTTGTCAACTGCACCCTGGGGCATGGCAGCCAGGGAGCGTTCATCCGTTTCCAGGGCTCGGAGACCGACCGACCCGATGTTCAGATGCTATAACAGCCAGAACCATAGAGGTTGGAGGGCAGGGGTCGGAAAAGTAGGGTTTCGGGTGTCGGTGGACGGTTCTTCAGCGGCCAGATAGTCAGAACTTCAGAGCCACAGAAACCCAGAACAACAGAACATCAGAAGGTAAGAAAATGAGAAGGTGGGCGGTAGTCGGTCGTCTGTGGTCGGTCTGTCGGAAAGCAGAAAACGGATAGCGGAAAACGTGTAGGGGCCGGCCTTGTGCCTGCCCAAAGAGGCCAGAACCCCAGAGCTGCAGAACCTCAGAGGACACTTGGAAATTGTTTATTCGTTATTGGATATTGGACATTCTTCTTTTTTCTTTTTGAATATCCAATATTCAATTTTCAATCTCCAATTATCAAGTATCAAAACGTTGCAATGCAACATGTAAAGTGACAACCTTTAATCAGGACTTGACCCTGTTGTTGCAACCTTGGGGTTGACATTCGGAGCGGTTCTATTATTTAAGTAATCATGCAAAAAAACAATCTCACATCGATTGTCCTTGCCACGCGCAACAAAGGCAAAGTTGCTGAAATAAGCGCTCTTTTGGAAGGCTTTCCGGTGCTGGTCAAGAATCTGGATGATTTCGGCCCGATTCCGGAAGTGGAAGAAGACGGCGAAACTTTCGATGAAAATTCCTATAAAAAAGCGAGTTTCACGGCCCGGATACTGGGAATACCGGCAATAGCCGACGATTCCGGCCTTATGGTCGATGCTCTGGACAATGCGCCTGGCGTTCACTCGGCCCGTTTTGCCGGGCCGGACGCCACTGACCAGGACCGGTGCCAAAAACTGCTTCAGGCCATGCAGACGCACGACAACCGCGGGGCCGCCTTTGCCTGCGTGATATCCATCGCCGTACCCACAGGACCGGCGTTGACCTATGAAGGGGAGTGCCGTGGCGTCCTGACCAGGGAACCGCAAGGGGAAAACGGATTCGGCTACGACCCCATCTTTTATTTCACCCCTTTAAAAAAAACCTTTGCCCAACTCACCCGGGAAGAAAAGAGCCGGGTAAGCCACCGGGGGAAAGCGCTCAGGGAAGTGCAAGAGGAATTCGACAAAGTGCTGGCCTGGATCGACATACACATGCCTGCGGATGAGAAGTTCAACTGCCAGGCGTAATTTTTTCGTTTGAGGAAAATCTTATGGAATCTAAAGACAGAGGTATCGATATTATCGCGGAAATTGGCGGTATTCACGATTATGACGCAGCCATGGCCCTTTTTCAGGAAAAACTGGACAGCGACCATCTCGCCCGCCTGAAACAGATCACCGACCCTGCCATCAACATCAACATCGCCAATGCCATTGCCATGTGCCAACCCGAGGCCGTATTTATCAATACCGGATCCGAAGACGACCGGGAATTCATTCGCGCCATGGCACTGGCCAAGGGGGAGGAGGCACCCCTGCCCATGCAGGGCCACACCATTCACTTCGACCTCAAGGATGAGCAGGGGCGCATCATCGACCGGACCTACTACATTGCCGACCCGGATGAAAAAATCAGTTCCCTGGCCAACCGCATGGAACGCTCCGACGCCCTCGATGAAATCCGTGAGATCATGTCCAACATCATGCATGGCAAAACCATGGTGGTCGGATTTTATATGCGCGGGCCGGTGGGATCACCGGTTTCCAACCCCGCCCTGGAAATCACCAGTTCCGCATATGTATCCCACAGCGCCGAGATTCTGTACCGCAACGCCTATGCCGACTTTAATCAAGAAGTGGGCCGCCTTGGCCATTTTTACACCAATGTCCACAGTGAAGGCCTCAACCGGCCGGAAGACCTGCCCAGCGCACGTGTTTTCATGGATCGGAGCTACCGAACGACCTACAGTTTCAACTGTACCTATGCGGGCAACACCCTGCTGCTGAAAAAAGGCAACCACCGTTTCTCCGTGGACAAGGCTGTCTATGAAAACAGGGGGAATGAGTTGTCCGAGCACATGTTCATCACCGGTATCGACGGGTCCGGCGGCCGCCAGACCTGGTGCACCGGCGCGGCACCGAGCGGTTGTGGAAAAACCACCACCGCCATGGCCGGCAACCACTTCGTGGGCGACGACCTGGCCCAGATGTGGATTGCCGACGACGGCAGCATCCGCTCCATGAATCCGGAATGCGGCATTTTCGGAATCGTGGAGGATGTCAACCAGGAAGGCGACCCCATGCTCATGGACATCCTGCGCAATCAGGGCCACGAGGTCATCTGGTCCAATGTACTGATCGATGACAACAACGTGCCCCAATGGGTGGGAAACGGCGAGCCAGCCCCTGAAAAGGGCCGGAATTTTCAAGGGGATTGGTACGCGGGCAAAAAAAATGCAGAGGGCGGCGAAATCCCCATGTCCCACCCCAATTCCCGCTGCACGGTGTCATCGACCTCCCTGGCCAATTATTCGGAAAGGGCTGAAGATCCCCGGGGTGTGGAAACGCGGGTGATCACCTACAGCGGACGGGACAGCGACACCATGCCGCCGGTATGGGCAGCCAAAAATCCCGACCACGGCGTTGCCATCGGCGCCTGCATCGTCTCGGCGGCTACAGCCACCGAAATCGGCGCCACCGGTGTCAAACGGGCGCCCTGGGCCAATGCGCCTTTTATCCCGGGAGCCCTGGGAGACTATATGGATGCCCAGTTCAAGTTTTTCAACAATCCGAAGATCTCCGAGGGTAAAAAACCCGTTATGGCCGGATTGAACTACTTCCTGACCCACGCGGCGCGCGGCGGTGAATCGCAGCAACTGCTCGGTGAAAAAAGATGTCAAGGTATGGCTGGCCTGGCTGGAAAGAAAGGCCCACGGCGAGGTTGAAGTCATCGACACGCCCATCGGTTTTCTGCCGAAATTCAAAGATCTGCTGGCCCTTTTCAATTCCATCATTGCCAAGGAATACACCGAAGACCTTTACACCCGGCAATTTTCCCTTTATATCGACAAAATCGTTGCCAGGATCGGCCTTCAAACCAAGGCCTACGGGCAAGAGGAAAAAATCCCCCAAAAACTTTTCCAGGTGCTCGAAGAACAGAAAAAGGGCCTCCTGGCATTACGGGAAACGTATGGCCCGGTTGTGACGCCTGAACAGCTTTCCACGGAATAAACAAACGTCGAACAGCTCCAAACACGTTTGGTAATTTGTCCTTTCCAAGCAGGTGAGATCAGAGCCATGCCATCAAGCCCCAGCCCGCCCATCCTTAAAACAGCATTCAGCCCGCGCATGCTGGTGGCGCTGCTCATGGGCTTTGCATGCGGCCTGCCTCTCCTGCTGACCATCACCGTGCTCCAGGCCTGGATGCAGGAAGAGGGCATCGACCTGACGGTAATCGGCATCATGGGCCTCGTCGGGCTCCCCTACACCTTGAAATTCCTCTGGGCCCCTTTTCTGGACCGCTTCACCCTGCCCTTTCTGGGACGCAGGAAAGGGTGGTTGTTCATGGGACAGGTCCTGCTCATACTGGCCATATCGGCCCTGGGATTCACCGACCCTGCCCGGGCTCCGTGGATGGTCGCCCTGGTGGCCTTTCTGGTCACTTTTTTCAGCGCCAGTCAGGATATCATCGTGGATGCCTACCGCCGGGAGGATCTGTCCGATGCAGAACTCGGACTGGGATCTTCGCTCTACATCAACGGCTATCGGGTTGGCATGCTGCTGGCTTCCGGCGGGGGATTGATCCTGGCTGACCACATCTCCTACACGATGGTGTACCAGGTCATGGCGGCCTGTATGCTTCCGAGCCTGCTTGTCACCCTGTTGGCCCCTGAACCAGAAACACCTGCCGGTACACCGCAAACCCTGGCCGAAGCGGTCATCACCCCACTGACCGAATACTTCAAGCGTGACGGCGCCGTTTTGATCCTGGTTTTCATCCTGCTCTACAAAATCGGCGACACCATGGCAACGGCCATGACCACCCCCTTCTACCTGGACATCGGCTTCACGAAAACCCAGATCGGTACCGTGGTGAAACTTTTCGGGTTCTGGGCTACCATTTTCGGCGGAATTGCCGGCGGCATCCTCATGCTGCGGGCAGGCATCAGTCGCTGCCTCTGGATATTCGGATTTCTGCAGGCCATTTCAACTGCGGGCTTTGCCCTGCTGGCTGCCATGGGCAACAGCGTTGCCATGCTTTCCGCCGTAATCGCCTTTGAAAACCTGAGCGGCGGGATGGGTACGGCCGCCTTTGCCGCATACATGGCGAGCCTCACCAACAAGAAGTTCACGGCAACCCAGTATGCCCTGCTCAGCAGCCTCATGGGAATCCCGCGCGTGCTCGCCGCCACCCCGACAGGGTACATGGCTAAGCATTTCGGCTGGACCGCCTTCTTCCTGTTCTGTACGGCCATGGCCATTCCCGGCATGCTGCTGTTGTTCCGGATCGCGCCCTGGACGTCCGAGGGCCGGAAGACGGAGGAAGATTAGAAAGTGAGCGGTAGTCTGTGGTCAGTGTGTCGGAAAGCAGAAGACGGATAGCGGAAAACGTGTAGGGGCCGGCCTTGTGCCTGCCGGTTATGGACAGAAGTCGGCTCTGCAGGGCTGAAGCCCTGAACTACATGCCCATTTTTCTATCCAACCATGTAGTGCAGGGATTTATCCATGCCGGAAAATGAACGCCTGGCAAAAAACAATTTAAGTGACAACATTTAATCAGGACTTGACCAGGGACTCGAAACCTGCAACCTGTAACTCGCAACCCGTAACTCGCAACCCGAAACCTGACACCTGTAGATGGCATATTTTCCGTTTGCGCCCATCTATCTGCTTCTGGTAATAAATGGAAATGTGATTTTTATCTTTTACATTCTTTGTGTCCTAAGTGGTTGAAATAAAATGTCTGAAAATAAAGTAAACGCCCTCATACGCCGGCGGTCCCTGGACCTTCAGGAAAAAAGGCAATCCCTCCTCGGCATTCCTGCGGAACAGGTCGTGGAAAAAATCATGGCTGTTGAAAGGCCCGCGGAACTGGTGCACTCCTTTCCAGAAGAAGACCTCTATCTGCTGGTCAACGAAATAGGCCTCCAGGATGCGTTGCCGATCCTTTCTCTGGCTTCTGTCAAGCAGTGGGACTACATCCTGGACATGGACATCTGGGATGGGGACACCGTGGATCCTCTGGCAGCCACCAAGTGGTTCAGCCTGCTGATGGCGGCAGACCCCGACCGTTTTTCCCGTTGGTGTGCCGACGAAAAACAGACCCTTACCGAGTTTTTTCTCTACCGCAATATCGACGTGGGCGTTCGGGAGGATGATCAGGATGTAACAGACTTTGGCCCGGAATTCGCGACAATTGACGACGTCTTTTATTTCAGGGTCAAGGAACTGCCCACAGGGACCGATTCCGACGGCGAACCGGAAACCAATGAAACCATCGATGATTTCAAGCAGCAGCGCATGAGGCTGTTCCCGGCCCTGCTGCACCAGATTGCCACAAATGACTATCTACTGTACCGCAACCTTTTGATGGAAACGGTCACCATCATCCCGGCTGAAACAGAGGAAGAGCTTTACCGCCTCAGAAACGTGAGGCTGGCCGAAAAAGGCTTCCTGCCCCAAGACGAGGCCGTGGGGGTTTACCAACCGCTGGAACCGCGGGACCTTCCCCACAGACCGGCCAAATACACGGAAACCGCATCAACCGGCGCCTTGCGTCCACCCGTACCCCTGACAACCGGCAACCTGCTGGGAACAGACACTCTGTTCGGCAGCGCACTGGCCGCCATTGACCAGGTCGAGCTTAAAATGCAGCTTCAAGCCGAGTTTGCCGGGCTGTGCAACAACCTTGTCATTGCTGACCACAAAAAGGTCAGCAACCGGCAGGATCTGGGAGAGATCGTTAAAAAGGCCTGTGGATTTATCAGTATCGGCCTTGAAAACCTGTCCGAAGACCACCGGCAACTGATCAGCACCTACCCTTTGTCCGACGTCTTTCGGGTGGGTTACGGCCAGGCCCTGGCCTTGAAATGGAAAACCGAGGCCTGGCAAAAGGAAAGCTGGTATTTGCGGACGGGCCTGCGCTTGAGCTTCTGGGGGGAAACCTTCATGGGGGTTCTCGGCGGGTTGCTGATTCAAAAGCCATTGTTTTTCGACAACTATGCCACCGGAATCATTTATCGAGAATTCCAGACCGCAGAAGACCTCCGCACCATCGAGTCCCTGCTCGACCGGATCATGTCCCTGGACAAGCTGTTCGATCTCCAGGAGATCGAAGAATCCCAAGAACAGACCCATCCCCCCCTAACCTACAAAAACCTCCTTTTGACCATGTGGGCGGCTCATTGCAGGGGGTCGTCCAAAGCCATCCATATCCCTCTGAAGGAGTTCAAGACCTTTTTCACGGCACTGTGGGACAGCCAGGATCCGCCGGCCATAAAAACAGAGGTCAAAACATCCTTTGCCGAATGGATAGCTGCCACGAGCGGCTTGGACCTGGACGAAATATCCTCTCAATATGGAACAATCTTCACGGAATTGTTCAAGGAAATTGAGAGGGAGTATGCACAGGTAGTTGTCGATGACCTCGATCCCCGCTTCATCCACATGTTCAGGGTTGTGGCTTAACCATTCACTCTCGAGCCCTATCCTATCGAAAAAGCGATGCTTTTTTTAATTTTTGCTTTTTCATACGTGAAATAAGTGTGTTTGGGTTGATATCAAGCAGTGCTGCTGCCCCGCCTGGACCGTGAACCTTGCCATTGGTTTTTCGCAACGCTAATAATATATGCCTACGTTCATTCTCATTAAGGGTTAACACCTCAGAATCGTATATATTACCAGAAGAGAATGTCAAAGCATCAGGAACGACAAAGCTGCTCCCAGGGCTTAAAATGATGCCACGTTCAATTATATTTTCCAATTCACGGACGTTACCTGGCCAATTATATTCAAGCAGCTGGCTCAAAGCGGAATCCGGTATTGCATTTACGGGCTTTGCCAACTTGTCAGCATATATTTTTAGAAAGTAGTGGGCTAAAAGGGGGATATCTTCTTTACGGTCTTTTAAGGGTGGGACGGTGATAGGGAATACATTAATCCTGTAAAAAAGATCTTCTCTGAACTTTCCGTCCGTAACCATCTTTTTTAGATTTCGATTGGTGGCAGCAATCAAGCGGAAATCCGATTGGATGGTTTTATTTCCACCAATTCTTTCAAATTCTCTGCTTTGCAATACCCTAAGGAGTTGGATCTGAACATCAAGAGGAAGTTCGCCTATTTCATCTATGAAAAGCGTGCCTTTGTCGGATAGTTCGAACCTGCCAATTCGACGTTGAGTGGCTCCCGTAAAGGCTCCCTTCTCGTGCCCGAACATTTCACTGGGAATAAGTGTTTCCGGCATCGAGCTACAGTGTACCCGTATAAACGGCCTGTCCCTCCTCATGCTATTACGGTGTATCGCTCTTGCGACAAGTTCCTTTCCAACACCGGTTTCTCCGTAAATAAACACGGAGGCGTCGGTATTGGCTACTTGTTCAACAGCCTTTAGAACATTCATAAGTGCCGAGCTTTTGCCCACAATCTCTTCATGATGCAAGTTTTCAAGATGTTGTTCTTCGTAGTAATGTTTTTCTTCTTTTAGTTTGCTATTAAACTGTTGTATAACTTCATAATTTTCAGCATTTTCCATGGCCACAGCCACTTGGGAGGCAAAGAATCCGAGCGTTTCAAGATCTGATTCCTTAAAGTTGCTGTTTAATATTCGGTTGTCGTTGTACAGGGCGCCAATCGTTTTACCTCTGAGCTTCATGGGAAAACATACACACGATCGAATGGTATCAATTGAAGGCGTTTCTTTTTCGATTAATTGATCTGTATTTAGAATTCTACCCTTGCCTGAATCTATAACGTCATTAATGATCTCACGAAACGGGGTAAAATTGGAATGAGAGACATCTTGAGCGGTAATATTTTTTGCGGCTTTTAAAACTAATTTAGATGACAATAATTTTTTTTCTTTGATGAAAATGGCACCCCTTTCTGCACCGGTGACTTGATTTGCGGTTGAAATGATATATCTAACGAGTTCCTTTCTATCCTTAATTGATATAATATCTTGAGAATACTTAAAGATGTCTTTAAGAAGATCCTTGTCACTCTTCTTCTTTTTCCAAAGAGGCTTTAGATCAACAGGGATGAAACGTTCATCGTAGGCAGCGAGGTTAGACCCGATGCTTTCAATGAGTGCCTCAGCTTGTTCTTGTTTATTGATTAAAAGATAATGCCGGACGAGCTCACATCTTGTTTTATCCAACTCCATTTGGTGCCCAGAGGCTATTAAATATTTTTCTGAAGTTTTCAAAGATCTTATTATTTTATTAACAGGCTGTTTTTCCTTTTTTTGCAACAATGCTTGGTAGCGATATGCAGCTCCCTTGAGCGATACATTGCTGCTCCGTTTGGCTCGCTGTATTTCTTTTGCCAGGAAAAAGCCGGGGATCCGGGGAATCCTATGTGTATCCATTAACCATAATAGATTCATCAAATGTGGAAAAATATGTACCCGCATCTCAACTTTATCATACTGCTTCAGGTACTGTTTAAAGTAAAAGATGCCTTTTTCCTTCCAGTATCCTTTATAGTAATATGCATTTGCCAGAAGGAGTGATCCCCAGATTTTAGCCCAGTTACAATTTCCGCGGTCTGCGTCCCTTATAGCTTCTTCACAAAATTGAATGGCATCATCGATGCGGGATATTTCATACATCCCTCCACCGATAGCTACACTTGCCGTACTCGCCACATAATAGTCATTGGTCTTTCGACAGTGAACGCGTATGGAGTCGAGCATACCCACTCCCTGCGAAATCTGCCCCATCATGGTATAGCTCCACCCAACAATCGTTCCTGCAAAAAGAGAAAATTTTCCATTGGGAAGCTTTTCCACCTCCGGTATTGATTCCTCATAACTGCGGATGACATCACGATACCGACCATACCAGAATGGATAACTCGTCTTGAATGTCAGGATAGATCGCTTTAATTTCGGATTGACGATATCTTTTGACAAGGACCATCCTCGATCAAAGTGTCGCAGGGATGTCTTATAGTTTGATTGCAGCCACTCATTTTTAGCAATCTGCATCTCCAGAAGCGCTTGGTATTCTGTATTTTTACTGGATGCAGCGCGCTGCATAGCGACATTTAATATTTTAAGAACCTCTTTAGGAGCGAGGGCTGCTGTAGATATTTTTGAATATTTAACGGCTGTATCAACAAAAAGAGTGTCAGCGTCCTCACTGAAGA
>Ga0164315_10004474_pt1 | contig 10848 bp, 9 predicted proteins | sample GuaBasSedimGuay6_FD_113737 | JGI IMG/M metagenome (GOLD analysis project Ga0164315, IMG submission 113737) | Subseafloor sediment microbial communities from Guaymas Basin, Gulf of California, Mexico - Guay6, Core 4569-2, 0-3 cm | ecosystem: Environmental > Aquatic > Marine > Hydrothermal vents >...
CCTGGCCTTGATACCCTCTCTCCATGACCTCATCGTCCCCTTCCTGGCGTTTGGTTCTCGACGGCGATCGTGCGGGCGCAGAAAACATGGCGCGTGATGTGGCGATGCTTGAGGCCGTGATTGCTGGGAAAGTTCCCCCGACCCTGAGGCTTTACGGTTGGTCGCCGCCGTGTTTGACCTTGGGTCGTCATCAAGTTGACGACGCTGCAGATGAGCACTTCTGCCGAAGAAACGGTATCGACATCGTTCGAAGGCCGACCGGTGGGCGTGCCGTGCTCCACCATTTCGAGTTGACATACGCCGTTGCTGCCGCCCTGGGTCAGGGGCCATTGCCTCGGGCCCTGCAGGGCGCCTACCGGATGGTCTGCTCGGCCCTGGTCACCGCGGTGCGGTCCTTCGGCATCGATGCCGAACTGACCGGAGGCAACGTCAACCTCTCCCTGCCTGGTCCGCGGACCTCGGTGCCGTGCTTCGAGGCGCCGGCCGGTGGTGAGGTTGTCGTCGCCGGCCGCAAGCTGATCGGCTCATCGATGCGGGCGCGTCAGGGCCACATCCTGCAGCATGGAGCAATTCTATTGGACTGGGACGGGCGCCTCCAGGCCGGTGCGATGGGATTGCTCAATGATTCCACGCTCAGGCCACATGTGACGACATTTACAGAGCTCATGGGTGCAGTGCCGAAACGGGCTGAAATCGAGCAGGCGTTGGCGTCGGCCTTTGAGAATACTTTTTCAGTCAAACTGATCCGGTAGTGTTTTTGCTGATCATCCCTGATGGTGGTGATTGCCGTCACCAACAGGAGCCCACAAACCGGTAGTCTCGAGATATACAGCCGATTGCGGGGGTTCGATGAGATATTCAACCGTGTTTGTCTTCGCCGTTCTGGTGGGTTTTATGGGCGGTATATCCGCCGACGCCCAGATTGTTATTGACCACCAGTGCCGGGACCTGGGCCAAATTCCCGAGAGCTGGATCACCCAGGCGCAAGCTGTGCTTCACATCGCCTACGAGCACACCAGCCACGGCTCGCAACTGATCACCGGACTGAACGCGCTGGAGGCCTTCCCTTTCCGACCTCCGAGTTGGCTCAACTGACGACCGGCGCCGGAGTGGATGGTTACGGCGGCTGCCATGGTTGCGCCCACTCCGATAGCCCTCAGGAAGCCAACCTCAACTGTGTGCTCAAAGGGCGGGCGACCTGGTGGCTTATGGCGCGGCTGGCAGGGTGGCCCGGACCGGAGACTCTCTTTGCCGACGGCTTTGAGACGGGTGAAACCATTGCCTGGTCAGAAACTGCTCCATGAGTTGGAACTCTTGGTGATCCTCCAAAGGGCGGTTTAGAGGGCCGCCACGAGGTGGTAGTGACTTTCGACGCAGTACACAAGGCACCGCAGAATCAGCCGCCATTGGTGACGGCACAACCTCCTCCGCACCGGCAGCGGAGGGTTTGCCTGGAGGCCGACCTGATCATTTTCCGGAGGTTGGCGGACATCGTATTGAAGGACTCCTCCGAAAAAAGACAGGGGGCATGGAGGTGATGCAGGTGGGCGCCATCGAGGACCAGTAAATCCCATGCATAGGTCAGGCCGGTATCCGGATGGGCGTTGTCGGCCTGTTTGGCAAATACTCCGGCAGCCTGTTCCGGCCGATCGAAGGTCTGGGTCTCCAGGAAGGCGCTCAGGGAAACGGCTTTGCCGCCGGAATCCTCGACCGGCTCTTCTGAAACAAAGAGGGTTCGGGTTGTGTTGTCGGTCTCCGTTTGCTCGGTTGAGACGGAGAATTTCCAGGGCAGGCCCTGGGTGATTGTTTCCGGTGAGTATCTTTCTTGGAACAATTCGGCGGTTGGGATGGCAACAGGTGGATCCCGAGGAACCGCAGCGTTCCCGCAGCCGGCCGCCACCAGGATCAGGGTGCTTAGGCTCAGTCGCCGAAGGAGAGCATTCGTGTGGTTTGTTTTCGGCTGAGTCATACCACCGTCAAGTGTAGCAGGGGGGAAACATGAAGATTGAAGGGTGAAGTTTGAAGGGCGATTCGGATTCTTGAGGCAGTCCGCTATCATGGCTCTCCTACTGCACCATTGTGGTGTCGCGGTAGACATGGTGGAGGATTTGGATGACGGAACGAAATCACGACGGACCCCTTGAGGGGATCGTTGTTCTTGACCTGGGTCGAATGCTGCCCAGTGCAGTGTTGGCTCGTCAATTATTAGACCTGGGCGCCCGTTTGATAAAGATCGAGGATCCCAATGGTGGGGATCCCATGCGCCAGGTACAGCCCCTGGTCGGCGGCATGGGCGCCGCATTTACGGCACTTTACCCAGGGGCGGAGAGTATCGCGCTGGACCTCCGCAGTGTCGAGGGTGCGAACCGGTTGAAAAACCTTGTTAAAGACGCCGATGTACTGATCGAGACCTTCAGGCCGGGCACGATGGAGAAGTGGGGCATCGGCGCGGAAGACCTTTCTGCTATCAATCCCAGGCTCATCTACTGTTCGATGTCGTCGTGGGGGAAAGGGCCGATCGGCTCAGGAAAAATTGGTCACGACCTCAATTTTGTTGCGGCTACAGGGGTGCTGGACCTGGTCAATACCACTGAGGTTCCGGCGGTCCAGATGGCCGATGTTGGCGCTTCCTTGTTGGCCTCCTCGGCCATCCTTGCGGCCCTTTTCCGGAGGGAACGGACGGGGCGAGGTGCGGTGATTGATCAGCCTCTGGTCAGCGGGACCGTGCCGATGCTCGCATGGGCCTGGGCAGATCGAGCTGCCGGGGGTGGGGTCTTGAGTACCCTCCTGTCCGGCCGATGGCCCTGCTACCGACGCTATCACTGTGGCGACGGTCTGGAGATTACGGTATCGACCATTCAGCCCAAGTTCTGGAATAGATTTCTGTCCCTGTTGGATCTGGAAGAACTGGTCCCGGTGGGTACGGATGATGGGGAGAAGGGCCTGGCCGCGGCCTCCAAGATTGAAGGAGTCCTCTCAACTCGACCGAGAGCCGAATGGCTGGTGCAGTTCAAGGCCGCCGGACTGCCGGTCAGCCCGGTGTTGGATCTCGATCAGGCTCGGGAGGACGGGCGTTTGCACGAAGCGGGTCTGGCCGGTGAGGTCAAGACTGCGGACGGGGGCACGCTGCCGGCTCTGGGACCCTTTATTCCATCCCTGGGCCGGACGCCCGATCGAGCGGCACCCCTGCTCGGTGAGCACGGCCCGGCGACAGGAGAGGGAGAGAGCTCGTGAAGGTTGTCTGGGCCAGCGTGTTGCGATCCGCCGGTCTTGCGGCGAGTGCCGGAGTAGTGTTGGCTCTGGCCCTGCCGGGCCTGAACTGGTGGCCCCTGGTGTTTGTATTTCCGGCGCTGTTTTTGGAGAGCCTGCGCATGCCGATGCGGTGGTGGCACGCGGCGGTTCTCGGCTGGTTTGCAGGAATGGTCCACTGGATCGTGGCGTCTCACTGGGTCGTTGACGTTCTGGCCGGATTCGGTGGTTTTCCGGTACTTGGTGCGTGGGGTGGGCTGGTGGTGATGGGCCTTTTCCTGGGCTCGACCTGGATTCCGGTGGCGGTTGTCATGGCCGTGGTGGCGCCTCGAACGAGGCCCCTGATCTTTCCGGCAGTGTGGATCCTGGCCGAGGTGGCGCGCCGGTATTCGCCCTATCTTTTTCCGTGGAATACGACGGCGAGTTGCCTGGCGGACATGCCGTCTCTTTTGGGTTCCCTGTCGGTGTGGGGCGCCACAGGCCTTGGGTGGGGCCTGGTTGCCGTGGGGACGGGGGCCTGGGCACTGTGTTTGGGAACGACCCGTCGAATAGGCGTGGTAGTGATCGGCGTGGCCATTGTGATCATTGGTACGATGACCCTTATTGCACCCGGCCCGGAATATTCGGGCAAGGCGTTTACGGTCGCACTGATACAACCTGGCACGTCGATGGAAGAACGCTGGGATCCCGAGATGTGGCCGGAAACGACCGAGAGGGTCTGGGCCCTGTCCCAGGCCGCGTCGGCTCAGAGTCCGGATTTGATCGTATGGCCGGAAAGTGCAATGCCCTACCGCTTCGACAGCGATGTCCGATACCGGCGGCAGATTCGCGAGTTTTCCCGGTCTGCCGGCTCGGTTGTCGTACTCAATTCCGTGGGCCGGACGGCAGATGGGGGCTATACGAACTCAGCCTTTGCCCAGCGCCCAGACGGGGTTGTGAGCCGATACGACAAGGTTCGTCTGGTGCCGTTTGGCGAGTATGTTCCGCTGTGGGGTCGTGTCTTCGTCTCGGACTCTCTGGTGCGGGAGATCGGCGCGTTCACCGCGGGGACCGAAATCGTTCCCTTGGATGCCGGAATTCCCCTGGGCCTGGCTGTCTGTTATGAGATTGTCTTCCCCAATGTCGTGGCCCGGCAGGTCCGAGCCGGCGCCCAAGTTCTGGCGACCCTGACCAATGATGCCTGGTACGGCACCAGCTGGGCCCTGGACCAACACTTCGCACAGGCGATCCTCAGGGCGGTGGAAACCCGCCGGTGGGTCATCCGGGCCGCCTTGACGGGCATCTCGGGGGCGATCGACCCATCGGGCCATGTTGTTGACCGCCTTGAGGCCGGGAAGCAAGGGCTTCTATTGGTCGAGTTACAGCCGGCCGTCGGACGTACGCCCGTGGTCCGGTGGGGTGACTGGTGGGCATGGGTGTGCGTGGTCATGGTGTGCGTGGTGTTGGGCAAACGCCGGTGGGGTTGAAACTAGAAACTAGAAACTGGAAACTGGAAACGAAGCCGCGAGCCGCCATTTTGTAATCTGAGTGGGTAAGAGCGGTATAGTTGAGATCTTTGTGGTGGATAAGGCAGTTCGCGGAGCGCTTGTCTGACTTGGCGTGACTCTCAGTAATTCATAGGCGTTAATTTTCAGAGAGTCATCGGACACCAGGAGCCGAGTTTCAAGTTTCGAGTTTCTAGTTTCCAATTCGTCCCTCCTCGATTTCGGTTCGGCTGGGTCAGCGAAAATAGTTGGAAAATTTGATACCATAACCCTCCACCCGCGTCTGCGGAGTGTGAATGAGGCTGAAATGATCGAAGAAATGATTCAAATTGCCGAAACCCAGGTCTCCCGAATTCACCAACTTCGGGGGTACCTTTGACGAGGAAAGTCTGAGGGCTCAGCTGGCCGAAGTCGACCAGGAGGCCCAGGACCCGGAGATATGGTCCGACAAGGAAAAGGCCCGCGACGTGATGCGGCGCCGTGCGGAATTGCAGCAGGCGGTTCAGACTATCGAGACCCTGGCGCAGGCCGACGAGGAACTCGAAATCTTGCTGGAGATGATTCGCGAGGGCGAAGAGGGTGCCGGGGACGAGCTGAAGACGGTCCTTGCCAAATTGCGTCCGACCCTCGACCGTATCGAACTGGTGACCAAGATGGGTGGTGAACACGACCGCTCCAACGCTTTCATCGAGATCCATCCGGGCGCCGGTGGCACCGAGAGCCAGGACTGGGCCCAGATGCTGCAACGCCTCTACTTGAGGTGGTGCGAGCGCAAGGGATTTGACGTTGAGTTGATTGATGAGCAACCTGGGGACGAGGCCGGCATCAAGGCGGCCACTCTTCTGGTCAAGGGCGCATACGCCTACGGCCATCTGAGGTCCGAAAACGGCGTGCACCGACTGGTTCGCATCTCCCCGTTCGACTCTCAGGCCCGGCGCCATACATCATTTGCCTCGGCCCACGTCTATCCCGAGATCGATGACGAACTTGATCTCGAGATCCCCGAAAAGGACCTGCGGATCGACCGCTACTGCTCATCGGGTCCCGGCGGACAGGGTGTCAACACCACCTATTCGGCGGTTCGTGTAGTGCATGAGCCGACCGGCGTCATCGTTACCTGCCAGAACGAACGGTCGCAGATCAAGAATCTGGCCTCGGCGATGAAGGTGCTCAAGGCTCGCCTTTACGAGTTGGAGATGCAAAAGCGCGAAGAGGCTTTGAACAAGATCAAGGGGCCCAAGAACGAAATCGCCTGGGGTCACCAGATTCGGTCGTACGTTCTTCAGCCATACCGAATGGTCAAGGATCTGCGGACAGACTACGAAGTCGGCGATGCCGATCGAGTGCTCGATGGTGATATCGACGGCTTCATCGAGGCGTTTCTGCAATGGTCGGCCCGCAATTCGTAGAACGAATTGCATGGGAATACAAAGACAAAAAAAACCGCGCCCGAGGGCGCGGTTTTGGTTATAGGTTTTGAGTTGGCTTACTTGCGGCGGATGATCACGAGGACCGCAACGCCGAGCAGCATGCCGACCATGGCAAGCATGCCCCAACGGTTCATCGTCGGGATCGGCGCACCACCGTCGCCACCGGGGTTAAACGTCGGGGTCGGTACCACAGTGGAATCGATGTAGATGGTTCCAACCGGGCCGATGACGGTACCTGGGTTTTGGCTGAGGATGCCCCAGTCGTAGGCGGTGGTCGGCCAGGTCACGCCGGCGTAGGCGATGGCGAAGAGCTGATAGTTCTGCGCGGTGGGGACCGTTGCAGTGAACGACACGGCGAAACTGCCCATAGCGGTCGGCGAGTTGATGACGAAATTTTCGCCGTAGGCACACCAGTTGACTCCGGGAGTGGCCCAAGAGGTGCAGCCATCTACCCAAGGAGAGTCGTAGATCTGGCCGTAGACCAAGACCTGGTCCTGCAGGGTAATGGGTGAACCACCCGTGGTCGTACCGTAGAACGGAATTCCGTCACCGCCCACAGTGGTCACACTGGTATCGACCTGCACCTGGAGTGCACCCACCTGCTGGGCAGAGATCGTGAGGCTACCCAACACGCCGTTCGTACGTGTTTGCGGAGCCGTGACCTTGCCGGATACCGCATCCCGTGAGGGGTTGATGTCTGCCGCTGCTACCGAACTTATAAGAACAGCGATCGCTACGAGTACCAGAACCTTCTTCATAACCAATCCTCCTTCTTCCTTAGATAAGTATTCCATATTGGAACATCAAAAAATTGGTAAACATCCCAGGTTAAAAAACCTCATCACCTACCGAAACTGACATTAACCGTGATCAATGGCATTGTCAAATTGAAAATGCCGGCAGATCAATACCACAACGCACCTTTTGCGATGAAAAACTGGAGGGGTCCCCGCCTTTGTCTCAATTACCATGACCTTTGCCCTGCAGGCGGAGCCCCAGCCGTTGGATTCCTCCCTGTGCCTCCTCCCGGAGGGTGCCCGGCGGACTTTTTCTGGCCGCCTCCTCGAAATGGCGCAGGGCGAGCTCGTCGCGTCCCTTTTGTTCGAGACACTTGGCGAGAACGAGATTGAGGTTGAAGGATATTTCGGTGGGTCCCTCTACGGTGTCGCCGATGAGTTCGAGGGTGTGGTCGCATTGCCCCACAGCGGCGGCGGCCATGGCGAGACGGTTGCGGATGTCGATTCGTTCGGCACCTGCCAGGGCGAATGCGCGCTGCAGAACCACGTACTCCTCGTCGAGCCGTCCTCCACGATCGAGGATCGCCGCGAGGGTGAGGTGGGCGTCGAGGTAGTCGGGCTCCCCTTCGATGGATTGCCGCACCTCACGCTCGGCCCGCTCCAGGTCGCCGGACTCGGCCAAGGCGATGGCCAGGTTGTTCCTCGCCTCGCCGAACTCGGGCCAACGCTCAAGCAGGGCGGTCTGCTCCTGAATCGCCTCTTCGAGCCGCCTCGTCTGAACCAGGATGATCCCGAGGTTGTTCCGAATTCCCGGATCATCGGGCGATAGGGCGATCGCCCGCCGCAGGGTGGCTTCAGCTTCGGTCGTTCGTCCGTTTTTGAGGTACGCGATACCGAGGCTGGTGAGGAATCTGGGCCGTGACGGCGCCAGCCGGCTTGCCTCCTCGAGGTATGGCAGGGCTGCGACGGGATCCGAGTCCAGCAGGAGTGATCCGATCGCGAAGTGGGTATCTGCGTCGTCCGGTTTGATGCGCAGCATCTCCTCATACACCTCGATCGCATCCTGCGATCGGTTGGCGTTCCGCAGGAGCTCGCCGAGCTGGCGCCGCGCCCGTTGATGGAACGGGGATTTGTCCACCGCTCGGGTCAGCGCTGCCTCTGCTTCGGAGTTGTTGCCCTGCCTACTCAAGCGTGCCGCGTACACGCTCAGAAGGTCTGGGTCGTCTGGACTCGTTGTGAGTGCCTTCTCGAGCACGGCGTCGGCTTCGGACTCCCGCCCGAGGGCCAACAGTGCCCTGGCTTCGATGGCATCGAATGTTCCAAAGGGTGACCGCGTCCCACGGCCGATCCGAGCCAACTCGATGACCCGTTCGAACTCGCCCCTCGTACTCTCGACACGACACAAGCTGGCGACGACCTCGCTGTTCGCGGGATCGATTTCCAGGCATTTCCGGAAGGTTTGCTCAGCCCTGTCGAGGTCGCTCATCGCCAAAAAGATCCTGCCCTTGAGCGAAAGGGCGGCGAGATTCTCCGGATCGCTGTCGAGCATAATGTCGATGGCGTCGAGGGCTTCCTCGTACTCGCCCGCCACCAGGTGGTATTGAGCGCGCTCGACCTGGGCGTGGCCGGTGATCAGGTCTCTGGGATCTGGAGGATTGCGGCGGGCCGGAGAGGTGTTCGCCATGTACCCGAGGGCCGCCAATGCCTCGCGTTCGGCCGGCGGCAGCTCGAGGGCGGCCTCTGTGTTCAAGTCCTGGTCCGCCTCTACAAAGTCATTGAGCAACCTGCTCGTATTTTCCAGCTCGAGGGTTTCGATCTCGGCCATGTTGGTCAGCTGCCGTGGGTCGGCCTCCATGTCGAAGAACTCGTTGCGCGTCCCGGCGTGGAGCTCCCATTTGCCCGAGCGCACTCCGCGCAACTCGGACCAGCCGTATTGGTACATCGGGAGCATCGACTCGAAGTAGAGCGCGCGCTCAGGATGTGTCGCGTCCTGCTGTCCGAAAGGCAACTCGCCATCGCTGCTGTCCTGATTGGGGGTCCTGAGATCGACCAGAGTGGTCAGCAAAGGACTCAGATCGGTGATGCTTACCGGATTGACGACTCGGATTGGTTGCTCGATGGCGGGGGTCGTGAGGATCCACGGTACGTGAATGGTGCCCTGATGAAGGAGAAAGCCGTGCGTGTCCTCACCATGCTCGCCCAGTGCCTCGCCGTGATCGGCGAGCACCGTGAGCACGGTGTTGTCGAGCCGGCCGGACTGGTCGAGGGTGGTGACGAGGTCAGCCACCAGGGCGTCAACGAAGGCGATCTCGCCGCCGTAGGGGTCATGCGGAAAACGTGCTCGAAAGTTCCCAGGTGGGTCATAGGGTGCGTGAGGGTCGTACAGATGGAGCCACAGAAACACCGGTTTGTCCTCAGGAATGGTCGCCAACCACCGTTTGGCAGCTTCGAGCGTCACATTTCCACGGCGCGCCGGCACCACAGTCTGCCCGGTCTTTCGCGCCTGGCTGAGGTCATCGTCATAGACGTCGAACCCTTGATCGAGGCCGTAGCGGGCGACCAGAACTTGGGCCGAAATGAAGGCGCCGGTTGCGTAGCCGTTCTCCGAAAATACCTCGGCCAGGGTCTCGATGTCCTCGCCAAGCACGAACATTCCGTTGTTCCGAACCTCGTGTTTGATGGGATACAGGCCGGTCATCATCGAGGTGTGGGACGGCAGGGTGATCGGTGCGACCGCCTGGGCGTTTTCGAACAGGATTCCTCGCTCGGCCAGGCTGTCCAGGAACGGGGTCAGGCCGGCCGTCGACCCGTAGCATCCGAGCCGGTCAGCCCGGGTGGTGTCAAGGGTGACCATCACCACCGAGGCGCCCGGAAACGTCCCGATCGAATCGGGAATGTCAGATGGGTGGTTGGTCCGGCTCGAAAGCCAGAGCCCGAGGGCGCTCACGATAATGAGTGCGATCGCCGCAATCTTGGTTAAGCTCATTCAATTTCTCCTCGCAAAAGCTTGCTGAACAGCTTTGGCAGCGGCGGATTATACATCATGAGAGGAAAGGCCAATCGCGGAGGATCCGGGCCGGAACGGAGCGCGTTTCCCGATTGGCAAATTCAGGGCCCCAGGCTATCATCTCTGCGGGGAGGCAAGAATGGTGAATCTTCGTTTCATGTTTGTCGTGGGGGCGATTGCCTTGGGGTTCTGTTCCTTTGGGTGTTCCCAGAGCCCCAGCCCGGAGCCAGCCCCATCGGCGAACGAGCATAACGGCCAGACACTGGCCAAGGAGTCGGGCCAGGCCAGGCCGCACGGGCAATGGTGGCGCGACGAGTCGATAGCGGTTGAGCTCGGGATGACTGATGATCAGGTTCAGGCGATCAATGATCTGATGACCGTCAGCCCAGAAGACAGCGATCAGCGGCGTCAACAGGAACGTCAGCTAAGCCTCAAGTACCTCAGGGCCCTTGCCCAGGAGCCGTACGACCCCGCATTGGTCGACAGCTTGAGCGAACGGCTGACCGAAGTTCTGTCGAGCAAGTCTCGCCGACGCATCCAGAGGGTGCATGTGCTGCGCGACATTCTGACCCAAGAGCAGTGGACAAAGTTGTGGGATATTGTCCCCCAGGTATTCCAGATCGGTAGTTTTCGGATCCTTCGTGGACCCAAGATCTCGGTCTCGGACTCCGACATTTCGCCGACCCCGACACCCTGAGCGTGTAGCGATATATAAGGACTCGCCGCAGCCAGAATCATCTCTCAATACCTCTGAGTGGCTGGGTTGACCTCTGTCAAGGGGCTCGCTATACTGCGCCGCTCCCAGTGTTGGGGTGTCGTCCAACGGCAGGACATGCGGCTCTGGACCGTAGTATCGGGGTTCGAATCCCTGCACCCCAGCCATCAGATACTCTTCCACGAGATTGGCGTTAGATGGTTAAGAAAGCTATTGGCGATTAGCC
>Ga0164315_10004477_pt1 | contig 10846 bp, 8 predicted proteins | sample GuaBasSedimGuay6_FD_113737 | JGI IMG/M metagenome (GOLD analysis project Ga0164315, IMG submission 113737) | Subseafloor sediment microbial communities from Guaymas Basin, Gulf of California, Mexico - Guay6, Core 4569-2, 0-3 cm | ecosystem: Environmental > Aquatic > Marine > Hydrothermal vents >...
TCCAAAAGTAAAACCATAATCGGAAGCAATATCCCACAAGACTGGAGGTTTACCCCCTTGGATGGTTGTTCCACCCATTCCGATCCGTCTGATAAAACCTTTTTCTTCAAACTTTTTAAGAGTGTAAAGTACTGTGGAAATCTGCAATCCAGTAATGTTACTTATTTCTCTTGCAGATATTGAGGAATTCATTCGGACAAGGTTAATGATGTGTTGTCGGTTTAATCCTTTAACTAATTTAGATGAGCCACTTGTAAACATATTTTCATTGTTTTATGAATAAATAATTATTTGTCTAATAAGATTCGAAAAAAGAGAGTAAAAAACAAGATTATTTTTATAATAACTATCAACTATCTAAAACTATATTACAGTTAACTCATTATTTTATAACTAGTTAGGTTATTACAACCAGTATTAAAACTCACTGTTTAGTATTTGTATTCTTGTGAAACCTTTAACAGAGTTAAATAATTTTCATAATTTACATAATCAGGAATGCTATTTCCAGAACCGAGCATATAACCACCATTGTATCCTGCTTTCTCAATATTGTAAATTGCCCTCTCTTTTACTTCCTCCACTGTGCCACGTGCTAATAGATCGACATCCACATTTCCAATAAGAGAAAGCTTATCACCATATTTCTCTTTTACTTCTGCAATTTCCATTGCTTTAGGTTCTATAGGGTGAATGGCATCAACTCCACATTCAATGATACGATCAAAGACATCGAAAAGAATTCCATCAGTATGATATATTAATGGTTTATTGTGCTTCTTTGCTAAATCGCCAATTTTCTTCAACCATGAAAATAGGTATGTATCCAAAACCTCTGGCGACATTAGAAGTGCGTTTGTAAAAGCTATATCGTCACTAAACCAGAGTACATCCACTGCATTACTTTTAGCCATATATTCGAACATGCTCAAAACTAAATTTCCAATTTTATCATTTAGTTTTTTTATTAATTCTGGATTTTCAAACAACGCAAATGAGAAAGTTTCAAATCCCATCATTTCCCAAGTCATTGTAAATATATCTCCATACTGCCCAATAACACCGAGCCCATTTGGAAGTAAAGGTTTTACTTGTTCAAATTTCCAATAGTCAAAATCATCTTTTTCTGGAAATTTATAATTTTCGAAATCTTCATCATTTGCAATTACACCCTTTCCTTCTGTAGCCCACATTCCAGTTTTTTCCGTTCCAATTTTAGCTGGATTAAAATCCGCCACAGGTTGTATTTTTACATAATCATAACCTGCTTTATACCAAAATTCGATCTCATCTTTCAATTCAACAATTGGTCTTCCAATAAATTTTTCTTTAATTGTTGGATGAACTCCAAGCTCTGCAAGTGGCACGTAACTCGATTTCCCTCTTTTCAAAACTTTTATAAATTCTTGAATATTTGGTTCACGCATTAATATTCCTAATTACTTTATTAATTTTTTAATCCCAGCAACTATTTCAGTTCCATTTGGCAAAGCATCCGCTAGTAAATTATTTTCAATAAAATCTGCTATCTCACTAATTTTTTCACTTTGATTTTGTTCTTTGTAATAAATTGCAAGTTTGTATAATCCATAATAGTAGTTTGATAGTACCCTTGAAGCTCGTGGCATGTCATGTTTTTCTACATCCATAAAATTTTGGATATTGTTCTTATTTAGAAAAACTTCTCTAATTTTTTCTGGACTGGTAGAATAATTTGAATTTTTTGTTTTCATTGGAAATAACTTATTAGCTAATCCATTTAGTTGGAAATTATCAGTTAAACCAGTGGTAAATGCTGGATGGCATCCAACCGAAAAATAGATTGGTCTTTCCCATTTATTTGCTTCGATAATACTTGCTAAAACTGCCTTATCAGCACTTAAATAATTCTTCCTTTCCCCAATTAGATTTGGTGCTATCTCCCATTCAAACACTTCATCTTCTGAAAGTTCATATTTAGTTTTTAGATTGTTACTAATTGGAATCTTAATTGTAAGAGTATCCCATTTATAAGGGTGCATATCAAGAATCTGTTCCTCCGACAAACCAATGGGTACTTTTCGCAAAACATCTGCAACACCTATTTTCATTTTTTTTACATACCAAGGTCTATTAAAAAATCCATATGGAATTACTGAAACATCTCTTCTGTAATTTTCAACTACTTGTAAATATTGAATTGGATTAAAAGTTGCATCACCACCAACTATTAGTATCCCATTTTCATCACACGTTTTTAGTAAATTTTTCCCATATTCTAAAATCCAAAGTGGAAAACCTCCTTTTTCAAAAGCCAATTTGTAATTCGAAATATATTCTTCTGAGTTTTCTACTTTTAATGAATTTAAAGCTCTCGCACCATACTCAGCCATCATAAAGTAGTATGCATTACCATAATTTGGATCTAACTTGATTGCTTTTTCTAAATAGTAAAGAACTTTATCAGAATACTTATCACCATATCCAACTAAAGGTCTTGAATCGTATGCTAAATAGTGAGAATAAAAGCCGAGCAAATAATAAACTTCCGGGTCATCCGTTCCTTTTGCTTCTGTTTGTTTTAATATTTCGACTGCCGTTTTGTAATCACTATTCTTAAATAATAACTTTGCCTCTTTTTTGATATCCTCTGTTTGCCCAACCGTGTTTACAAACAAACTTATTAGAATAATAATAGTTTTGCCTAATCTCCTCATCTTAAACAACCTCTTATTTTAATGATATAATGGAATAACATAATCCATTTTAAAGGGAGAATTATATTTTGTTCCAATTTTATCGTAAACATTTTGGGATATCCCAATATCGGCATGTAAAAGTTTCCCACATTTATCTTCTGAGAGTCCAGTTTTTGGAAGTGCTAAAGTCATTGTGGTATCTGCAATAAAGTATTCACCATAATTTTCACCAGTTGTTGAATTTATTCCAGATGGGACATCAAGTGAAATCTTTTTTACATTTTGACTATTTGCCCATTGAATAAATTGGAGTGACTTCCCTCTTGGTTCATTTGATAAACTGTACCCAATTATTGCATCAACAATAATATCAGTTTTAATGTCATCAAAATTATCAATTAGAACCCCACCAGCACTCTCATAAATTTCCAATTGCCTTTTTGGTACATCTTTCATTTTCGATTTATCTGTTAAAGCTAATTTCACATTGTAATTTCTGTTTAATAAATGCCGAGCTGCAACAATACCGCCATTTCCCCCAGTGCCAGCAAGGATTACAATTGATGGCTCTGATATTTCCATAATCAAATCAATAATAGTGAGGGCTAAATTTCTTCCTGCATTTTCCATCATTTGATATAAGTTTGGGCCAGTCTCTTCAATTGCAATCCTATCAACTTCAATCATTTGCTCAGTTGTAATTGCTGGTATTTGAGTTCCATTTTTTGTTGTAAAATGATAGGTCACAATGAACCTGTACTTGTTCGATTACTATCTTCAATTTTTCCTACAGTGGATAATTTATTTTCTATAGTGGAAAACCGATACTTATTTTCGTGTAATTTATCAGTGTTATCTTTATAAGATAAATCAAAATGAATTTCATCCCCATCGCTATTGGTTAAAAGTTCAAACTTGAAATATCCACTCTCATTTTTCTCTATACTATTTTTGGGTTCGATAGAAATTTTAATTCCATCAACATGGTTTGTTCTTATATCGTGAATTGCTCCCCCATCATTTACAAAGTAATATGTAATTTCATTTGAGGTTTTCAATGTTTTTAGTGATCTAAATATTGGATGATAAATTTCATCATTATTGGAGTGCATAAGGTTATCAACACTTTTAATTAGCACCATGTCTTCATCATCCAACACTGGATTTTCAAATGAATGAAGCATATTATCGATCTTATCATTAAAATCCATTTTTTCTAAATCCGAAATATCCGTCTTTAGTAAATTAGAAATACCCTTGAGTGAGAGATCATTCTTTTTTTTAGAGAATCCATATTTTAGAAATAGTCCTATTTCATATCGATAAAGATAGATAAGGAGAGCTAAAACAAGTATCAGTAATATCCCAATAATATCTGTTCCATGAGCCATTACTTCAAGCATTTTTTCTGTACTTAAATTTGGATTATCTAACATAGAATTATTCTACTCCAGTAAATTAAAATATTATTAATTATGCAATACTAAAGCAAACACACCCCTTAATCCCCTCTCGAGAGGGGAAACATAGCAATCCCGCTCTGCGGGATGGTACGAAGAAGTCCCCTTGAGAGGGGATTGAGGGTGTGTTCTTTTATGCAAAATATTTTCAATTCCTAAGTTGACACTATTGCATTTAACGAAGAGTTAATGAAACATATTTTTTCATCTCAGTCCTTGAATAAAGAGTAAATATTCTTTCTACAATTGGAATCTAAAATAATTTCTCAATATCCTCTTTCACATTCTCCGATATATCAAAACGAATTATACTTCTATTATTGTCTAGTAATGCAGCTCTATCGCCAAGTGCTTGGGCATTAACTAAAACATTAAAAGTCATATCAGATTTATCTTCACCAGCTTCATTAGGAATTTCAACATCTGTTTTATTTTGTGAAACAAATTGGATAAACAATCCATTGCCCGCATCACCTTTGTGTAGCTGTCCTGTAGAGTGCAAGAACCGTGGACCAAATCCAATAGTAGTAGCTATTTTAAATTTCTTCTGAATCTTTGTTCTAAATTTTTGAAGTGCATATTCTGCTTCATCATTCATATTTACATAAGCTTGGATTGAGACATAGCTTCTTCCAACTATCTCGTTTTCACCAACATTAATATTTTTCATAAAATGTGAAATCACCTCAGATAAACTAGATGGAATATTGTCACCATAAACTTTAATTCCATTATCATCAAGTGCAGGAGTTAGTTTTGCAATCTCTCCCTCTTCCAAATATTGTTTCATCATTTTGCGACCGATAATTTTTGCCTCTTCTACATTTGGCTGATCATATGGTTGAATATCTGTAACCCAACTTGCAATAACTGTTGCCATTTCCCAAACAAAGAACTGTGCTCCTAATTGATAGAGAGAATCTAACTCAATATCAATTATAGGAAAACCAGACTCTTCCAGATTTTTAACAATTTCATTTCTTGAATAATCATTTTGTAAATGGATGTGAACAAATACTCGATCTTTGCTATATTCAGATGGAGTGAGCAATTCTTCCCCTTCAATTGGTAATATTCCTTTCCCATCTTTTCCGGTACTCTCGGCAATCAACTGTTCTACCCAAGCTCCAAATGGTTTTAATTCATTAGAAAGAATGTATGTAACCTTGTCAATTCCCTTTTCGGCAAGTACACCAAGAGCTGCTCCAATTTTCGCAGATGAATTTTCTTCACTCTTCGATTCTTCAATTGCAGTTTCAACAAGCTCGATAAATTTATTTAAGTCAACTCCAATTAATGCTGCCGGAACAAGTCCAAAGAGCGAAAGTGCAGAATATCTTCCACCAATATTAGGATCATTGATAAATATCTTTCTGAAATTTAAGTCCTTTGCTATTTGTTCTAATCCACTACCAGGGTCAGTAATCGCAACAAAACGACTTCCAACAATCTCCTTTCCAGCTGAAGTAATTGCTGTATTGTAAAACCTTTTCATGAATGATATTGTCTCTACAGTGCCGCCAGATTTTGTTGAAACAATAAACAAAGTTTTTTTAGAACTTAATTTATCAATCATGCTCTGCACTTGATCGGGATAAGTGCTATCCAAAATAGATAAATCTAAATAACCCTTTTCGACACCTAAAATCTTTTTGAAAACTTCAGGAGCAAGTGACGAACCACCCATTCCCAATAGTAATGCGTGTGTAAAGCCCTCTGATTTTATTTCATCAACAAACTGAGATATTTCATCAAACTTTGTTTTAGCAACATCCGCACAATCGAGCCATCCAAGTCTGTTACTTATTTCTGTTGGGTCGTCTCTCCAAACTGTGTAATCTTTATCCCATATTCTTGAAACAATATTTTTCTCTTTAAGTTCAATTAGTTTTTTAGAAAAGTCAGTTTCATACTTACCAAGATTGAATTTTATATCATTCATTTTAACCTCAATTTATTTTTTTTCATAATTTTTTTAAATAATACATGTCATTTCGAAAAGTCCATTTTTTTTGTCGACGTGGCAATCAATTACAGATTGCTTCACCCAGAATACGGGTTCGCAATGGCAGTCGTGTGATACAATTTATTAAATTTTAAAATCTCGATTTTTAATTATTTTATTCAATTCCAAATAGCCTTTTCATTTCATTGTTATCAATTCCTTTTGCTAATTTTTCTTCATCTTCAACAGAATCTTTTTTATTCATATCTCTTGCAAAGAGTTCAGATTTTATTGTTGAACAACTATTTACTCTAGCAAAATCGAGCACATTAAAATCTGAAGAAATAACAGTAATTAATTTTGGATTATTTGATATCGATATTTCATCCTTAATCTTATTATCTGCATTTGTGTTTTCAGAGTAGATTATCTTAATCCCTTTTGCTCTAATATCCGAATTTTTGTGCCCATCAAAATGGAGGGATACTTGAATTTTCTTGTAATAAAAATATCTTTCCAACTGAAAAACTAATCCCTCACGGGAGGATTGCTTCTCTTTCTGTTGCATTTTCCAAAGTTTTGGAATTTTGCCTATTAAGTTGTTGCCATCTATAATGTAGTGCTTTTTCATATATTAGTACTTTTATCTCTCCACTAAGGCACAACGACACGAATGATTACTTTAGATTTTGTGTCTTCTAGTCTTTGTGGCTGATCTTTTTAAATTTAATCAATACCCAGAATAAATATCTTTTGATTTTGATAGTTTCAGATCTCTAAACTCTGGGGCTTTTAATCTAATTTCAAATTTGAATCCTCTGTAAGCGCCAATTGGATTCCAAACCATGTTTGCTTCCCATGCATGTAGGTCACGGTATATTGTAACTTGTGGTGCGTTCATTTTATCGTTAGTTATATCGTAGCTTCCACGAAATGTAATTTTCCATTTTTGTGTTAAATTAAAACTTAAATCAAATCCAAAATTGGAACGTTTTGTTTGAAAGTCCTCACCTCTATCTGTAAAATTATAATTATAAGTCATATTCAGATTCCAAGGAATTGCGAAATCTGGCTCTTGATCTTTATATAATTCTATATAATCCTCTTCTTCCTCACTGTTTACTGCAAATTCATCAAAATTCTCTTCATTTTTTTTCTTCTCTTCTTCAGATGCAAATAAATCCTGTGAGAGTGAAGAAGACAAGTTCAAATTAAAACTAGACAAATGGAGAAATCCAGAATTACCGATTAAAAATTCATTTACTTGACTTCCATTGGAGTATATATAGGGAGACAATGTTGAACTTCCCCGCAGTGAAAACATTCTACCAATTTGAGTTCTAAAGTTCAAACTAATATTATCATATTGTAATGAATCAGCAGCAAAATTATATCCTGAAGATATTCCAACATCAAGAAGTTTTATTTTAATCGATTCAGATGTTGTATCTGTTGGGTCTTTAATGGTTTTAATTTCAAAAATATTTCCTAAGGAAAGAGAAAGGCTTTGTCTTTCAATGTTTGATGCACCCCCAAATATTTGATTTCCAAATTTATCATATTCAATAATATTACCTGCTGTGTCAACATATGTATCATAATAGCCCCACTTTTCATCAGAAAAATCTGGATGGTATGAATATGTTAAACGGGGTTCAAATGTGTGACGAAATGCTGAGACACCAAGCATCTGAGGTTGTGCCATTCCATATAACTTTGTTGATGCGGAGAGATTAAAATTAAAAGTGTTTACTGTATTAATTTGATTAATATCATATTGATCAACAAAATAAATATCACTACCAGAAGTATCTGCAAAAGAATCTATCTCTTGCACCTGCCTTTTATTATACCATTTGGAATTTAGGCTTAAGCTAGGAGAAAGACTCAAATGTCCAAATTTTGGCGATGCTGAAATATTTACACGATGATCAAAACCACCATGGATTGTATGCTCGGTAGTTGTTGAATCAATTACATCCTTTACTCTATTGTTCCTAAATTTTCCAGAATAATCTAATCCAACTTTTTCGTACCACCCCATATCTTTTTTGCTTCCTGAACTACTCATAAATGGGTAAACACGAGATTTTGTGAACGTTAAACTTGGTAAATCCTCAGTTATGTTTCCAGATTCTAAATTCTGAGTACGGTTGTAGTTAATTGATAGATTCATTCCACTTCCATCCCAACGCTTGTTTAAGGTTGCATTTGAAACAATATCTTGCTGAACTCTATCAGAAATATTTGGAGTGTTATCTTCAAGATAGTCACTGGACATTAGGGACATCTTTACATCAAGATTCATACTGGGTGTAAACTTTTGATGATGGTTTACATTTATATTCCAGTTAAATCTTTCTGTATAATCTGGATCGCCTCGCTCATTTGATATCTTATTTGAGAATCCACCATTTATATTTCCGTTAAAAGAATATCTTTTATTGTATCTAATTCTACTACGAACCCCGTATCCACCCTTGAAATAATAGTCACCATTAACCGTAAAATCAGCATAATCATTAATTACATAAAAGTATCCCATGTTCCTTAAGTACCAACCAAGAGTTCCATCATTTCCATAACTCGGTGCTATAATTCCTGAAGCTCTTCCAGTTTTATTTGGAAAGACTCCCCAAGGCAATGGAATAGGAATCGGGACACCACCGATATACATAAAAATCCACTTCGCAATTATTTTATCACCCTGAATTATCTTCATTTTATCAGCACCAAAATAGTAATGCGGCGTATCGGCATCACAAGTTGTGAACTGACCTTCTTCAATAAAGAATGTTCTTTTATCCACCTTCTTTACCTTTTGCCCAGTATAGGTTTTATTATCAGCACTATTTTTTGCCAATGAAATAAACCCTTTTTGGGTTTTAAAATTATACTTAATTGATGTTCCTTCGTAAGTATCACTTGCCTCTTTAAGCACCGGAGTCTCTATAATTTCAACATTGGCAGAGTCAGAGTCATCTTCCCTGCCTATAGCCTCAAGATTACTTGTCTCAAAGTTTACTTTAATGTTTCCACTCGTTAGTTCAGTCTCTTTATACTTTATATCGCCTTGCCCATATAAATACATCTCTTTTGATTTTACATCAAATATTAAGGAATCTTTTGCATTGGCATAAACAATTGCATCAAGATCATCGCTTGATTTTTGTTTTAAAGAGTCGGAGATATTTAGTGAATCTGGAATGTTTAGCGAGTCAGGAAAACTTAGCGAATCACTACTTATGGAGAATAGTGAATCAGATAAAATAGCATCAATATTCTGTGCAAGTATTTGAGAAGTTAAAAATAATAATATGAAAATATATCTAATCATTAATGATATTTTGGTCTTAAAAAGAGTAATTACAAATATACAATAATGTTTTATTGGATGTTTATAGTATAACTACCGCCTTACAATTTTTAAATAATTGTCAATTTTTACCTAAACTCATAATCAACAATTTTAATTGGATTTGGTGTGCTAATATTACCTAATAGAGTTCCTATTTCAGGTTGGGCATAAAGGGATATATTTGAAGTTGATGAGTTCTTGCCCCCAAACTTAAGCACTGTTTTTAATAAATCGTTAACGCTACTATCTTTTAATAGTTCAGATACATTCAAATGAATTTTAATAGGGATCTTTTCATTAGAAATGTCTCCTTTCAAATTAATTGGTTCGGAAATATTTCCTTCCAATATTTTATTTTCATTTAGAAATAATTCCCAAGGGAAATCTGTAATTTTTAGATCTAAAAAATCATCAACAGAATTTGTAGGATTTGGATTCTGCACCAAAACATTTAATGTAAAAGAAGCATGCAATTTACCTCTACCAAAGGCGGGAACGAGTGTGAGTAAATCACTCGGAGAAAAATCACCCAATTGACTTTTATTGTCAATGCTAATTCCTTGCATTTCAAAATCAGTAACCGAGTGAATTTTATATTTCATTTTAGTTAAATACTCAATTGATCTTTGTGCAGAGCATCCAGCAAGTAGCGTAGTAATTATAATAAGTAGTAATAATTTTTTCATATTTTCATCTTTCCTTTGCCACAAAGGCTCGAAGACACAAAGGATTTTTTTTCGCATTTTCCTTTGCTCTCTTTTTGTTTTTGTGACTTCGTGGTTATTTTTTGTTTTTATAATCTCAGTTATTTCATCTTCGATTCTTCAATTTTTTGGATTATCATTTCTGCAACCTTTAGTGCACGCAAACCATCTTTACCAGAGACTATTGGAGTTTCATCTTTTATAATTGCATCAACAAATAGCTGTTGCTCATATTTGAGAGCATTAATTTCTTTCTGTTCAGGTTGTTCGTAAATCACTGCTTTCTTATTTTCTCCTATTCCCATCTCACCGAAAGAGATAAAATGTTCCAAGCTTTCATCATCAGGGGCAACTAGACGATAAATTTCAGAAAGTCCAGAATTAAAATCTATAGCAATATATGCATCACGTTGGAATATTCTCATTTTTCTCATTTTCTTTTGAGATATTCTACTAGCTGTTACATTTGCTACCGCACCATTTTCAAACTCGATACGTGCATTAGCAATATCCAAACTATCAGATACTACATTTACGCCACTCGCACTAATATGCTTTACTTCACTTTTAACTAAACTTAAAATAATATCAATATCATGTATCATTAAATCAAGCACCACAGCAACATCAGTACCTCGTGCGTTAAATTGCGCAAGTCTATCTGTCTGAATAAACATTGGATCCATATTATATTTTTCCAA
>Ga0164315_10004478_pt1 | contig 10845 bp, 8 predicted proteins | sample GuaBasSedimGuay6_FD_113737 | JGI IMG/M metagenome (GOLD analysis project Ga0164315, IMG submission 113737) | Subseafloor sediment microbial communities from Guaymas Basin, Gulf of California, Mexico - Guay6, Core 4569-2, 0-3 cm | ecosystem: Environmental > Aquatic > Marine > Hydrothermal vents >...
CTGCTGGCTTTCCATGGCCGATACGCTCGAAACTGTGCCATCCCGTTCCTGCACATCCAACAAACCATCGGCTACTACCGGGACATACCCATCGGGGCGGGTCGTGACCCACTGGGGATCCAGGGTCGTACCCTCGAAAGTATCGAACAGGGGGGCTGCGAGCCGTACCTGGCCGGCGGCGGCACTACTGTCGACTTCAGCGACCATGGTCCCGGTCAGGGTTCCGGCGCTGAAGTCGGTTGTCGTCGTAGTCGCGATACACCACGGAGCCACCGGGCGCGTGGTGAAGGTCCAGACCTCGTCGGTGGCAAGGGGATTGCCGGCCACGTCCGTGATGGCGGTGGTCAGTCGGGCATCGTAGGTGGTGTCCCAGTCCAGAGTATCAGCCGGCGTGACCAGCGCGGTCATGGTACTCGCATCCCAGGTCACGGTTGCGCTGACCGCCGCGCCTCCGTCCGGCGTCACGGTGAAACTCGAGGTGGTCAGGGTGGCCGGGTCGATCGCCTCACTGAAAGTCGCCCGCACCGGTTGGCCGGCCAGGATGTCCACTGATCCGTCCAGGGGACGAGTATTGGTCACCACAGGAGGTGTCAGGTCCGGCGGATCGGTGGTAAAGGTCCACACGTGATCCGCCGCCAGGGCATTACCGTCCTGGTCGGTAACCGCGGTGGTTACACGGGCCTCGTAGATGGTCGAATGATCAAGGGACGCGCCGGGCACGAGAGTGGCCACGTTGGTGAGGGAGTCCCACAGGACCGTGGCCGGCAGTACCGACCCACCCTGGGGAGTCAGGGTGAAACTGGTGGTATTCACCGTGGCCGGCTCAAGACGTTCGTCGAAGGTGGCGGTCACCGTGGTACCGACAGCGACATCGAGATCCAGATCGGCCGGGGAGGTCTCCGTCACCTGCGGAGGCGTGGTGTCGAGCAGGAAATAGCAAAAGTCAACTTCGTTGACCACGGGGCTGATATCCAGATCGGCAGAGGTCAAGGTGGTCCGGTACTGGGCATAACGTCCCGGTGCACTGGCGACGAGAGTCCCGGACAGGGCTTCCCAGGCCGTCCACGAACCATCCGGTGTCGTGGTTTCGCCCGTGCGGGTCTCGAAGGCAACCGTCGTGCCCACCGGCTCATCGCCCTGCCACATCAGGTTCTGCCAGTCGGCACCGGCGCCTCCGGCATCCATCACCTGGGACTCGAAAACGCCAGGTGTCGCGGCATAGGGTGTGACCCGGATCCAATCTACGGGGAAGGCCGAATCGGAACCCAGCGACTTCAGGAATCCGACACGCTGGGGCGGGGTGATACTTATGCTCGAGCGTGAATCCACCAGGACGTCATCCACGTAGAAGTCCAGGCTGTCGGCTTGCCAAACGATCTTGAAGTCGTGCCATTCCTCCATGGTCACGATGGTCGGCTGGTTCACCATGATCCCGGAATCATCCCGAACGCTGGTGTATATCACCGGGAACGCCGTATCGCCCGAGCCGCGCGTGCTGAAATAGGCCCACTGGTCGGGATTGGCGGTATCGTCGAAGAAACCGATGCTGACAAAGGCACTGCCGGGCATGAATTTCGCCCGTCCCTCGAAGATCACGCCCGCGTTGAACGTCGCGATGGTCTGGATGGCGGACATTTCGTAGATCTCGTCATCACGTTCCTGGACATCCATTATCCCGTTCTGGATAACCGGCGCGTAGCCGCCCGCGGGCCGGCTGATCTGCCAGATCGGAGACAGGTCCGGTTCCAGGAAAAGATCGCTCACGGGGGCAAGCAGCCGCACGGCACCGGCAGTGGCGGAACTGTCGGCTTCACTGACCATGGTGCCGGTGGCCAGGCCCGCGCCGAACTCGGCAGTCGATGTCTCGGTGAGGCAGTGGATGGCAAGAGCAGCCTGCTCTTCGATGGGTGGTGTCTGGGCCACGCCACCCCCGGCCAAAGCCAACAGCGACACGGCGACAAATACCGCGACTCCAGTCGGCATTATCCGTGAGTTCAGCTGAGCGTTACCAGCTCTCAATACCACGACCTCCGTGAATGTTCCTGTTACGACGCAGTGCTTAATGATAACCACGTGTGATACCGGTTACCAGCGCACCATATCGCGTTCCAACACCGGCAGCATCAAATCTCAATGAGTGCGAAATATGGTGCCCCAGTTCACCCTGACCCGTCTTTCACTCTGTGATTATTGATCCCTTATCAGATATTATATCATAAATACACTGACAATATCTATAATTTATACGGCTGCGACGAGTTTTTTAATTATTTCATAGACAATATATCACGACAATAATGACCACACAAGACTCAAAAACATGTAACCTCATGCTATATCAGCTCTTCTTGCCGTAATTAGGGGCCTCCTTGGTGATATGCACGTCGTGGGGATGCCCCTCGATAACCCCGGCGCCGGAAACACGGACCAGTTCGGCACGATCCTGTAACTCACGGATGTTCCGGCAACCGCAGTATCCCATGCCGCTGCGCAGTCCGCCGACCATCTGGTACAGGACATCCCCGGCGCATCCCTTGTAGGGCACCCGGCCCTCGATACCCTCGGGCACGAGTTTGTCGGCATCTTCCACATCACCCTGGAAGTAGCGGTCCTTGCTGCCTCTCTGCATGGCGCCCAGGGAACCCATGCCCCGGTACGACTTGTAGACCCGTCCCTCGAAAAGGATCTTCTCTCCCGGAGATTCGTCCGTGCCCGCCAGCAGCGAGCCTGCCATGACACAATCCGCACCCACGGCGATGGCTTTGGCCACATCACCGCTGTAGCGGATGCCACCGTCGGCCACCAGGGGAATTCCCCGGCGTCGCGTGGCACTGGCCACGTTCATGATGGCGGTGATCTGTGGCACACCCACGCCGGCCACTACCCGCGTGGTGCAGATGGAACCGGGGCCGATGCCCACCTTTACCGCATCCGCCCCCGCGTCGATCAAAGCCTCGGCAGCCGCTGCCGTGGCAATATTGCCCGCCAGGATCTGGGTATCGGGATACTTCCCCTTCACCGCCGTCACCGTATCGAGCACGTTGCGGCTGTGCCCGTGGGCCGTGTCGATGACCAGCAGATCAACGCCCGCCTCCACCAGCAGCTCGGCCCGCAGCATGGTCTCTGCTCCCACCCCCACCGCGGCCGCTACCCGCAGACGTCCCGCCTCGTCCTTGCAGGCATTGGGGAAATCCAGCTTCTTCTGGATATCCTTTACCGTGATCAGTCCCTTCAATTCGCCCGCGCGATTGACCACCAGTAGTTTCTCGATGCGGTGTTTGTGCAGGATATCGGCGGCTTCCTCGAGGGTCGTCCCCTCGGGAACGGTGATCAGGTTCTCGCTGGTCATGACTTCGCGCACGGACTGGCGCGTGTTCTTCACGAAGCGCAGGTCGCGGTTGGTCAGGATACCCACCAGCCTGGGCCCCTCGGTAATGGGCACACCACTGATGCGGTAGTGCTTCATGAGGGCCAAAGCCTCATCGATGCTCCTGTCCGGTTCCAGGGTGATGGGCTTGGTGATCATGCCCGATTCGGAGCGCTTGACCCGCTCCACCTCGGCCGCCTGGGCCCGCGGGTCCATGTTCTTGTGCACCACACCGATACCACCCTCGCGAGCCACGGCAATGGCCATCTCGGTCTCGGTCACGGTGTCCATGGCCGCCGACGCGAAGGGTATCTGCAGCCGGATCGTGGCGGTCAGATTGGTGGTGGTGTCGATGTCCTTGGGAATGATCTCGCTGTAGCCCGGCACCAGCAGGACATCGTCGAAGGTCAGGGCCTCGGGGAACTCGCGGGGGGTGACGCTCTCACTCACGAACCATGCCTCCTAGGGCTTCAGGATGCCGATGAACGGCAGATTCCGGTACTTCTCGTTGTAGTCCAGGCCGTAGCCCACCACGAATTCGTCGGGTATTTCGAATCCCCTGTAGTGCAGGGACACGTCCTTCTTGCGGGCCGGTATCTTGTCCAGCAGGGTGGCCACGCGGATGCTGCGCGGGTTGCGGGTCCCCAGCATCTCCATCAGGTGGGAGATGGTCAGGCCGCTGTCGATGATGTCCTCTACCAGGATCACGTCACGATCGGTGATGTTGGCCCTGAGGTCCTTCACGATGCGAACCACACCGCTGCTCTGTCGTCCGCCACCGTAGCTGCTGACAGCCATGAAATCGATCTCGTGGTCAATGCTCATGCAGCGGGTCAGATCCGCCAGGAAGGTGTAGGCGCCCTTGAGGATGCACACGAAGATGGGTCGGGAATCCCGGTAGACCCTGCTGATCTCGTTGCCTATCTCGCACACTCGGCGCTGAACGTCAGCGGACGGTACGAGTACACGGTCGATGTCCGGATACCGCTGGAGATATTCCTGGTCGTCGTAGGTCACGGCAGGGCTCCCCGGCTGGATAGGGAAACGCCGCATCCGGTTGGCGGAAGCGGCGCTGAAAATCGGACGCGTGACGGCACCGCAGTGGGCCCAAGCGGATGGGAACCACCGTCCGCGCCACTCGGGGCGCGCTGCGGATGCGCCTTTGGTCCTGACATGGACGCAATCTACACGGTTAACCGCAGACTGTCAATCCGGTCAGCCTGCCCCGGAGTCCTATTCCCGGCAGGGACTCGAGGCTGGCCACGAATCCCGTCAGTTGATCCGAGATCCCATCCATCACCTTGGTCCACAACCACTCCAATTATCCGGTACCATGGAGAATCCACCGCCCGTATAGTCCTCTGTACAACTTCGCACCATGGCCCCACGGAGGACCGCTGCCATGAATCCATTCGACCTGCCGCATGAACGTATCGAGGAACTGGTTGCCCAACACGGCACTCCCATCTACGTGGTCAGCCGCAGCCAGGTGATCGACAACTACCAGCGCCTGGACGCTTGCCTCCCGGCAGTCACCCTCTTCTACGCCATGAAGGCCAACCCCCATCCCGGCATCCTGGAGATCCTCGCCGACATCGGCGCCGGCTTCGACGTGGCCAGTCGCGGCGAGATCACTGCCGCCCTGGCCGCCGGGGCGAATGCACGCGAGGACCTGATCTTCGCCGACACGGTCAAGGACCCGAGGCACATCGCCCACGCCACGGAGGTTGGCCTGGATGACTTCACGTTCGACAACCGGTCGGAGTTGACACAGATCGCGCGACACGCCCCGGGGGCCAACGTCCACGTGCGGATCCGGGTCAACAACGATGGCAGCGTGGCCCATCTCAGCGAGAAGTTCGGCGCGCCCGTCCACGAAGCCGTGCAACTGTTGGCAGCGGCCCGTGAACAAGGACTGCGACCGCGCGGCGTGAGCTTCCACGTGGGCAGCCAATGCCTGGCCACGGCGCGATATCTGGAGGCTCTCGATCAGGTGAAGGGGATCTTCGAGCAGGCGTCCGCCGAGGGCATGGACCTGGAGATGGTGGATATCGGGGGCGGCTTCCCGGTGCGGTACCTGGACGAGGAAATAGACCTGTCAGCCATGGGCCGGGTCATCAGCGCCCACTACGAGTCCCTGTTCGATGACCGCGTGCAACTGGTTGCCGAGCCAGGCCGTGCCGTGGTGGGCGACGCCGTGATCCTGGTCACGAAAGTCATCAGCGAAGCAACACGCGACGGGCTGGACTGGCTCTACTTCGACGACGGCACCTACGGCAGTTTTCTCGAGGTGCTGCTCTATCGTGTGAAATACCCGCTGCGCACCAATACCCGGGGGGCACCCACGCCCTACGTCCTGGCCGGACCCACCTGCGACTGCATCGATGTGTTTTCCAGGGATGGGGCGGGCAAGGTCTGCACGGTGGATCTGCCACCCATGCATCTGGACGATCTGTTGATCGCCGGCAGCATGGGCGCCTACACCTACAGTGAGTCGACGCGGTTCAACGGATTCGAGCCGGCTAAATTCGTGTATATCGATTAGCCGGCCCGATGTCGAGCGACCAGACCGTCATACAGACTCTCGAGCTGCCGGTACATGTGCTCTTCCGTAAACCTCTCCTCTACCCGCTGACGTCCCGCCCGGCCCATGGCCCGGCGTCGCTCTCCATCCGCCAGCAATCCTGCCGTGACCGCGGTCAGGGCATCGCGATCGTAGAGGTCCACCAGCTCGCCGGTTTGCCCTGATACCACCAGATCCAGCACGCCGTCGCAGCCATAGGCCACCACCGGCAACCCCATGGCCATGGCCTCGACTACCACCAGGCCGTAGGCCTCGGCATGACTGGGAAAGAGGAACAGGTCCATGGCGTCCAGCAGGGCGGGTACATCGGTCCGGAAGCCGGCCAGGATCAGACGTTCGCCCAATCCGGCATCACGTGCAGCCTGCCGGATTTCGGCCGCCTCTTCCTCCCAGCCCGGCGTGGGCGCACCCACCATCACGAAACGCGTCTCGGGATTGTCGGGGGCCAGCCGTTGCGCGACCTCGATGAAATCGAAGTGGCCCTTTTCCTTCTGCAGGCGGCCGATGATTCCCACCAGGCAGGCCGAGTCCGGCACACCCAACTCGGTCCGTATCCGGGCTCGGGCAACGGGATCACCATGGAACCGGCCCAGGTCGATACCGGCGTGAACCACCCCCACCTGATCGGGGCGCAGCGGGTGGGTAGCCAGGAGATTCGCCCGGATCACCTCGCTGATGGCAATGACGAAGTCCACACGCCGATACAGGTAGTGGTGAACCACGAGATTCTTGGGATCACCGGTACCGATGTGCTTCTGCAATACCAGGGGCAGGCGTCCGGACAACTGCCGCACCGGCACCAGGGAGAAAAGATCGCGGGAGTTGTCGGTATGGATCAGGTCGATGGCCTCACGGCGGACCAGCCGGGCCAACTGCCAAACCTTGTCCGGGTGGAACTTGCCCCAGATATCGCAGATCACCGGATCGAATCCGGCACCACGCAGGTTCTCCTCGATGGGGCTGTCCGGTTGGCAGACGGGAAAAACAGCATGGCCCCGCTCACGCAGCTTGGCTGCGGTCAGGGCCATGCTCATTTCCATGCCGCCCCAGGCGCGGCTGGCGCAGACCTTGAGGATGCGCACCGGTCAACCCCGGCTACTTCTTCAGGGGAATCGGCTCCAGCTTCAACCCCTTGGGGGCGTGCCAGGCCAGGGCCCGCATCTTGTAGAACCCCGACTGGACCAGCGGGCTGCTCTTGAGGGCCCTCCGTACAACTGTCTCGTGTCCCTCGCTGACGATCATGACGAAATCCGCGGCGACGTCGTCCACGACCAACCCGGCCGTGATGATGGCACCCTCGCCAATGGCATTCTTGAGGCCATTGATGGCCTGCATCTTCTTCTGGGCCCCTACCTCGGTTGACTGGGACTGCCAGTTGGGACCGTGCTCGACCAGGACGATCCAGTAGAGGCCGGATTCGTATTTGGACTGGGCCACGGCCGTACCGGGCAGCAGGACCGATACCAGCAGGGCAAGCACGAGCAGGGGGGCAACAAGACGTTTCATGGACGGACTCCTCATCGAATTGTGGGTGCGCGGTCAACGGCGTCAGTGTAGCCTTTTGATACCGGCGCCGCAATCGGCGGTTGCCCCTCGTGAAGTACAGTCGACAATGGGAACTCCGCGCCGCGGGAGATGTTGGACACCAGCCGAGCAGTGTAGTTCCCCCGACAGCCACACCGACCCACCTGGAGCATATCCATGATCACCCCCACTAACGCCGTCATTCGCGGCATTGCGGTTACCTTGCTCGTATTCTGTGCGGGTTTCTCCCTGGCCGGACCTACCACCGTAACCAACCCCGCCCAGGTGCCCCGGACCGAAACCCTCGAACTGGAGGAACTCTGGCGCGCCGGTGGCGAGGACGACGAGGACGTGCTCCTGGGCCAGATCGGCAACGCGGCCACAGACGCCGCGGGCAACGTCTATGTCCTGGATTCCCAGTTGGCCCACGTCCTGAAGTTCGAGGCGGACGGCGCCTATGCCGGCACTCTGGGTCGCGAGGGCGACGGCCCCGGCGAAATGCGCCAACCGCTGGCCATGGACGTAAGCAGTGACGGTCGCGTCAGCGTGGTTCAACCCTTCCCCGGTCGGGTGATCCGGCTCACTACCGACGGTACTCCCGACGGCACTTTCGATCTGGGCGCGGACGACCCCACCCAGGGCGGGTTCGCGATGATCATGGGAGCCCGCGAAAGAGCGGACCAACTGGTAATATCGGGGCAGCGCAGCAGTTTCGACCCGGCGAAGGGCGAGATCCGCGGTACCCGGTTCCTGGCTACCGTCAACCAGGACGGCTCCGAGGTTCGGCGCCACGCCGAGGTCACCACCAGCCGCAACATGGAACGCATCGAGATCTACGAGTTGGCCGAGTATTTTCCCGGCGACCGCGGTCTGTGGGGACTGGACGCGGAGGGCCGCCTGTACACCGCAACCAGTTATACGGAATATGAAATCACCGTCACCGCGCCCGACGGTACCATCGAGCGCGTCATCAGCCGCCCCCACGAGGCACGGGCACGCACGGAAGATGAGCTGAAGGACCTGCGCGGCGGCATGTCCATGAACATCAACGGTCGGGAACCGGAGATCGTGCAGTATCTGCAGGACCACGCCCCCTGCATAGATGCCCTCCATCTGCAGGACGACGGTACTTTGTGGGTGGAAAACAGCCACGCCAGGGACCGCTGGGACGACGAAGGCATGATCACCTATGACGTCTACGACCCTGACGGCCGGCTGGACCGGGAAGTCACCGTGCGAATTCCCGGCGCCGGCGAGAACGACCGGCCCATCCTGCTGGCGGATGGTCGCTTCCTGTTGGCGGTGGGGCAGGCTGATCTGTCCATCTCCATCAGCGCCGGCAATGGTGACGGTGAACCGGGTGATGCGCCAGTGGCGGCCACCATGCCGGAGCTGGTGTGCTTCGGGGCTTCCCGCTGATATTGGAAATTGCCCGGCATTCCGGTGGGAGTGCCGGGCGTTTTTTGCTTCCGGCTCCGCCGTTGCCGCGCTAGTGTTCCATCAAACCAACGATGGAGACTACCATGCCCCATGTCCGGATCACGCCACGCCCCGCCTACAGTTTCGCCGTGGATATCACGGTGCGCACCACCGACCTCAACTATGGCGGCCACCTGGGCAACGATCGATTGCTTTCCCTGGTGCACGAGGCGCGGATGGCATGGCTGGCCCAGCACGGCTGGTCCGAACTGGAGTGCGCCGGCGCGGGACTGATTCTCCGTGATACCGCCGTGGTCTACCGGGGCGAGGCCTTCGCCGGCGATGTTCTGCGATTCGAGGTAGCGGCCATGGAACCGACTAAAGTGGGCTTCCGGCTGGCCATGAGGATCACCCGCATGTCCGACGGCCGGGAAATCGCGTTGGTGGAGAACGGCATGGTGGGTTTCGACTACGCGCGGCGGCGCATGGTCCCGCTGCCGGACAGCGTGCGCACTGTCTGCGCCGCGGAAGACGGGTCATGACCGAGCGCCTGCACATCACCAGCCGAACCAACGAGCGTGTCAAAAGCCTGGTCCGACTGCGTAACCGCCGGCAGCGGGACGAAGCGGGCCTGACCATCATCGAGGAAGAGACTGTCATCCGGAGGTCCCTGGAGGCCGGTTACCCCCGGACCGAAGTCTGGTATTGTCCCCAGCGTGAATCTCCCGCCATCCGCGCCCTGCGTGATGAACTCCTGTCCGGAGCCGCCGTGGCCATCGAGGCCGACGGACCGGTCATGGACAAGGTATCCTACCGTGACGAGTCGGACGGCCTGCTGGTGGTGGCTCCGCAGGTGCGGCGCCGCCTGGACGAACTGGAATTGCCGGCAGACCGGCCACCGCTGCTGGTGATTCTCGAAGCGGTGGAAAAACCAGGCAATCTGGGCGCGGTGCAACGCATTGCCGACGGCGCTGGCTGCCAGGCGGTGATCGTGTGTGACGGAGGCACCGACCTGTTCAATCCCAATGTGCTGCGGGCCTCGCGGGGTGCCTGTTTCGCGATACCCACCGTGGCCGCCGGCGGTAACGCGGTGCGAAGCTGGCTGGACGCAAGAGGTGTACGCACCCTGGCCACCAGCCCCATGGCAACCGCAACCTGGGATATGGCCGACTTCACCGGCCCGGTGGCCATCGTCCTGGGCACCGAGCACCAGGGCTTGACACAGGACTGGCTGGATACCACCGACGAGAACATCGCCATCCCCATGGCGGGTATCGGTGACTCTCTAAACGTGGCGGCCACGGCCGCCGTTTTGTTGTTCGAAGCGGTCCGACAACGACGGGCCCCACAGGAAGCCGAGTAATGACCAACACCTTCTACAACGATTTCGATCGCCAGGAACTGGAGCCCCGCGACCCCGACTACCGCAGCGTATTCCAGCGGGGCAAGGACCGCTTGATCCACAACGCGGCCTTCCGGCGCCTGCAGGCCAAGACCCAGGTTTTCCTGTCGGGTGAGTACGATTTCTACCGCACCCGCCTGACCCACAGCATCGAAGTCAGTCAGATCGCCGGCTCCATCGCCCGTTCGCTCAATGCTGGCAGCCCTACCCTGGGCCCGGACTTCCATATCGACACCGCGCTGGTGGAGAGCTGCGCCCTGGCCCATGACATAGGTCACCCGCCCTTCGGCCACGCCGGGGAAGCCGCACTGCACAAGCTGATGCGACCCTGGGGTGGATTCGAGGGCAACGCCCAGACCCTGCGCCTGATCACGGAGATCATCTTCACCAGCGGCCGCAGCCGGCGGGGCATGAACCCCACCCGTGCCTTCATGGACGGCGTACTCAAATACAAGACGCTTTATTGCGAGGGGAACGATCCCGAGCGGCACTTCCTCTTCGACGACCAGAAACGCTACCTGGACTTCGTCTTCGACGGACGTCCCTTCC
>Ga0164315_10004480_pt1 | contig 10843 bp, 10 predicted proteins | sample GuaBasSedimGuay6_FD_113737 | JGI IMG/M metagenome (GOLD analysis project Ga0164315, IMG submission 113737) | Subseafloor sediment microbial communities from Guaymas Basin, Gulf of California, Mexico - Guay6, Core 4569-2, 0-3 cm | ecosystem: Environmental > Aquatic > Marine > Hydrothermal vents...
ATGGGCAGGTTGCCGAATTTGGCATAATACCGGTTGTCCTGTTCATTCTGGCTTGAAAACATGGCCGGATCATCAGCAGTCAAAATGACCATACCGCCGGTTACTCCTACATAGGCCAATGTCATCAAAGGATCTGCCGCAACATTCAATCCGACATGTTTCATCATGCAGAAGGTACGCAAACCTGAATTAGCCGCAGCTGCTGCAACTTCCAGTGCCACTTTTTCATTGGTGCTGTATTCAAAATAAAAATCTGACTCCTGAGACATCTGGAAAAGATTCAGCGATATTTCAGAAGAAGGGGTACCGGGATAGGTGGTAGCAAATGCCACCCCTGCCTCAATAGCACCTCTTGCTATAGCTTCATTTCCCAGGAGCATAATTTTTTCACCGGGACTGTCATTTAATAATTTGTGCATTTGTTCTCCTTAATTAAACGCTTGTTACCATCATTATGAATATAATTTTTCTGCATCTTCAAGGGATGCGGCATAACCTTTAAAACCGTCAACATCTTCACATGAGTTTATGGAACCGGAAGCAAAAAATCCCTCCACCATTGTTTTATCGCCATGCCGGATTAAACCCATAAAAAGTATGGGGACAAGACTGATATTGCCTTTGCCTTTTTTAACTGCAAAGTCATAGGATTCCTCTGTATCGTAAACAGCATACAGATCTTTTTGTACCGGCATGAGCTGAACGATCTCAGGATGATTATGGGAATGGGTATGATCACTGCAATGATTACACATTATTATCACCTTTTATTTAAATAATCTTAGGTTATTGTTAAACTTTTTCTTTCTATTTTTGAACTAAATTCCATATAACGACTTAGCTTTATTATAGCCGTCTTATGGCTGCTCGGCACTATCGGTATGTATAATATATCCTCTGGTTTTTGCAAGAAAAAGTCTTAATTTTATTCATATTTTCTTTTTTACCCCTCCTTCGAACAAACTCATATATCTCTAATCCACAAAGGTGGCGACTCAGGCAAGCCTCGCTGAGGTTTATTTTTCAAACCCCCTGCAGGTCTTCTCTGCTAAAATGATACATGGAATTACAATGATGGCACCGTACTTCTACAGGGAACGGACCGTTTGTTATCATATCTTTTTTTTCTTGTCTGGGCAGGGTTTTTAAATATCCTTTCATTTTATCTTTTGAACATCTGCAAAAAAACTCTATCCGGCTGTTATCCAGAAACCGGGGCTCAAGCTTTGAAAATTCCTTATGAATAATCTTTTCGGGTGTATGCCCTTTGGCAAACAACTCACCTAAAGAATCAATATTCTGAATCATTTTTTCAGCTTTAATCACCTTGGATGCTTCTGCACCCGGCAGTGCCTGGAGAAAAATCCCCCCTGCCCCCCTAACATCTTCTTTGTCGTCAAAAAAAACACTTAATTTAAACCCCGTCGGGATCTGCTCGGATATTAAAAAATAATTAGCCAGGTCTTCTGCAATGGATCCATGTTCCAGTGCCACCTGGCCGGAATAGGGCGTGGGAGAATTATCCAGATATTTTGTCACCGTAAGAAAACCGGCACCATAAAGCGTTGATAGATATTTTATTTTTTCAGGGTGCTTTACGTCTATCTTACGTGCTTTAAGGTATCCCCTGACTTCTCCAAAAACATTTGATTCGACATCCAGTCCTTTTATGGACCCTGAGCACTGAATATGCATACCGATCCTGTCGGTCTTATCTTTTAACCCGGAACAAAGCAGGCCTGCAGCAATATACCCCTGCCCCAGCACCAAAGTCTCCAGGGGGCCTAAGTCATGATTTGCCCTCATTTCATTCACCATCCGGGTGGAATGGATAATCGCTCCCCGTATCATCTGGTCCGCCATGATAAACCGGTACACCCTGTCTTTTGCAGACGCTTTGAACTGCTCTTTCACATCCTTGTTAAAAATATCTTTTTTAATCATATTTATATTCTTATCGTTAAAGTTATCGTCACCCATCCTCTATTGAGGGAAGCTTCTATCAAAGCTCCTGTACTGAATGGCTTCAGCAAGATGCTGCCGCTCAATTTCGGAACTATTTTCAAGATCTGCAATGGTTCTTGCCACCCGAATGACACTATGACATGCCCGGGCAGAGAACCCAAGAACATCAACCGCCTGTTTCAGGAGTCTTTCACAGTCACCGTCCAGGTGACAAAGTGCGCCTAAATGTCGGCTATGCATCCTGGCATTGCTGGATACAGTTAATTTTGCAAACCTTTTCTCCTGTTTTTTTCTGGCGAGATTAACCCTTTTTCTTATTTGAGAAGACCCTTCCCCTTTTGTTTTTGCGGCAAGGTCCTTATATTCGACTCTGGGCACTTCAATCTGTATATCAATCCTGTCCAGAAGCGGCCCTGAAATCTTTGATCTGTATTTTTGAATCTGGGGATGCGTACAGGTACATTTCCCCATGGGGTCAGATAAATATCCACAGGGACAGGGATTCATAGCTGCCACCAGCATGAATTTTGAGGGATAAGTCGCTTTCGCACCTGCTCTTGCAATACAGACCTTCCCATCCTCAAGGGGTTGCCTTAAAACTTCCAATGCATTTTTTTTGAACTCAGGCAGTTCATCAAGGAAAAGAACACCATTATGAGCCAGACTGATTTCTCCGGGAGCAGGCTTTGATCCCCCCCCCACAAGACCTGCATCGGAAATGGTATGATGAGGAGATCGAAACGGCTTTGCAAAAATGTATGGCCTGTTATCCGCAATCAAGCCCAGAACAGAATAAATTCTTGTCACCTCAATGGCTTCTTCAAACGTCAGCTCCGGCAATATAGTTGGAAGCCTTTTTGCCAGCATGCTTTTCCCGGACCCTGGCGGTCCTGTCATAAGAATGCTGTGAGAACCTGCTGCTGCAACCTCCAAAGCTCTTTTAGCATGGTACTGGCCTTTTACTTCAGAGAAATCCATTCCATTGCTTTTTTCATTGAGGTCCGCCTGCCGGCTTGGATCCATACAATATTTTTCAATTTCTACAAAACCTGAAAAAAAATCAACAATCTGTGACAGATTTTCCACCGGCAGCACATCGATACCATTCACCATGGCTGCCTCAGCAGCATTTTCAACCGGTATAATGATGCCTTTATATCCTCTTTGCTTTGCTGCCAGTGCAAACGAAAGGGCCGCTTTAACCGGTTTTATTTTTCCATCAAGAGAAAGTTCACCTGTGACAAGATATGTGTTGACCTTGTCAGGGGCTATGACCTCAGAGGCAACCAGAATCCCCAGGGCCACCGGCAAATCAAATCCCGTCCCTTCCTTTTTAATATCAGCAGGTGCCAGGTTAACCACAATTCTTTCCATGGGAAATGTATAACCTGAATTTTTTATGGCTGTTTTAACCCGGTCTTTGCTTTCCCTGACAGAGACTTCCGGCAGCCCTACAATGTTAAAAACCGGTAGTCCATAGGAAATATCGACTTCAACCTCAACAATGAATCCATCAATTCCCGTTACTGAACATGAGTTTACTTTTCCAAGCAATCATCGCTCCTTTTTACACTATTGTATTTGTCTTTTTCTATCAAAAAACAAGAATGAACCAAAGAAATTTCTCATTTACTTTGCCTTGTGTATTAAAATCAGATATATATAGCAACCAAATATTAAATTGATAATAGAAATGAACCGATAGGTTATGACTAAATATTTTTTACAAAAAACTCTCTGCCAGAGCGTGTCTGTTTCAGGGACAGGGGTTCACTCAGGCAAACAGACACATTTGACAATACAACCGGCACCGGAAAACCATGGCATAAAATTCAGACGGCTTGATCTGCCAGGCACCCCGGACATCCCGGCGCTTTTCAAGCGGGTCGTTGATACCAGCCTTGCAACGGTAGTCGGAACCAATGGTGCCATTGTTTCAACGATTGAACATTTAATGGCCGGCTTTGCCGGTTTAGGAATCGACAATGCCTTGGTGGAAATCGATGATTATGAAATCCCCATTATGGATGGCAGTGCAAAAACTTTTACGCAGCTCATAGGCGAAACAGGTGTTGTAGAGCAGGCTGCTCCAAAACATTTTTTTATCGTTAAAAAACCGATTAAAGTGGTAGATAATGATAAATCAGTAGTTGTATATCCTGAACCCTGTTTTAAAATCACCTGCCGGATTGATTTTGAGCACCCTTTGATCGGAGAACAGGAATTTACGTTTGATCGGGCCAGAAACAATTTTGAAAAAGATATCAGCCATGCCCGGACATTTGGATTCATACAGGATCTGGAGCTTTTAAAAAAATTCAGTCTTGGTAAAGGTGGAAGCCTTGACAATGCCATCATTATTGATAAAGATAGAATTTTAAACAAAGAGGGGCTAAGATACCCTGATGAATTTGTCAGGCATAAACTTTTAGACAGTCTTGGTGATTTTTCCCTGCTTGGCATGCCAATCCAGGGACATATCATTACCCATAAATCAGGACATACCCTGAACCATTTGTTCATTAAAACATTTTTAGAAAATAAAGAATCCTGGGAAACCGGGCCGGCAAAAATTTAACGACTATGTTTAACCAAATGATAAGATCTTCCTTCCATAGATTGGCCATTACACTGTTTATATCAGTGAGTGTTGTGCTTTTTCTTTTACAGCCTTCCATCGTTCTTGCGGACCAAACCCCTGTGATAGAAAACATCAAACTGGCCAATACCAGAGATGATCTTTTAACATATTTTGATATAAAACAGGCGTTTACCTTGAAAATAAACCAGGCGGTCATGAATGGACTGCCAACTACTTTTTCCTTTTTTATTACACTGTATAAAACTGACGGCTCCTGGTTTGACAAGAAAATATCAGATATCGAGGTTAAATCCACACTAAAATATAATCCCTTAAAAAAAGAATTTTCTGTTTTGCGGCCCTGGAAAAATGAAAAAGCAATTGTCACACAGTCCATTGACGAAGCAAAAGCATTGATGACTGAAATAGACAATCTAACGATCATACCGTTGAATCAACTTGTTAAAGGGGATAAATACCAACTGAGAATCAAGGCCAAACTTGACAAAGTCACCTTACCCTTATCGCTTCACACTGTTCTCTTTTTTGTCTCTTTCTGGGATTTTGAAACAAACTGGTATTTAATCAATTTCACCTATTAGCGTTTATATTGTTTTAATCTTGCCTGACAATTAAAAATATGGCTGAATCAAAGCACTCAGAACAAGACCGGTCCAGAAAAAAAAAAGAAGGGCTATTAGTCCTCATTATCCTGATTACAGTTGGAATCCTGACATTTATTGAAACCCGGATCACCGATTTCGGTAGTGATTTCTCCTTATCCAGCACGGTATTAATGTTTATCCTGATCAATACAAATTTATTGCTGCTGCTGGCGCTGCTTTTATTGGTATTCAGGAATCTTGCAAAGCTCTATTACGAAAAAAAGAATAATATTTTCGGGTCTAAACTTAAAACCCGTTTGATTGCTGCATTTATTGTTCTGGCTCTTTTACCGACGACGGTTCTGTTCTTTTTTTCCATCCAGTTTATCTCCACAAGCATTGCCTTCTGGTTTAATACACCGGTTGAACAGACCCTTGACAACTCATTAATTGTTGGCCAGAAGCTCTATGAATATATTGAAGAAAAAAATGAATTTGCTGCCAAAAGGGCTGCGTTTCAAATAGACTCCCGAAAACTTTTGGACAAAGGAAATGAAAAAAAACTGACGCGGTATTCCCAGGTCATACAAAGAGCATTTAACCGGCATGCTGTTGAGATTTATACACCGGATGCCAAGCGTGTCAGCCTGTCTCTGGCAAATGAACTTGAAAGCCTTCATTTCGGTCTTCTGACCAGCAATGACCTCACGGGTATCCCGGTTGGGCAGTTCAGTAATACGATTTCACAGACGATTAAAGAGGGCGAATTCTTAAGAACCGTCGTAGCCATACCGTTTGGAACAGACCCTGAAAAAGCCCGGGCATTTGTTGTTATCACCACCCTGGTATCTCCAGAGCTGTCGCAGAGTTTACAGGCCATTTTAAAAGGTGTGGAAGAATATCATCAGCTCAAGCTTGCTAAAAAACCAGCGCAGATATCTTATTATATCTCACTTTCAATTGTTGCCCTGCTGGTTATTTTCTGTGCCATCTGGTTTGGGTTTCAACTGGCAAAATCTATTACGATTCCCATTATGAAATTTGCCGAAGGAACTAAACGGGTCACAGATGGAGATTTAAATTACCAGATTGATTTTGAAACAGATGATGAAATCGGAACCCTTATAAAATCCTTTAATTTAATGACCAAACAACTTGCAACCGGCAGAGAACAGATTGCACTTTCAGGAGAGATGCTGAAACGACAGAATGCCGAGCTTGAAGAGAGTCGCCAATACATAGAAATTGTATTAAAAAATATTTCTGCGGGTGTGATCTCCATTGATAATATGGGAACCATTATAACCATTAACAAGGCTGCCGAATCCATGCTGGATATTAACAGTCGTAATATTTTAAACAAAAATTTTAAAACCGTACTGAAAAATGACTACTTGCAGATTGCCAATAAAATTTATGACCAGGTGGCCCAGGGTAATGAGACACTTGAAATCCCACTTTCCGCAACGATTTCAGGGACTCCTAAACACTTTTCATTAAATTTTAATACCTTAAAGGACGACCTGGATAAAAATGTCGGTGCAGTACTGGTCTTTGACGATGTCACCGAACTTGAAAAGGCTCAGCGCGTCGCTGCATGGAGAGAGGTTGCAAGAAGGATTGCCCATGAGGTTAAAAATCCTTTAACACCCATTAAACTGTCAGCCCAGCGGCTGAAGCGAAAGTATGGTAAAATAATTAATGAAGACGTTTTTGTCAATTGCGCAGATACGATTGTGGAACATGTAGATTTGATCAGAAATCTGGTCAATCAATTTTCCGCATTTGCTAAATTCCCGGATGCAAACATTTCCCAATGCAGAATTGAAAACATTATTCTTGAAACGATTGCTTTATATAAAGAAGGCCTTGAAAATGTAGATATCAGATCCATATTTGCCCAAAATATTCCCATATTAAAACTGGGCCATCAGCATATGAAACAGGCATTTATCAACCTGATTGACAATGCCGTTTATGCGGTAAATAAAGACGGTATGATTCTATTTGATGTCTCATATGACGACATCTTAAAAATTGTGAGGATTGAGATTGCCGACAATGGTAAAGGCATATCGGATAAAGAAAAAACAAAGTTATTTGAACCTTACTTTTCCACTAAAAAATCAGGGATGGGACTGGGTCTTGCCATTGTCCACTCTATCATCTCTGATCATAATGGTGTAATAAGGGTTCAAGACAATAAACCCAAAGGCGCAAAATTTATTATTGAGCTGCCTGCTTGAATATTTTTAATGATAACAGGAGAAAAAAATATGTATCCTGCTGTTTTAATTGTTGATGATGAAATCGCCATCGCAGAATCCTTAGAAGGGATTCTGTCCGACGACGGATTTGAAGTCATGCATGCTTTTAACGGGTATGAAGCATTAAAGAAAATAGAAGTTGACTTACCTGATATAGTCCTTTTAGATATCTGGATGCCGGGAATGGATGGGATTGAAACCTTAAAGGAAATTAAAAAGATAGCACCCAATCTTCCGGTTGTGATGATTACAGGCCACGGGACCATTGAATCTGCGGTTGATGCTACAAAATCAGGGGCGTATGATTTCCTGGAAAAGCCATTGTCCATCGATAAGATCATGGTGACTATCAATAATGCCTTAAACTTTAGAAAGCTTGAAGAAGAAAATATATATTTGCGCAAAAAAAGCATTGAAAAAAATTCCATTACCGGAACCAGCCCTGCCGTACAAAAACTATATGGAGAAATCATGAACGCGGCTCCCTCCGATGCTTCTATCCTGATTACAGGCGAAAACGGCACCGGCAAAGAGATGGTTGCCAGAACCATTCATCAATTCAGCGCAAGACCGGAACAACCGTTTATCATCATAAATTGTGCCGCCATACCTCAAGAAAACCTTGACAGCGAACTCTTTGGTCATGAAAAAGGCGCTTTTGAAGAGGCGACTTCAAAAAACAAAGGCAAATTTGAACTTGCCTCCGGGGGAACACTCTTTCTTGATGAAATCGGGGATATGAATATCAATACCCAGGCTAAAATTTTAAGGGCCCTTGAGTCAAAGACATTCCAAAGGATCGGCGGAGGAAGAACCCTTCACATGGATGTTCGTCTCATTGCTTCATCAAATAAAAACCTTGAAAAAGAGATTAAGGCCGGCAGTTTCAGAAAAGATCTTTATTTCAGACTCAACGTGATACCCATTCAGGTACCAGCGCTAAGGGAAAGAAAAGAAGATATTCCAATACTTATGGAAACCTTTCTTGAAAAATTATCCGAGCACACTTCAGAAAAAAAGAAAACTATTTCTGAAAATACTCTCAAACTTCTCACTGCCTATGATTGGCCGGGCAATGTCAGGGAGTTGAAAAACCTTATGGAACGGCTTTCAATTATGGTTGAGCAAGACCATATCCATGTGGCAGATATCCCCCAGCCCTATAACCCGGAATGCAAGCCGACTAATTTTATCGAAAAAAATCTTCCCCTTTATGCAGATAACCTGACCCAGGCTAAAAAGCGGTTTGAAAAACAATTTATAGAGCAAACGCTTGCCCAGGAAGGAGGAGACATGGCATCTGCCGCTAAAAAACTTGGAACGACTGTAAGATATATTAAAAAAAATATTTCTTAAAACTTTATGAGAGTTATCAGTGGCAGCTGCAGAGGCAGAAAACTTGTTAAAATAGATGACCCAAAAATCCGCCCCACGTCTGATCGAGTGAGGGAGGCTGTTTTTAATATTCTGGGGCCAAAGGTACAAAATGCAAGGGTACTTGATCTATTTGCCGGAACAGGGGCTTTGGGTATAGAAGCCCTGAGCCGGGGCGCCCTGCATGCCACATTTATTGATCAGACCTGTGATATTATTCGTCAAAACCTTAAACTTTGCAGGATTGAAAAAAAAGCCTTTGTCACCTGTTGTGACATTGCAAAAGAAGCCCTTCCCGAAAGCCTGTATGGACAACGCTTTGACCTTGTGTTCATTGATCCGCCTTATGGAAAGGGGCATATTGAACAAATCCTTCAAAAAGAATCATTTATGGATCTTCTATCAGAGAATTGTATCATCATTACAGAACAATCCTTTAAAGAAAATCTCCAAATTGAACATTTGCCCCTTGACATTTACAGACAAAAAAAATACTCAAAAACAATAATTTCCTTTATTAACAAAATTTAAAAAGGCTGGTTCATCCATGACAGATAAAAAGATAAATAAAATTGCAATCTACCCCGGTTCTTTTGATCCCTTAACAAACGGACATATTGATATTATTGAACGGGCCCTGGATATTTTTGACAAGGTGATTATAGCCGTGCTGCATAACCCGTCCAAAAAATCATTATTTACCATGGATGAAAGAGTTGCGATGATCAAACAGAGCTTTAACGGCAGCGACTCAGTTCAGGTAGATTCTTTTGGCGGTCTTCTCGTGGATTATGCAAAAATAAAAAATGCCGTGGCCATTATTCGTGGAATGCGAGCCATCTCTGATTTTGAAAGTGAATTTCAAATGGCATTGATGAACAGAAAACTGAACAAGGAAGTGCAATCTGTATTTTTAATGACCGGATTCAGATGGATTTTTACCAGTTCTTCCATTATTAAAGAAGCGGCACAGTTTGGCGGAAACATCAGTGATATGGTCCCGGCAGCAGTCCATATTAAAATGATGGAAAAATACCCTCCCCCCAAATAAAAAGAAAAAACTGGTTTTTGAGATCTAAAAATTGCCTATTCCTGAATAAAAATAGCCAATGACTCTATGATCTCAATATCTTCTGTTTCCATAACCCTGATGATATTTTTGTGCATTCTTTTTTTCAGCTCACCAAAAATCCCTCTTTTTTTCATGAATGTTTTAGCAAATGCCAATGTATCTTTGTCAAGTTCTTCTTTGTCAGCACATGCTTTAACAATCGCATGGCTGTCTTCCAGTTCCTGGGCGCCCAGACGTTTCCCGGAAAGGATCATTTCATTAAATTTATATTCAGGAATGGCCTTTCTGACAAACTCAATCATACCCGGCAGGAACGGTATGCTGATATCCACTTCCGGAAAGCAGAAAAAACCTTTATCTTTTTTCATAAACCTGAAATCACAGGTGCAGGCCAGCATGGCCCCATTTCCAAATGCATGACCGTTAACAGCAGCAATCACCGGGACAGGCATGAACAAGATCCTTTTAAAAATAGTATTCATCCCGTACATAAATGATTTTATGCTGTCAAAATCCTTGTCATTCATTTTCTGCCCCAGCCAGTCAACATCAATTCCCTGACAAAAATTTTTTCCATCTGTGGATGTCAAAAAAATGGAAGAGATCTCTTTATCGGCCTCTATTTCATCAAAACATTTATTCATCTGCTCTACAAACACAAGATTCTGTTTATTAGCACCGTTGCACATGTTAATAATTGCCACTGATTCATTTTTTCCCCATTCAATAATTGCCATAATCACTCCTTGAAAATTAATATCCATTTTTGAAAGTAAACAGTGTTATTTTAAATAAATTAAACTGCTGAATAATTCAAGTTTAAAACCTGATTTTCAAACAGATGGACGGTGGATTTCGTCAGAAAATCTAATTGACAAGCCTTGTTTTTTCTGACAAGCTCCGCAGTGATGAAAAGAGTTGATTTAGACTGTAACATAACTTAAGAATCAGGAATTCGCCATGATTATTGGAATAGATG
>Ga0164315_10004481_pt1 | contig 10843 bp, 10 predicted proteins | sample GuaBasSedimGuay6_FD_113737 | JGI IMG/M metagenome (GOLD analysis project Ga0164315, IMG submission 113737) | Subseafloor sediment microbial communities from Guaymas Basin, Gulf of California, Mexico - Guay6, Core 4569-2, 0-3 cm | ecosystem: Environmental > Aquatic > Marine > Hydrothermal vents...
AAAAAACGAGACTCACTACCTTTCAAAAGAAATAGTGCTTAAACAAAATCCTAGAAAGATGAGAAACCTACTAGTCATATTTTTAGTCACAATTTCATTGTACTGTTGTTCACAACAAAGTGAACTGAATACGAAAGTTAGTGATCTTGCATATGTAGAAGAAATGCCCTACATCCCCGAATTATCAGGAGATAGCCTATTCTGGGTAGTTGTTGAAGAGAAATTGGAGATTGTTCCATACTTAATTGAAAAGTTGACAGATACATCGATAACCATAGCCATTGCCCCAAATTTCGGAGGTTATTATACTGTTGCTGATATTGCATATGAAGCCATTACGGAAATAATACATGAGATGCCCACTTTGGAGTTCGCAGAGGATCCAGGTAATCCAGAGCCTAGAGAAGGTTATTGGGGGTATTGGAACTATACTAGAAGGAGCATAGAAAATAGAGAAAAATTTAAAGATAGAGTTAAGAACTGGTACTTGATTAACAATGATGAACTTGAGTGGATTGAATACACGAGAGAATTTAGAACCTCTGAATATTGGAAGTTTAAGAAAGGCAAACATCCAGCAGGAGGATATTATAGACTAAAAGAGTAATTACAAACCCGGCGCTGGCCGGGTTACATTTTAATTGAAACGATGTCATCATACACAATGATATGATTTGATACGAGCACTAAAGAAGCGTATATAATGATTACGATGAACTATGATGATTGACTGCTATGATTATTGGGCTCGGTTCTACGATCCACAGTTGGGGAGGTTCCACACCCAGGATAGGTTCGCTGAAAAGTATATTGATTTTTCTCCATATCAATACGGTGCAAACAATCCAGTTAGGTTTATTGATATCAATGGGGATAGCTTATGGATAAGTTACAGAGGTAATGATATTTTATATGAGAATGGGAATCTCTCTAACAAAGATGGAACTACCTATACTGGGAAAGGTGTTAAAACAGATAAGAACGGAAATACAACCATCAAAGGATTTCTAAAGCATACAGTAAATGCGCTTGGTTCAATGAGTTCAACTCAGGTTGGTTCAGGTTTACTAACTGAATTACAAGGTTCAGATAATAACTTTACAATTGAAAGGGGGAGTTCAAATACTTTCATAGCAGATAATACAACTGCTTCATTTGCAAATATTCCTGAACTTCAAGCAGTATCCAACTCAATGGGATCAAACGGTTCTGGGGGTACTATAAAGTTTAATCCTCGTTCTTCATCCAGTGGATTTAATACTGCGGGAAATACATCTAGACCTGCATATGTTGGACTTGCTCATGAATTGTTTCATGGACAAGATGCAAATAGAGGAACTCTATATTATGGAAGCAATTACACCAATCCTATAACCGGTGTATCATATCAAGCTACATATCAAGGGTTAGAGAAATCTGAATGGAGAGCAGTTTACAATGAAAATATCTTAAGAAAACAAGCTGGGTTGCCATTGAGAACCCATTACGGGCTACAACAGTCTCCAGGAGGGATGATGCCTACTGGACCTAGATTATTAGATTCAAAGAATATTCTTTACAATTACATAGTGCGCTAATTATGAGACTACTATCTTTACTTATAGTTTGTATGTTGTGCAATGGAAATAGCACGTCTGGTTTTGTGAGTGGCAAGGGCTTTAAAGGATATATCTTCGATCAAGAAAAAGATCTGATGATTTCTTTTCGTGATCAAAAAGAAAGGTTTACTCCAGACAAGAATGAAATACTCTATATTGAGGAGCTGTTAAATAAAAACCTTAAAAAGATAAATTCTTCTCGGGTCAATCAAGGAAGGGGTTGCCCAGTCCTTCATAAAAAGCTTAGAAAATTTATGCGTCAATATGTGGGCTATGAAACTAATGATGGAGCCAAAGTAATTTGGATAAACCTAGTTTGGGCTGAAGAATCTTTAGAGAAAAGATTATCGAAAGAAATCATCTTAGTTCAAGATGGATGTAGTCATTATTGGTCAATCAAGGTAAACCTCGATACTAGTGAACTATTTGATTTGAAAGTTAATGGATCTGGTTAAGGAACTTCCCTTTTTTTATAAAAACACCCCAGGCTGACTGCTGGGTTTTTAATGCGATTGTTATTAGAGTGGTGTTTTTTTTACACCGTATACGCCTGCTTGGCTTTATAATCTCTCAAAAAAGCATCCATCAAGGCAAATATATGATCTTTATTCTCATTATCCAGCTTTTGAATATCCTGGATACGATTGATAATCCCTTTGTCAAGCAAGAGATCTGTACTTCCCACCAGGTAATCCAATGAGACTTCCAGGGCATTTGCAATCTTTGCAGCAATCTCAATAGACGGTTTTACTTCGTCTCGTTCATATCGACCTATCACAGCACCGTGTTGGCTTATTTTTTTAGCTAGGGCATCTTGAGATATCTTTTTCTCTTTGCGGACCTGGGAGAGTCTGTTTCCAAAAGTTATTGACTTCATAAATGTAGGAAATACAACAGTTAAACGTACTTTTCAACAAAAATACAAAACATAAATGTACTAATCAAACTATAAAAGGCTTGATTGATTAAGATTGATTTGTTATGTTTGCAACATATATGTTGTGAATAAAATATTTTTATCAATGCAAATCATAGAAATCAAATCCCGCCTTACTATCGGCAAAGTTCTCAGCCACTACAACCTCACTCCCGACAAGAACAACATGCTTAAGTGCCCTTTCCATGAGGATGATACGGCCAGCATGAAGATCTACCCTGACACGAACACCTACAATTGTTTTGGTTGCAAGAAAAACGGTGATGCCATCGAGTTTTGTTCAGAGAAAGAGGGTAGCAAACATGAAGGACTTTTGAAAGCTGCAGAACTTTGTGGAAAGTCCAGTCCCATGGCAACCACGCCCAAACCACAGCCCACAGTGAAATCCCAATTAACCCACACAGACATCTTAACAAAAGTCTTTGAGAGCTTCAGGGGTGGCTTGTTACGTCCCATCAGCAAGAAAGCCAGGGAATATGCAAGCCAGAGAGGTTTAAATATCGAGTATCTGGAAGTTGGCTTTAACTCGGGGCAGTATCACCATAGGGGCAAATTACCTGAAAAGGAAATGAAAGCATGGATCGATGCCGGACTACTGATCCCTTATAACGGAAATGTCCCCAATGGTTCCGGAACCACTTATACAGCCTTTGCCAAGGACTGTATAATCTTCCCATTAAAGGATAAAGAGAATAGGATCACCGGACTATATGGCCGTGGGATCTCTGAGAACCGAAACGGAAGCGGAAAGCATTACTACCTAAAAAACCGAACCGGACTTTACCCTGGCTATCCGGATCCGGAAAGCAAAACTCTGATCCTCACAGAAGCGGTGATCGATGCTGCTACCCTGCTTCAAATCCCGGAGATCGCAAATGCATATGAAATCTTATCCTGCTATGGAACCAACGGACTAACAGAAGAACATAAAGGGGCAATCAGCGAGCTGAAAAACCTCGAGGAAATCATCTTCTTTTTTGATGGAGACAAACCGGCAGAGGAAGCGATTGAGCGGTATGAGCAAGAGTTGACAGAGCTGATCCCCGGAATTAAGCTAACAAAAGTAGATACTCCGGAATCAGAAGATGTTAACAGCTTACTTCAAGGCCATGACACGGAAATCCTCACCCACCTTATCGAATCCCGCAAAGAACTTTTTCTTTTGCCGAGAGCCTCGGCAGGCAATAAAAATGAAAACGATCCCTCCGATATACCTACCCCTCCTTCTGCAGATCCTGCCGGAATACTAAACACCACCAATCCGGATTACATCACTTTTATCACCCAGGAGTTAAAAATCGTGATCCTTGGAGGTATCAACCTGCAGCAACTGGACCGGCTTCGCATGACACTTAAAATCAGCCGAACCGACTCAAGCAATCCACTGCATAGCATCCGGCATACGATCGATCTGTATCACTCTGATTATTTAGAAAAGTTTATTGGTAAAGCCTGTGAGCAGCTGGAGATCGGAACAAACACGATCCGTAGGGTCATCGCAGAACTAACCGACCAGGTAGAATCTTACCGCTTGTCAAGAATCGAAAGCATGAGAGAGCGAAAACCCCAAACAAGGGAATTATCAGAGTACAGGCAAAAAAGGGCAATCAACTACTTAAGATCAAAGAAGCTGATGCAGAGAACCGGGGAGGATATCGGAAGAACCGGCATGATCGGGGAAGAGAATAACCGCCTACTAATGTACCTGGTATTTACTTCAAGAATGAGGGAGCAGCCGTTGCATATTATCAGCCTTGGATCCTCTGGAACCGGAAAAACCTACCTGCAGGAGAAGATATCTGAACTCATTCCGGAACAGGACAAACTTGAGATCACCATACTATCTGAAAATGCCTTTTACTACTTCGATCGAAAGGAGCTTAAGCATAAACTGGTGCTTATCGAGGACATGGATGGAGCCGAAAATGTACTCTACCCACTTCGGGAACTGCAGAGCAAAATGAAGATATCAAAAACCATCCCCATCAAGGATAGCAAGGGAAACTTAAAGACGATCACTTTACATGTGGAAGGACCTATTTGTCTTGCCGGAACCACCACAAGGGAAAGACTGTATGAGGACAATGCCAACCGGAGCCTTCTTATATACCTGGACAACAGTAAAGAACATAAAGAGAAGATCATGGAATACCAGAGAAAACTATCAGCTGGAAAGGTGCAGACCAAACAGGAAACAGAACTAAAGGAGTTTTTTAAGGATATGCAGACGGTGCTAAAGCCGGTAAAGGTCAGAAACCCTTTTGCTGAATATCTAAAACTTCCGGAATATGTCTTTAAGCCACTAAGGACCAACTCCCATTATTTGGCAGTAATTGAGACAATCACTTTTTACCATCAATACCAAAGAGAGCTAAAGACAGACCCACAGAGCGGAGAACGTTACATTGAAACTACCTTAGAGGATATCCAGTGGGCAAATAAACTACTGAGGGATGTGCTGCTGGCCAAGGCCGATGAGTTAAACAATGCGGAGCGCAGTTTTTTTGAGACCTTGAAAAAGTGGTTACTGGCTAATAACAAATCGAGCTTTTATGCAAAGGAGGTCCGAGAAGCTTTTAGAATGCACCCGAGCAAAGTAAAACGCTACCTGTATAGTCTAAGTACTTACAACTTTATCAGGATCACCGGAGGAAACCGTTTTAAATCCGGATTTGAGTATGAGATATTATCTAAGGATGAGTACAAACACCTTGAAAGCTCTGTAAACAGTGTGCTGGACAATGTTTTAGAAGAGATAAAACAAAAAGTCAGTGGGTCACGTGGGTTAGAGGTGGGTTACGGGCAAAATGGACCACTAAATGAAAAGTCAGTCAAGGGGTTACAGGCAGTGGTCCAGTAGTCCACCGAAATGCACGGCAGGGGGTAAAAAAATCCATCGTAATGCTTATACACGTTATACTGCAAAATGACTTTGAAAAGTGGCTGGTTGCCATGGGCTATGCCGATAGCACTGTATCTGGATCTGTAAATTACTTAAGGGACTTTTTAGAGTGGCTCAAAAAATCAGGGATAAAGGAATTAAGCCAGGTGGATGGAAAAGTGGTAAGGATATACTACGAGTATCTTCAAAAGAGAAAGAACAAGCGAAATACCGGTAGCCTGTCTGGTAATTACATTAACTCCAACATCAATGCCCTGAAACGCTTTAGCCGTTACCTGGAAGAAACTGGCAAGGGGAACCTGGAGATCGATTTAAAGAGAAGCGCCATAACACCAAGCACCAAGATCATACTAACAAAAAAAGAGATCCAAGCGATGTACAAGGTGTGTGGTAGTGTAAGTGAATCTCACTCAGAGCTGCTTGGAATAAGAGACAGGGCAATGCTTGGTGTATTTTATGGCTGCGGACTAAGAAGAAGTGAGGGAGCTGCGCTGAATTTATCTGATATACTGCTCAAGGAAAAACTTGTTTTTGTTAGAAAGGGAAAGAACTATCGTGAACGGTATGTTCCGATAACAGAAAGGGTAAAAGAAGATTTTGTGGAATACATCCAGATTGCAAGAAAGAAGATCTTAAGTTTTAAGGGAGTGGGACAAGAAGCATTTTTTTTAAGTATACAGGGGAACCGTCTTTGTGGCAATCAGATAATCGGTAGAATACAGCTACTGGCAAAAACTGCCGAAGTACAAAAGTTAGTCGGACTGCATATTTTAAGGCACTCCATTGCAACGCATCTTTTACAATCCGGCATGTCTCTGGAAGAAGTAAGTCAGTTTTTAGGTCATGCCAGTTTAGAGAGTACTCAAATTTATACTCATATACTCCATGAGCAGAACAGCTAGCTATATTTTTACTTCAGAGGTTAAGGAAAAACTTGCAGGCTTCAGATCTCAATTAAAAGAAAAAGGTTTTTCTAAAGACACGATCCGTCAGAAGACAAACTATGCCGGGTTCTTTTTACAGTGGTTGGAAACAGAGAGACTGCAGTGGGATCAGGTCAGATATAATGATATGCTGAACTTTATTGATCACTGTAGGTTGGAAGGGAAAGACAGACAGCTGGTAAATAACAAGCTCAGAAGTATCCGTAACTTTTACCAGTATCAAAAGGAGATGGATCCTATGGTCCATAACCCGGCTCTAAATCTTCTGATAAGGGGAGTATACCAAAAGCTACCTTCGGGAAAAATCTCTTTCGCCACCCTGGAATCTTTGCACAGCACATATCCTAAAAAGACCTTGCGAGACAAACGAAACAAGATAATCCTGGGACTCTTAATTTACCAGGGAGTAACAACAGGAGAGTTGCAGCGGCTGGGGCCGGATAACCTGCAGCTAAGTAAAGGAACGATCTTTATCCCGGGGACCAGGAAAAGTAATAGCAGGTACCTGGAGCTGCAGCCACACCAGATCCTTGATCTGCACGGGTATGTCAGTAAGGTAAGACCGAAGATACTAAAAGGAGTAAATGATCCACGGCCTGCACGAAAGCCCGATCAGGTTAATCTGAACAAACTAAAAGATCGGCTATTTACAAGCATCAATGGAAGCGAAGATCTTCGAAGCAGCATGCTACATATGTTCAAGGCGATAAAGAAAATCCATCCGGAGATCTACAATGCCAAACAGATCCGCTCGAGTGTGATCACTCACTGGTTAAAGGATAATAACCTCAGACAGGTTCAGTACATGGCCGGACATAAGTATGTAAGTTCAACCGAGAGGTATCAGTTAAATAATCTGGATAACCTGCAGAGTAAGTTGGAGAAATATCATCCGCTGGAAAATCAATAAGGTATCGCAAAATGCGACACCCCAATAAAAACTCGCACCATTAGTGCGAGAAATTGAAATAGCAGATGTAAATCCTATCAAATAAGGTAAGTTGGTATGTTTTTCAAGTGAAATAAGTACTTTTAAACTAAAGAATAGTAAAATGAATTTTAAGCAATTAATACAGGCCTGCGAGCAGGCTCACAACTATTTACAGGGAACAGCAGTATCCACAGTTAACCAGTCTTTGACTATCAGGAACTGGCTGTTTGGTAATTACATCGTGGAGTATGAGCAAAATGGTGAGGATCGGGCAAAGTACGGAGATCAGTTATTGGTCATACTGGCTAAAGACTTTAAAAGCAAAGGCATAAAAGGTCTGTCAAAAAGAAATCTTCACTACTTCTGTCAGTTTTACTTAATGTATCCAGTAGCAGGACAGCTTGTTGCGACTATGAATCTGCCAAAGCAAATTGTGCAGACACTGTCTGCACAATCTGAAATAATGCAAAAGAAGACTGATAAAACCGAGGTAGATCCTAAGTTATTAATAAGCAGGCTATCCTTCTCCCATATCATCGAACTCATGGGAGAAAAGGACTCAATGAAAAGGATTTTTTATGAAGTGCAAGCTATCAAAGGTAATTGGTCGGTACGAGAGTTAAAACGACAGATGGAAAGTTTACTGTATGAGCGGACAGGGTTGTCTACAGATAAGAATGGGCTGATTCTGGACACCAATAAAAATGCGGAGCCATCAACACCGGAAGGGATTATGCGTGATCCGTATATATTTGAATTTGTTGGACTGGAGCCCAAAGAGAAATTTGCTGAAAGCGATCTGGAAGCTGCATTGATAAACAATCTGCAGGTGTTCCTTTTGGAACTGGGCAAGGGCTTTTGTTTTGAATCCAGGCAGAAGAGGTTGACCATTGATGGAGAGTACTACTATGTCGACCTGGTCTTTTATCATCGGATATTAAAATGCCATATTCTTATTGACTTAAAAACCCGGAAGTTCAAGCATATTGATGCTGGACAGATGAACTTTTACCTGAACTACTACAGGGATAACGAAATAGCAGAAGGCGATAATCCTCCGGTAGGTATTGTACTATGCACAGATAAAAAGTCTTCCACTGTGAAATACGCTACAGGTTCACTGGATAATCAACTGTTCGTAAGCCGATATCAAGTCCAGCTACCTACAGCAAAAGAGCTGGAAGAGTTTATCAAAAGGGATATCAAGATGCTGGGAGCTGGCTGATTTTATCCAGTCTAAATCTTCCATACTTTAAAACTGCAGCCGCTGGTTGCAGAAATTATCAAACCCCACATCCTCCCCTCATTGCCTACCCACAGGCCAAGCAAAGTAACATAATAAGTTTTATAGGAGCACGCACGCTAGGTACGGGCTAAACTCTGGGATCGAACCTTTTCTTTTTAACTGAGATCTTACGTGAAGTTATGGGCGGGTCCTATAAAACGGTATTATGTTAAATTGCCCCGCAAGGCCCCCTGCACGCCATCACACACAGCCGGCACATTACTAAGCCCCGCAATGCCACCGCCGGATCCAAAGCTTAGCAAAGAGCCGCCTGCCGGCCACAAATAGGTGGCAGCACCAATAAAATCAATCCCTCGCACGATCCTTCCCGAATTGCTTTTATCGCAGCTGCCGGTGAGTTTAATTTAAGGACCGCTCCGATCACACTGGCATACAACTTTGGCATCAGGCAAAGGTAGCCTTACGCCCACGCACAGTCAAGATCAGGCCTTCGGTTTTGCCATATTTTTTTGTCTTTTCTTTTAACTGAGTTTATCCTTAACTGAAGTGGATCCACATCTCCTGATCAGGATCCCGGAGTAAAAAAATATACCAAAAACCTTGACACTTGCCACCGCTCTAGCTGATGAGTTGCCTAATCCAAAGAGGTAAGCCCACCTGTAAAGTTACAAGCTGGCTGTAGAGAGGCTTACTCATAACTCTTAGGCACCAGAGGAAGTGAAGTATTGCTTTTTGAACAAAAGGAAACGGAATAAAAGGGCCTGTGAAATGGCTCGTGTGTTTATGCCGTAGTCTTTTGGACAAATGCAATACGGAGCTTACATTAGCCGCTGAGTTATGAAGTAACCGGGTAAGTGTGTGCGCGGTGGCCTTGTGCGGCTATTTGGCGAAGCCCGCAGTGCATAATGTACATTATAGGACAACCCGGATTTTAAACATACTTGACGCACTGAGTCGAGAATCTTCTCCCGAAGCGTAACACCTGAACCTTAGTAGTTGCTCCTATAATGCCACATTATGTAAAATAGCTTGGGGTTGTTTTGACCTGAGCGTTGGCACTTGCAGCTCTTTGCAAAGTATTAGATAGCCAGGCAGGCTTGCAGCGGCTTTGCAATGTGCTGCAAGTAGTGGTGGCCAGGAGAAACAACAGAAGGGATGGCAGGTGCGGGTGAGGATATCCAAAGAGAGTTTGCATCAACGTAGTAAAAGCAGTATTTTAATACGTTGATAAAAACTTAAAAGCATATGACACGAAGAAAAATCAATGAAAGAAACATCCGCAGTCTTACCAAGGTATCCGGCGGAACCAGTTACGGAATAACTATCCCGATGGAGTATATCAGGAAACTTGGATGGAGATCAAAACAGAAGCTCGATGTAAAACTCTACCAGGACAGGATCATCATCCGCGACTGGAAGAAATAATAAGCTAAATTTATGGAATGGAAATAACGGAAATCTTAGGGCTGTCCGGACTAATCATTAGTATACTTGGTACAGCATTAATCTGGATCGATAGTTAGAAAGCAATCGGTAAAATGGCTTCTTTACTGAAGGAGGTAGCTTCAACAGTAGGGTTCTGGCAGGACCATGGAATAGAAGAAAGTAAACTCAAGGACTTCGACAGTACAATCATCAAAACAACAAGGCTAGACAAGAGAGGCTTCTTGTTGCTGATATTAGGCTTTGTAGTCCAGTTATTAGCCTACATCAACTTTTGCTAGCTCTTTTTCTTTTAACTGAACTAATTGTAAATGTTCAATTAAAACCTTTCAATTAAAAGAAAAAAATCACTACTTTTAATGTCCATGGGATGCCTGAAACTTGCACATATCAAAGAAAGTAAACCTGTTTTAAAGTGCGTATGGAACGCTCAGAAACAGCCAAAAACAGGCGTAGGGATGTACGACTATGGAGCCCGATTCTACAAACAGCATATAGAAGTTATTAATTGTATTTTTTGTAGGTTGCATTGTCTATCTTCAACTAGCCTGAATCTAGCAAATATTACAATCAAGATATATGTTATATAAGATTATATATAAGGTATAATTCCAATCCCCAATTTGTATCTTTAATTCCTTACTGTACAAATTGACAATCAATGAAAACTGTTCTGATTCTTGGGGCCGGACTATCCTCAAATACCCTTATCAAATACTTTATTGACCACGCCATTGAGATGAATATCCATGTGCGCGTGGGTGATATCTCGCTGAAAACCGCTTCCTCTAAAACTAATGGAGCAAAACAGAGTAGTGCCTTTGAGTTTGACGTTTACAATG
>Ga0164315_10004483_pt1 | contig 10841 bp, 12 predicted proteins | sample GuaBasSedimGuay6_FD_113737 | JGI IMG/M metagenome (GOLD analysis project Ga0164315, IMG submission 113737) | Subseafloor sediment microbial communities from Guaymas Basin, Gulf of California, Mexico - Guay6, Core 4569-2, 0-3 cm | ecosystem: Environmental > Aquatic > Marine > Hydrothermal vents...
ATTATCAGTGGAGGATTACTTTGAAGGAACTGCCCATACAAGAAATAGTCTTAGTGTTTCTCCTGAAGTTAGGTATTATCTTGCTCCTGATTTTGGTGCTGATAAAAGATATATTGGAGCTTATTTCCGATATAAGGATGTGTCTTGGACTGACTTAAGTTATTACAATAATACTAATACTCCCGCTTTATATAATCTTGATTATTCAAGTATTGTATTGGGAATGATGACGGGGCAAAAGTGGGTAACAAACTCTGGAATATATTTTGAAACACTGCTAGGTGTAGGCAAAGCCTTAAGTTCATCTACAACTTTTTCTGACCCTGCTGCAGAGCAGTATATGGAAGACAATGGTGGCTTATCAGAATATTCTTATGTAGCTGGATGGGATTTTAGGTTTCAAATAGCAGTAGGATATAGAATTGGAGGATATTAATAAAAAATGAAAAAAACACTACTAACACTCTCAATACTAATTGTTTCTACTACTTCAATAATTGCACAGCATGATGTGAAAATTAACTTAGCTGGTTTCATTGTTCAAGATTATGGTTTAGGCTACGAATATATTATAAATGACAACTTTAGTGCTGGTGTTTTTGTTAATTATTCAACTTTTCCATATATAATAGCTGTAGATGAGATATTTGCTAGCGGCAAATCTCCTCACACTAGACGTAGTTTCAATTTTTCTCCTGAAGCTCGGTATTATCTTTCTCCTAATTTTGGGGCTGACAAACGATATGTTGGCGCATATTTTCGTTATAAAACAGCAACTTGGGAAGACTTAAATTATTATGAAGATGAAACTACAAACCATTTTTATAATATAAACTATTCTAGTATAATACTGGGTATAGCAACTGGTCAGAAGTGGGTAACAAACTCTGGAGTATATTTTGAGACATATCTAGGTATAGGAAAGGCCATAACTTCTAATGTAAATTTTTCAGATATAGAATCAGAGCAATATATAGAAGATAACGGTGGTATAGAAAATTACGAGTATGTAGCCTCTTGGGATTTAAGATTTCAAGTAGCTGTAGGGTATAGAATTAGTAGCGACTAAAAACACATTTCATCTTCACTTATTATGAAAAAGTTTATACTTTTATTTTCTATTATTATTTCAGCGTCAACTATGATTGCTCAACATGATATTAAGGTTAATGCATTAGGTCTATTCTTCAAGCACTACGGACTTGGTTATCAATACAATATTAATGCGCAGTTTAGTGCTGGAGTTTTTATAAATTACTCTGCAAATCCTAATATACTTTCTGTTGAGAATTTTTATTCTGATTTACATGGAATAAATAATGCTTCTCGCTCTGATTTTAGTTTTTCTCCTGAAATCAGATATTATCTATATCCAACTTTTTGGGCTGATAGCAGATATATTGGGGCATATTTCCGTTATAGAACAGGAGAGTGGAAAGATCTATATTATATGGACTCTAGCTATAGTAAAGAATTGTATTACAATATGAATTACTCAAATTATGTTATTGGAATTCTCACTGGATATAAATGGTTGACAAGCTCTGGAATATACATTGAAACATATACTGGCTTTGGAAGAGCTGTAGGATATACTACAGAATTATCAACTACATATGCCAAAAATCATTTTGAAAAAAATGGGGGATTAGCAGAATACGAATTCCTTTCTTCTTGGGATTTAAGGTTTCAAATAGCAGTAGGATATAGAATTGGAGGATATTAATAGATTATTTTATATAATAAAAGAGGGTTTTGTTTAACAAAATCCTCTTTTTGCTTTTATAAATATTTGCTAAGTACATGACAAAAAATAAGTTTGGGCTAAAGCCCTCATAAACCTTAATTATTAGCCGGGGCATTCCCTTCGATAAACTCAGGATGACGACCCCGGCTAATGAAAACGTGACATAACGGGCTTTAGCCCAAACATAATAACTAAATAATCAGATTTTATTTGTTATATAATTTTTTTGTCACGTACTATGAAATATTTGTTGCAAATATTTTTTCAATAAACCTGTTTTGCTAATTTTTAGCTTACACAAAAATCAATACATAATAAATTCCTGTGATTACAAATACAATACCTGCAATATATCTCATTATTTTTTCAATTTTAGTGATTTTATTATAAAACACACCAATACTACCTGCCGTAAATGCCAATAGATAAGTAAAAAGTATTACTGGTAAACCTGTTCCAAATGCAAATATTATTGGTAAGTATAGCCCATCAGCACTTGCAATTGTCATTGGAATTAACATGCCAAAAAACAAAGCTCCACTATAAGGACAAAAAGCTAAAGCAAATATTGACCCTATTAAAAAGGATCCTAATAAACCCTTATTTTTAAATTTATGACTTAACTTCTCACTAAAATTTGTTTTATTTAAGAATTCTAATCTAATAATATTAAGCATTATTAATCCAATAATAATAAGCAGGGGACCTAGATATTTTTCTCCATTTTGATTAAAAAATCTAGCAATATGAAACTTACTTGCTCCAAAATACAGAATTAATCCAATTGCGGTATAACTAAATGCTCTACCAAAAGAATAAATAATACCGCTCAAAAACACCTTCTTTTTACTTATTATGTTTTTAGAAATAAAAACAGTGGCTGTAATATTTGTTGCCAATGGACAAGGGCTAATGGCTGTCATTAGCCCCAATATAAATGCCGATAATAACGGAATATTATAGTTATCAATTAAAGACTGTAAGAATTCCATTTATATTTTCTCTAATTGTTTTTCTATTTTATACTTCAAACCCCTTGCAAATTCCTCTTTCTTTCTCCCTTTTGAAAAAGCAAATTCAGTAAGATTTATTGTTGTTTCTACACCATTTACAACTACATTTAAAAAAAGAGAAGTGCCTGAAGCCTCATATTTTTCAGCTATTACAAGGTTTTCTTCTTTATCTACATTTATATAATTGCTGGTTATTTTTCCGCTCTTTAACTCGTCAGCAAAATAGGTACTCAATGTATACTTTGTATTTGCCTCAATTGCATTACAGGTCATACATCTATGTGTTGAATGAAAACCTATTACTTCAATTCTATTGATAGAAGTATTTATTGTTTTTTGTTCACTTTGAGCATTACCACCACAAGAGAACAGCATAAAACTTAAAGCTAAGATTGTGAAAAGTTTAAATTGTTTCATTTTTACTAAGTTTAAATTATTAAAAAATTATATTAAATATATATCCTGATATTATTATGCAAAGCGTTACTACTCCGAAAAAAATACCAATTAGTTTATAACTCATTACTTTTTTCAAAAGCATAGCTTCGGGTAACGATAGACCTACTACTCCCATCATAAATGCAATGGCAGTTCCCAAAGGAATTCCTTTTTCCACAAGAACCTGCACTATTGGCAAAACACCCGAGGCATTTGAATACATAGGCACTGCAAGTACAGTAGAAATAGGTACAGCAAATAAATTATCTTTACTCATATATTGCTCAAAAAAACCTTCAGGAATAAAACCATGCATTAGTCCTCCAATCGCAATTCCTATTATTACATAGGGTAAAACTCCTTTTAGTATATCTAAAACCTCACTCCATATTATTGGCAATCTTTGATTGAATTTTAACTTTTCTGCTTTGTATTTCTCCTGTTCTTTTTCTGCATTCAGTAAAACCTCCTTAACCCATGGCGTTAAATAAGCTTCCAATTTCATTTTCTGCAAAATAATTCCAGACACAATTCCTAAAAAAATTCCACTTACAACATAAATTAAAGTGACTTTTAGTCCAAATAAACCAACAAAAAGGCCTATTGCAACCTCATTAACTAAGGGTGATGTAACTAAAAAAGAAAAGGTGACGCCAAGCGGAATTCCACCTTTTACAAAACCTATAAATAAGGGAATTGAAGAACAGGAGCAAAAAGGCGTTACAACTCCAAAAAGACTTGCCATTAGATATTCAAAACCATAGAGTTTATTTCGAGATAAAAAATTTCTAACTTTTTCTACAGGAAAATAACTATTGATTATTCCCATTAAAAAGATGATTACAAAAAGTAAAATAAAGATTTTTACAGTATCATAAATAAAGAAATTTAAAGCTTCTGCTAAATGACTTTCTTCAGCCAGTCCAAAAATCCTAAAAACTAAATAATCTGCAATATTCTGTAGCCAATCAAACATTAGTTAATATCGTATTTATTGCTTATTTAATGAGTATTTCTACTAATTCCGCTTTTGAAGGAACTCTTCCTTTAAATATAATATTCTCGTTTAAAACTACTGCCGGTGTAGACATAATATTATAATCCATAATTTTCATAATATCTTCTACTTTAATAATTTCAGCATCAATATTATATTCTTTTACCACCTCTTCCACTAGCTTTGTTGTTATTTTACATTTAGGACAACCTGTTCCTAATATTTTAATTCTTATACTCATATTAATCCTTATTGTATATCGCCAATAAACGATAGTGTTTATAAAAAAATTATTTTAAAAAATTATTGAATAGTAGTCTTGCCTTTTCCCAATTTTCACGATGAATACAATATCTAATTTTAGGAGGGTTTAACTCACCTTGGATTAAGCCTACTTTTTTTAATTCTTTAAGATGTTGGGATATTGTAGATTGAGCTATTGGAAAAACATCCACTAGATCTCCAGTAAAACAACATGATTGGCTATCTAAATGTTTCAATATCTCAATACGAGTAGGGTGTCCCAACGCTTTAGCATAAGCTGCTAATTCAACAGAACTGTTTTCGTATTTTATATCTTCTATTGCTCTATTCATATCAATCGCAAAAATACGATTAATTATTTAATTAGCAAATATATTCTTAACAATTCAATCTATTTATCCATTTTATCCACTATTCAGCAATCGAAAGATACATTCTCATTTAGTTTTACATTATAAAAACTAATAATAAAATAGCCTAAAATAAAACTATTATCCATTTTAATAAACGAGTATAAACGGGTATAATCAATTATAAACATAAATAATATTTATATATCTTTGCAATTCAATGATTTTAATGATTAAACCTCAAATCAAAGCTTATGCAACCCAAATGTCTAAACTGCAGTGATCCTTTTGTTGGAAGAATCGATAAAAAGTTTTGCTGCGACCAATGTAGAAATACATATAATAATCGCATAAAGAGAAATCATGAGAAAAACATTCTTGATATAAATAGAATTTTACGAAAAAACAGAAAAATACTCAAACAATTTAACCCCGAAGGTGAAACTACTATTCATAAGGAATCCTTGGATAAAATGGGCTTTAATTACAAATACCACACACACGCATACAGCAGTAGCACCAACAATGAATATTTGTTTTGCTATGAGTATGGCTACCTAATAATTGCTGACGAAAAAGTGCTGATTATAAACCATCAAACCAATATGGATAAATAATGAAATTTTAAGAAAATGGCGCAGAATCTTAAACCTCTTTTTACCTAATTTAGCCCTCCATGAGTACAAAATATACAGAACTTATTTCAAAAATTGAGATATTTATACGTAAATACTATAAAAATCAACTTATTAAAGGTGGTATTCTTAGCGTTTCGTTAATTATAAGCTTCTTTTTGCTTGCAATTAGCCTTGAGTATATTGTTCATTTTGGTACCATAGTTCGTAATGTTATATTCTATATTTACTTATTAGCTGCCACAGGAATTATAATTTATTATATAATACGGCCTATTGCAGGACTTATCCGTATTGGCAAAAGATTATCCAAAGAAGAGGCTGCTATAATTATCGGATCTCATTTTCCAGAAATAAAAGATAAATTACTTAATACAATACAGCTTCAGGCTACCTTAGAATACTCGTCTCAAAACAATATAATACTTCAAGAGGCTATAAATCAAAAAGCTGAAATTCTTAATCCCATCCCTTTTCAGTCAGCAATAAAATTTTCCATAAATAAGAAATACAATAAGTACGTACTACCTCCATTGGCAATAATACTCTTCATGTATTTCTATTCACCTGAAACGCTTATTGAACCCTCCACAAGAATATTATATCATAATACAGAATTTGTAGAGAAAGCCCCTTTCCAATTTAATATTGACAACAAAAACATGGCGTGCTTGCAGGGGGATGACTTTCTTCTAAATGTGAAAATTTCTGGAGACGTAATACCTAATGAGGTGTTTATTGTAATTGATAACTACCCTTTTAGAATAAATAAAATATCGAATATCGAATTTTCATATCTATTTAAGAAATTAAATACTAACAAAATATTTTTCTTTAAAGCTGGCAAGTTTAACTCTATTAAGTATACAATTGAAACAATGCCAAGTCCTAAAATATTATCTTTTACTCTTAAAATAGATTATCCAAAGTATTTAAATAAAAAGAGTGAGGTAATAAAAAATGCTGGTGATATTTCTATACCTGAAGGCACAAGTATAAAATGGACTTTTAATACAAAAGATATAAACCAACTAAGTATCATTCTTCCGAAATACACATATGTAATTAAGCCAGAGAATAATACAGTTAATACTAAGTCAATAAAATTCACTTCAAACTTTGACTATTCTCTGTATGCAGAAAATGATTTTACCAAAAAATACGATACGCTTAAATATCTAGTAGAGGTAATTAAAGATCAATTCCCCAGCATTTCAGTTTCCGACTATAGGGATTCGCTGAATGAAAAGGATATATATTTTCAGGGTAAAATAAAGGATGATTATGGTTTTTCTAAACTTACATTTAACTATAAAACTACAGGAAGTGATATTTATAATGTAGAAAAACTTGCCCTTCAATCCAAAGGTAACTCACAACATTTTTATTATCATATAAATACTGATAGCTTACTGGTAAATGCAGGAGAAGATGTAATTTATTATTTCGAAATTAGAGATAACGATGGTATAAATGGCCCAAAAGCAAGAAAAAGTATAATACATAGTATTCACAAAAAGAGTTTGAAAGAAATCGATAGTTTACGAAATATAAATAATGATGAGCTAAAGAAAAAAATGGAGGAAAGCCTAGAGCAGACTCGTGAAATAAATAAAAAAGTAGAGAAATTAAATAAGGAATTAGTTGATAAAAAAGAACTTAGCTGGAAAGATAAAAAACAACTCGAAGAATTGATGCAAGAGTATAAAAAGCTACACGACAATATTGAAGAAATAAAAAAACAGCAAAAACAAACAAATAAGCAAAATAAAGAACTTAGCAAACAAGATGAGGCTCTATTGGAAAAGCAGAAAAAGCTTCAAGAATTATTTGAAAAGTTGATGACTCCAGAAATGAAAAAAATGATGGAGGAGATGCAGAAAATGATGAAGGAGGAAATGAAGAAGGATGATGCTCAGCAAATGCTCCAAAAAATGGAAATGGATAATGAAGACCTTGTAAAGAAACTTGATAGAGATTTAGAATTATTTAAGCAACTAGAATACGACCAAAAACTGCAAGAAGCTATAAATAAACTTGATAGCATACAAAAACAAGAAGAAGATGTTAGTAAGAAGCTTGATGAAAAAGAAATATCAACTCAAGAGGCTAATGAAAAACAAGACAAATTAAATTCTGATTTTAAGGATTTTGAGAGAAAAATTGATGAGGCAAAAAAGGCAAATAGCGAACTCAAAGCTCCCAACGATATTAAAGATTTTGAGAAAGAGCAAAAAGAAATAAACAACGCCATGAAAGAGAGTTCGCAAAAACTTGATGATGGGAAAAAGAAAGCCGCCTCTAAGATGCAGAAAAGTGCATCAGATTCCATGAAAAGCCTTTCGGAAAAATTAAAGAAAATGCAATCCGAGATGGAAGAAGAATCAAATTCTGAGAATATGGAAGATTTAAAGGATATTCTTAGTAATCTATTGGAGATTTCATTTGCTCAAGAGAATTTAATGATTAAAACAGAGAATACTCATCGCTCTGATCCAAATTATCCTAAACTTATAAGCGAACAGAAGAAAATTCGGGAAGATTTTTCAATGGTAGAGGATAGTCTATTATCGTTGAGCAAGCGGCAGGCAAGTATATCGCCAATGGTAAGTAAGGAGTTAAGTGACATTAATAGAAATATGCAAACAACATTAGATCTACTTTTAGATTTAAACACCATAGGTTATACTGGGCGTAATAAGAAAAAAAACGCCATTGGCAAACAACAAGAGGTGATGACTTCGGTAAATAATCTTGCGCTAATGCTATCAGAAAGTCTTGAGCAAATGCAAAAACAACAAATGCAAGCCAAGGCAGGAAAAGGTAAATGTAACAAGCCAAAACCAGGCTCTAGTGGTAGTAGTATGAAGAGTATAAGACAAATGCAAGAAGCATTAAATAAGCAAATACAAAGAATGCGAGAACAGCTTAAAAAAGGTAAGGGTAAAAAAGGTCCTAAAAAAGGCAAAGGCAAGCCGGGCAAAAATGGAGGCCTTGGTGGCGAAAAGATGAGTGAAGAGATGGCAAGAATGGCTGCTCAGCAAGAGATGCTAAGAAAGAAGCTGCAAGAACAACAAAGTATGCTTAAAAAGGCAGGAAAAGGGCAGCAGGCACAAGGACTGAATAAGGTGATAAAAGATATGGAACAGAACGAAACTGACCTTGTAAATAGCTTAATTTTACGTGAAAGCATGATTAGGCAGCAGGAGATTGTAACACGTCTTTTGGAGGCTGAAAAAGCAGAAAGAGAACAAAAGCAAGAAGAAACCCGTGAAGCCAAGGAAGGACATAAAAAAACTCGGGTAAATCCACCTAATATTCAGCAATTTATAGACCAACAAAATAAGGAGGCTGAATTATTGAAAACTATTCCTCCAAATTTGAAACCTTTTTACAAAAATAAAGTAAACATATACTTCGAGCATATTAATACAAACAAATAAAATCAGAAATAATAATTACAAATGGGTAAATTACAAAAAATAGAGGTGAGCTCTCACCCTAATGAAATTCATAAAGTTCTACAATTTATTGAACGAATTTGTGACGAAAAAGATATTTACAATAGCTATTATGGAAATATTGTAACAAGCATTACAGAGGCTTTTAATAACGCTATAGAACATGGAAATAATTTTTCTGATGACAAAAATGTTACTATAAGTTTTGAAACAAAAAATGATGGTCTTACTTTTTGTGTAGAAGATCAGGGAAACGGCTTCAATCCATTAAATATTACAAACCCTACCGACCCAGACTTTGATGCAGAAACCGGTAGAGGAATTTTTGTTATGGGATTGTTAAGTGATAATATGCTCTTTTTGGAAAATGGTGCTAAAGTTTGCTTTAAATTTCTTATTTCAAATATTAATAAAGAAACTTCTGATAAAAGAATAGAAAAATTGAAGGCTTTCCTTGGCAAAAAAGTTAATCAAACTATTAAAAACATATAATATGCCATCTGTTAACTTCTTTCTTGAGGATATAAATTTTAGAGTTCGTAAGAAAAAACTAATTCGAAATTGGCTACTTTTAACAATAAAGAAAGAGGGTGGGGAGTTAGATAATATAAATCTGATTTTTACTTCAGATAATTATCTACATCACATTAATGTAGAGCACCTTAACCACGATACCCTAACTGATATTATTACCTTTGAATATAATGAAACTGGAGAACCCATTACCAGCGATATATTCATTAGTGTTGATAGGGTTAAGGAAAATTCAGTAACTTTTAGGCAGCGACAACTGGACGAGCTACACCGTATTATTGTGCATGGCACATTACATTTGTTGGGTTATAAAGATAAAAACAAATCAGATAAAGAACTTATGACCATAAAAGAAGATTATTATCTATCTTTGCGCTCTGAGGATTTATTGAATTATTAGTTCTGATTTATTTATATTTTACTGTATAACAATGTTTTAAATTATTTATTAAACATTGTGTCTTTTATCAAATCACCTTATATTTATAATTCAAACAATTTCTTACTATTAATAATCTACTGAAACAAAAATCAAGTTTTTTTCTTTAGATTATATTTAGAAAATATATAAAACAGTACTTAATATTTTGTGTATCAATTTCTTATAGAATTTGTTCCACGTGAAACTTAAAATATAATGTTCGAAGAATACGACGTAATAGTGGTTGGAGGAGGTCATGCTGGAGCAGAAGCAGCAGCAGCAGCAGCAAATATGGGAGCCAAAACACTTTTGGTAACTATGAACAGGAATGGGATAGCAGCTATGTCGTGCAATCCTGCCATGGGAGGAATAGCTAAGGGTCAAATAATTCGTGAAATAGACGCTCTAGGTGGATTGAGTGGAATAGTAACTGACAGAACAATGATTCAGTTTAGAATGCTCAATAAAAGTAAAGGACCAGCAATGTGGAGTCCAAGAGCACAAAGTGACAAAAGATTATTCTCCCTAGAATGGCTTTCAGAATTGGAGAAAATTAAAAATTTAGATTTTTGGGAAGATACGGTGGTTGATGTATTAGTAGAGAATGGTAAAATTGCTGGCGTTAAAACAATGTTAGATATTGAGATAAAATCTAAATCAGTTATTCTTACTAATGGAACATTCCTTAATGGCGTTATTCATATTGGAGAAAAAAACTTTGGTGGTGGAAGAATAGGAGAGAAGTCATCGAAAGGACTTACAGAAAACCTAATTAAACTTGGCTTCGAAAGCGATAGAATGAAAACAGGTACTCCTGTTCGTGTAGATGGTAGAACTGTTGATTATTCCAAAATGACAGAACAAAAAGGTGATGAAATTCCAGGAAAATTTTCTTTTACAGATACCAAACCTTTGGAAAAACAACGCAGCTGTCATCTAACTTATACTTCATTAGAGGTTCATGATATATTACGTACAGGC
>Ga0164315_10004487_pt1 | contig 10833 bp, 10 predicted proteins | sample GuaBasSedimGuay6_FD_113737 | JGI IMG/M metagenome (GOLD analysis project Ga0164315, IMG submission 113737) | Subseafloor sediment microbial communities from Guaymas Basin, Gulf of California, Mexico - Guay6, Core 4569-2, 0-3 cm | ecosystem: Environmental > Aquatic > Marine > Hydrothermal vents...
CTGATTTGAGACGTTCATCATTATCGAGATTATCTGCGCCGGGTAAACCACCGGGTAGAACAATCATATCGTAGTTATCTTTTAATGCTGATTCCAGATCGGTATCAGGGACAATTTTTACACCTCTACTGGCGATTACGTTTTCGGTATCAAGCCCGGCAGAGATGACTTCTATTCCTGCACGTCTTAACAGGTCGATAATGGTAATGGCTTCCAGCTCTTCACAACCCTGTGCCAGGGGGACTAAAACACGGGGAATTGATGTTTCTGCCATAAAACTTACCCGTTTATTTTTTGATAATTGCCAGCCCTTTTAAGACATTCAAGGCTTCATAAAGGCTATAGTCAGTTGAAGAAAGTGGCACTGTCCTATCCTTCCCAGTCGCATCTTTTTTAAGTTCCTTGTCTCCGTCTGTTAGCGGAGCCTCCTCAAGTCCATTCTCAAGATGTCCCATGAGGTCGGCCTCTTTCACCCGCATATCAATGGCATTTTCAATCAGGGATATCTTCACCTTATCGATGATGATGTCTGGCACCACACCTGATGCCTGAATTGATCGGCCATTGGGTGTGTAATATCTGGCTGTAGTCAGTTTAAGTGCTGCATTATTAGTCATAGGCAGGACGGTTTGTACGGAACCCTTACCAAAAGTTTTTTCACCCATGATAATACCGCGCCCATGATCCTGCAGGGCACCGGCAACAATTTCTGATGCAGATGCAGAGCCGGCATTCACCAGCACTATCAGTGGTACGTCCGGTAGCTTGGCATTGGGTTTGGCATTAAATCTTAATTTTGAATCTTTGATGCGGCCTTCCGTGTAAACGATCAATCCCTTGTTGAGGAACATATCTGAAACGCCAACAGCAGCAGTCAGGATGCCCCCCGGATTATTTCTGAGATCCAGAATCACGCCTTTAAGCTGATTATTATTGTCTTTTTTTAGTTGATCAATTGCCTTACGTAGATTTTCAACAGTGTGTGACTGAAAACTTGAAATACGCAGGTAGCCAAATCCGGGTTCCAGTGTCTCGAAGCGAACGCTCTTTATCGTAATCACATCCCTGATAATTGTGAATACCAGGGGTTTATCTTCATTCTCACGAATAATGGTCAGTTTAATTGCATCACCAGGCTTGCCCCGCATGATATCGACAGCTTCATTTAATGACAGGCCTTTAACCGGTCTGTCATCAAGTTTGATAATCAGGTCACCAGCTTTTATACCAGCTTTTTGCGCAGGGGTATCATCGATGGGGGAGATAACTTTAATGAAACCATCTTCCATTCCAACTTCAATACCAAGGCCGCCAAATTCACCGGAAGTTCCTTCTCTTAGTTCATCGTAAGACTCGCCATCAAGATAAACAGAGTGTGGATCAAGTCCTTCCAGCATGCCACGCACTGCATTTTCAAGTAACTCCTTGTCATCTACCGCCTCAACATAATCACTTTTTATTTTTGCAAAAATTTCAGTAAATGTGCGTAACTCATTCAGAGGCAGTGCTTCTGGTTCAGGTGATTCGGCTTCTCCGATGACCACTCGAGCACCAGCCAGTAAAAGTAACAGGCAAATAAAAAGATTACGTAAGGCATTATTCATTTTTTTCTCCGAGCCTCATGCAACGGTATTTGAGGCTTCTGTAAGATTTCTCGTTTATACGGTCTATTACTTTATGGCAAAAATATCTTGTGCTAGTTCCTGCACCACCTGGCAGGGTTAACCGGACTACCATTATTCCTTATTTCGAAATAAACACCAGAACGAAGCTGCCCACCACTATCACCGGCAAGGGAGATAATTTCCCCCGGTAGCACCCAGTCCCCGGTTTTTTTCAATAAGCTCTGATTATAACCGTAGAGACTCATATAACCATCACCATGATCGATGATAATCAGCAGTCCCAGATTTCGAAACCAGTCTGCAAAAACGACCTGTCCGCCACTGACCGCCTGTACATCCACACCAAGTTCAGCATTTATGACAACGCCCTGCCATTTTAATTTCCCCCCCTGTTTGCGACTGCCATAGCGAGTTAAGATTTTTCCTTTTATCGGCCAATCCAGTTTTCCCTTGAGACTGTTAAAAGGCGGGATATCTTCAAAAAACGCTACGCTTCCACGGTCATCTCTGGCTTGTTCTTCGGTGAGTTTTTCCAGGAGGTTTTTTGTTTCCTGTTCCTGTTGTTGTAATGCCTGTAATTCAAGTCCCTGTTTTTCGAGTTCATTCAACAGTTTTGCAAGAATATTTTCTCTTTCTCTTCGAGACTGGGAAATTTCTCTTTCCTTTGCAAGTTGGTTTTTCTTTAGTTTGAACAGGGCATCATTTTCGCGCTTGATGGTATTTTCCAGCTGAGTGATTGTCTCGATTTCTGTATTGACCGAATTAATTTGCTGTGCCCTGGCCTGATTATGATAATCATAATAGGCGAGTGCTCTGCCGACCCTGGCAGGGTCTTCCTGGTTCAGCAATAATTTCATATAGTCATTTTTACCAACCATATATGCAGAACGTATCTGCTGAGACAGGGCCTGTTTCTGCTTCACAAGTGCTCTTTCGCGGACTGACTTCCTGTCGTTCAATTGGTTCAGGCGCTCGTTTCTTTGTTGTATCTGTCTTTCTATCTCTCTGATATTCAGGGTAATATTGCCAGCAGATGTCTCATTTTTCTTTAATTCAGTTTGCAGGGCATCTGTTTCAAGACGTGCTTTCTCCATACTGGTTTTGACATCTTCAATTTGATGCCTGACTGAATCTAACTCTGCGGACTTTTCTTCCAGATCTTCGGCGTAAAGTGGAAAGCTGATTAGGTAAATAAAAACAGGCACGAACAAAAAGCATCTCTGCAGGTAACTATAACAATTGCATAGCGACAGACTGAGAGATGATGGGGTGGTGGTCATTGTAATTTCAGCAAAGGCTTTCCTGTCATCTCCTGAGGCACTTCGAGTCCCATTAAATATAACATTGTCGGGGCAACATCTGACAGCGTGCCTGAGAGTCCTGATATGACTTCAGCATCCCGACCAATGTAGATAAGTGGAACCAGATTGGTGGTATGGGCAGTGTGATATTCTGATTTTATTTTCTCAGTGGCATAGGCTTTCATCTGTTCTGCGTTGCCATGATCAGAAGTGATTAAAATCTCAGTGTTTGCTTTTTTTGCAGCTTCAATAACTTTTCCGAGGCAGGTATCAATTGCTTCTACAGCTTTAATGGTTGCTTGAAAATCACCTGTATGGCCGACCATATCGGCATTGGCATAGTTACATATGATGGCATCATATTTGCGACTTTGAATTGCCTCAGTTAGCTTATCTGTGATTTCAAAGGCACTCATCTTTGGTTCCATATTATAGGTACGAACATGAGGTGAGGGCACCAGTATTCGATCTTCGCCATCGAATGCCTGTTCTTCACCGCCGTTAAAGAAGAAAGTGACATGTGCATATTTTTCAGTTTCTGCGATACGTAACTGTTTCAGGCCAAGTTCAGAAATATATTGACCAAGGACATTGTCCAGACTCTTGGGAGGGAAAGCGACGGGAAATTCGTAGCTCGCCTTGTATTCAGTCAGGCTGATAAAGGTATCAAGCATGGGAACGTTTTCTCTTGGGAAGCCCTGAAAATCTTCTTTAGTGAAGGCACGGGCCAGTTGTCTTGCCCGGTCGGCACGATAATTTGCAAAAACAATGACATCTCCATCCTCTACCTGAATCGGAGGCTCACCGTGTTTGGTGATGGCCGTGGCGCTGACAAATTCATCGGTCTCCCCTCTGGCATAAGCCATATCTACCGCAATAAATGGATCCTCCGATCGAAAATCAGCCTTTCCCTGGCTAATCAGGTCATAGGCTTGCTGGGTTCTTTCCCAGCGTTTATTCCTGTCCATGGCATAGAATCTGCCAATGATGCTGGCAAAGCGTCCCCTTCCCAATTCCTTCATTTTTAACTGGGCCATGAGAATATTTTCCTCAGCGCTTTTTGGCGGTGTGTCGCGACCATCCAGAAATGCATGCAGATAAATCTTTTCAACGCCAAATTGATTTGCCAGTTCCATTAGCTTGAATATATGTTCCTGATGACTATGCACGCCACCGGGTGAGAGCAATCCCAGGATGTGTACAGCCTTGTTACTTTTGGTTGCTCGATTAAAGGCATCATTAAGGATCTCGTTTCTGAAAAAGGAACCATCCTCAATGGCCCGTGTAATTCTTGAAAATTCCTGATCGACCAGACGACCAGAGCCAATGGTCATATGCCCGACTTCTGAATTGCCCATTTGGTGCGATGGCAGACCTACATCCGTCCCTGATGCCTGGATTAGCATGCGTGGACATTCAAGCCAGAGTTTTTCCCAAACAGGCTTTTTTGCACTGTAGATAGCGTTATAGACGGTATTTTCTGTGTATCCCCAGCCGTCCAGAATAATCAGGATGAGCGGTTTGGTTGGTGGCTGCATCTATAGATTCGTTCGCTTGGTATTACTCAGCATCGTAAAAACAGGCATGCACTGTTCGAAATTTTGTCGTCGGATGAGTTTCAAGAGTGACAGTGACACATGATGGGCTGCAATTTGGTTGCTGAATTCAAGGTGAATTGCGTCTCATGTCCATTCATTTCGGCGAATTTTAGCATACAAAAGTTAGATACTTAACATAGACTGTTTGGGGACGGGAAGTGCCTGTAAATCTACATTTCCAAGTAGTTTGGGTATAACGTATCATGCACGCCTCATTATCAGGTTCTGCCGAGGACAAAAGCTAAAATATTATGGAAAGAATTCCGGAATTTATCGCTAATCATTTATTTCTGGTTTCATTGCTTGTGGCGATATCGTCGTTACTGTTCTGGAACCTGTTTTTCAGCGCCATGGGCTCATCTCAAATTGTCCCCGTTGAAGTTACGCGCCTGATAAATCATGAAGATGCAGCGGTACTGGATATACGTACTGCTAACGATTTCGAGAATGGGCACATCATAAATGCCGTCAATATAGATGCGGCAAAGCTGGGTGAGCGAGAAAAAGAGCTGGAAAAATACAAGGATAAAACCGTGGTTATCTGTTGTGGTCAGGGTCAGGAATCAGTACGTGTTGCACGAAGTCTAAAAATGAAGGGCTTTGAAAAACTTTATTCTTTAAAAGGTGGTATCAGCGCGTGGCAAAATGCCAGCTTACCTTTGACGAAGGGGAAGGCTTAATGATGGCGAATTATATTCAGAGGATTTATTTTAATGGCTGAAGAAGATACAAATGCTGAAGCAGGCACCGAAGAGATAACTCAGGGAGAGTTCGCACCACAAAAAATCTACATAAAAGACCTGTCTTTCGAAACACCACATTCTCCGGATATATTTACCGAAGAATGGAAACCTGCAGTAAATATGAATCTTGGCAGTGAGGCTCGGCCCATAGGCGATAAACTCTATGAAGTTGTCTTGACCGTTACAGTGACTGTTACCGTGGAAGAGAAAACTGCCTATCTGGTTGAGGCACATCAGGCAGGTATTTTTCATATTGATGGTTTTCCTGAGGAAGTTATCGGGCGCATGGTGGCAACAGTATGCCCCAATATCCTTTTCCCCTTTGCACGTGAGCACGTTGCGGATCTGATCACGCGGGGTGGTTTCCCACAACTCTTGCTTGCACCGGTCAATTTTGAAGCCTTATATCAGCAGCAAATGCAGGAACAAAATCCAGACGCATCTGCTGAAACAGAAACGAAACATTGATTCGAAATTTTGAAACTTGATTAGGCGGGATAAAATCTTGAACCTGATAATGAGCACAGGTAGATAATGAAAAAACCGATACTTGTTGTTGGTGCAGGTTCCTGGGGGACTGCCCTGGCAATGGTGCTCGCTGGTAATGGTCATTCTGTTTATCTCTGGGGAAGAGACAGCTCGCATATTGCAGAGTTAAAGGCACAGGGTTGCAACAAGCGTTACCTTCCAGATGCAAGTTTTCCAGAAGGTCTTTTGCCGGTGGATGACCTGGAGTCTTGTCTCAATGAATGCAATGAGATAGTGCTTGCTGTTCCATGTTCAGGTTTGCGAAGTATTCTTGAAATCATTGATAAGCACGGTGAAGACAAGTTAAAACTATGCCTTACCAGCAAAGGCCTGGAACCCGGTACACAATATCTGAATCATAAGGTCGTTGAAGAGTGTCTTGGAGATAAGGCCAGCACAGTCATATTGTCGGGCCCCTCTTTTGCGAAGGAAGTCGCTGCCGGTTTGCCAACAGCAGTGACAATTGCAGGAACTGACTTGGAAACTGCCGCCTGGTTTGCCGATAAATTCCACAATGAAGTTTTCAGGACCTATACACACGACGATATCATCGGCGTTGAGGTGGGTGGCGCAGTAAAGAATGTGATGGCGATTGCTGCAGGTATTGCCGATGGCCTTGGATTTGGTTCAAATACCCGTGCTGCCTTGATCACTAGAGGCCTCGCAGAAATTATCAGGCTAGGCGTTGTCATGGGCGGCAGGCAGGAAACCTTTATGGGCCTGACTGGCCTGGGTGATTTGATACTCACCTGTACTGATGATCAGTCTCGCAATCGCAGGTTTGGTCTTGAGCTGGCCAAAGGATCCACGGTAGCCGAGGCCTGTGAAAATATAGGTCAGGCAATTGAAGGGATGAAGACCTCACAGGAGGTCTATCAGCTGGCCCTAAAAAATAATATTGAAATGCCAATTACCCAGCAAGTTTGCAAGGTGTTGAATGGTGAGATATTGCCAGGCGATGCAGTCAAGGCTTTGTTGATGCGCGACCAACGGCATGAATTAGATTAAGAAATTATTTTGTTTCCAGGCCTCGTAAACAAATATCGCTGCCGCATTGGATAGATTAAGACTGCGACTATCGGGCAACATGGGTAACCTGAGAACATCACTGTCTGGCAGATCATCGAGAAATGACTGGGGCAGACCCCGGGTTTCAGGTCCAAATAATAATGCGACATCATCGGGATATTCAGCTTCAGAATATAAGGTCTTTCCCCGGGTTGAAATGGCATACATCTTTTCAGGTTTGATACACTCAGTAAAAGCATTCAGGGAATCGTGCTCATGAACATCAGCCCATTCATGATAATCAAGACCTGCACGCAATAGTTTGGCATCATCTAGTTCAAACCCGAGTGGATGAATCAGATGTAATTGTGCCCCGGTATTGGCGCATAATCGTATAATATTACCGGTATTGGGCGGGATTTCCGGCTCGTACAAAACAACATGAATCATAAAGCATGCCTCTAGATGAAAGAGTAAATGGATAAAAAATTAAATAATAAACTGGCGATAGACTTCTGTGGGATGAATTTTAGTTCACCACAGGTACTCTTGTCAGGTTGCGTCGGTTTTGGTGAAGAATATACACGTGTGAATGGCTTTTCCAATACCGATGTGGGTGCCATCTGCCTGAAAGGCACAACATTGGAACCGCGTTTGGGCAATCCACCACATAGAGTAATGGAAACCCCCATGGGGATGCTGAATGCCATCGGCTTGCAGAATCCCGGATCTGCTGTCGTAGTTAATGATTATCTGCCTAATCTGGATTTTGAGGAGACTAGATTCATCGCCAATCTGTCAGGTTCAACGGTTGAAGAGTACGAGGCCATTACCCGGATATTTGATGACTCACCGATTGATGCCATGGAGATTAATATCTCTTGCCCCAATGTTAAGGAAGGGGGAGTGGCCTTTGGCAATGATCCTGATATGTCGGCTCGAGTTGTTGAAGTTTGTCGACGTGCAACAGATAAACCTATTATTACCAAGCTGTCACCAAACCAGACAGACATCGCCGAAAATGCACGCCGTTGTATAGAAGCAGGGACAGATGGACTGGCCGTCATCAATACACTGATGGGTATGGCCATCGATATTGAAAACCGTCAGCCTGTTATTGGCAATAATCAGGGAGGGTTATCCGGACCAGCCATCAAGCCTATAGCACTGCTCATGGTGCATAAAGTCTATCAGGTGAGTAAACAACATAATGTGCCGATCATAGGTCAGGGTGGCATTACTTCGGCAAAAGATGCACTGGAATTTATTATCGCGGGTGCTGCCGCAGTGGGCATTGGCACAGCTCTTTTCTACAACCCATTAATATGCCCGAAGATTAACCAGGGTATTGTGGATTACCTGGATGAACATGAAATAGACAATATTTCTGATCTGGTGGGGACGTTGGAATTACATAATAATTAGTGTCTGTTTAATACTGCCATTTCAATCAATCGACGCTGACCCTATTGATTCTTACTGATTTAATGTTTGGTTTTTTACTAATTTTTATCTCATTTAAATATTAATGCTAGCTCTATATTTCCGCAACATTCTTGAGTCCACAACACATTATTATGTGGTACTGCTTCTAGCTATTTTTACAACGCTTTCAGGTTGTTCAACTTATAGACCAGTTCATGATGATGAGACCCATTATCTGGATCGGGTCACCCGCTTTGAATCCGATAACATCATCATAGAAGCTGCCGCATTAGGCAGAAATGAAAGTAAGGAAGTTTTTGGGGCTCCTTTGAACGATGTTGGTGTTCAGGCTGTGTGGATTAAGATTAGTAATAATAGCGAGGAAGCGAACTGGTTATTCCCAATAAGTGTAGATAGTGAATATTTTCCAGCATTCGAAGTCGCCAGGAGAATATCGAAATATGGCAAAATTTCTCACAAAGATTTGTATGCGCAACTTGTAGAAAATCAGATACCTAATTTTATTCCTCCACAGCACACGGTTAGTGGCTTTGTCTATACTCATGCCGATGAGGGATTGAAGTCTTTTATCGTTGAATTACATAGCCCAAGTAGAATTATAAAACACACAATTGTTGCTCCTGTTCCTGGGTTACCAGACGACTACTTCGATCTGGATCCAGAAAATATTTATTCTGAGGCTGAATTTGTTGAGTTAGATAAGGCGGGTCTCCGGAATTGGCTGGAAAAAATGGCATGCTGTGCTCAAAGTATTAATGGTCAATATGGAGATCCGATTAACATTGTTTTTGTCGGACATCTTAATAAAGTGCGTTCCGCGCTTATATCGCGGCAGTGGGATGTTACGGCACCTGTAACTGGTTCATCTCTGAGACGCATGATAAGTGCTTTTATTTTTGGTTCACGTTATCGCTACGCACCAATATCACCACTTTATATGTTCAATAGAGAGCATGATCTTGCGTTCCAGAAATCACGCGCAATTATTGACGAGCGTAATCATATGAGATTGTGGTTGGCTCCAGTGACTTTCAATGGTGAACATGTTTGGGTTGCTCAGATAAGTCGGGACGATGGTATTAAATTATCAGGCCGTTTAAGGCCACCGACGACTCATGTTATAGATCCGGATATGGACGATGCACGGTTTTATTTATTACAGGATATTCTACAAGGACAGGAAGTTCGTCAAATTGGTTTTGTGAAAGGTCATAAACCTGCCACATATGACAATCCTCATTACAATGCTGAAAATGATTTTTACTTTACAGATGGTCTCAGGGCAGTATTTTTTATGTCAGATGAGCCGACGAAAATTTCTGCCGTTAAGCTCCTGGACTGGGAGTTGCCTAAGGGCATGGAGGCATATCGTGAGATTATTGTATCAGAATAATATCTGAACCATTTTAATTGTATTGAGTGTCCGCTTAATACTGCCATTTCAATCAATCGACACTGACCCTATTGATTTACTATTGATTTAGTTTGGGAGTCTAACTTGATGTATTCCAAGTGTGTAAATGTGATTTCCATTCTCCGTTACAGTCGATCTGGAAAACATTGACAAAAATTCCGCCAAACACTGGTTTAGTTCCGTCTTTCTCCGCTCCATAGGCACTCCATTTCGAAACTTCGTACATCGTATTGCCATCATGATGAACACTAATGATTTCTATGGTGTGATTATGGACGCCATTCTCTATGAAACTACGGAACAGACCTTCTATTGCAATCCGGCCTTTGAGCACTTCGCCGTTACCTGGCGATAAGATTGCATTTTCATTATAAAGCGCGGCCACTGATTCAGGATCACCACTATTGAATGCCTTATTCCATTGAGAATTCAGTGCGGTAATAACAGCACGTCCACCTGTAACGTCCTCAGCTTGCAATAATGATGAATTAAATAAAAACATCAGGGCAAATAAGATAATTGGCCATGTGTTTCTAATCTTGAATGTATTACTCATAATAATTCTCCTTAATTTGGTTTATACCAGTACATATGTCTGATGGGCATGAATTATCATTAGACTATTGATATCCGTCCAATATAGAATATCGCTCATATGATATCGAACAGTTATCAGTTTAGATTTGAGCTTCGGCACCTTCGTTCATTCATGGCTATTGCAGATGAACTGAGTTTCAGGAAAGCTGCAGATAATCTACATATTGCCCAACCGGCATTATCTCGTCAGATTGCACAACTAGAAGAAGCACTGGGTTGCCAATTATTTGATCGTCAAAAACGAAGAATTAAATTAACTGCAGCAGGAGAATTTCTTTATTACAAACTTCCTATATTATTTAGTGATTTACATGAAACTGCACATCACACCCAAAAGATAGCTTCTGGTCAATCTGCTATTCTCAGATTCGGCTATTCAAGTGCGGCTATGTCATATTTTCTTCCATCTGTGATTCAAGAAATACAAAACAATCTTGAAGGTTGTGAATTTAAATTTGTTGAAGAAACCTCAGACGAGTTAATTGGAGGTGTTATTTCTGAACGTCTTGATGCAGCATTTATCCTTTACAGACCTGAACATCCTTTACTAAAGACTATTCCAATTAGAGCAGA
>Ga0164315_10004488_pt1 | contig 10830 bp, 10 predicted proteins | sample GuaBasSedimGuay6_FD_113737 | JGI IMG/M metagenome (GOLD analysis project Ga0164315, IMG submission 113737) | Subseafloor sediment microbial communities from Guaymas Basin, Gulf of California, Mexico - Guay6, Core 4569-2, 0-3 cm | ecosystem: Environmental > Aquatic > Marine > Hydrothermal vents...
AGAGTTAATTTCATATATTACTTAATACCTATTTGGCATAAGAGTAAACATAAGAAACAAATCAAAATTAACCCTGGGCTTTACAAAAAACGAAAAGTGCTAATTATGAGTTTCCTTAGGCCTTGCATTTAACCCAAAATCTTGTTCAACAGCTTTATACCAGTCGTCATCTTCGGCAGCATGCCAATTTATCCATTCTTCGTCACTTAAGGAAGCTCTCCATTCTAGAAATGGCAAGGCATCCGGACCTACAGGATGTCTCAATTTCCAAGTATCTCCATCAGCTAATTCAAAAATCTTATCCGCCACTAAAGTAGCATCTGTTGGATTTTCAAGAGACGCGGCAAAAAGACCTCCAAATCGATATGATTGTGGATATAATGAATTTTGCTCACCCTGTTGTATATCTTTAGCCATATCCGTATTAATTATACCTGGTTCTATAATACCAACACGAATATTAAATGGCTTAACTTCTTGTGCCAATGCCTCACTTAAGGCTTCCAAAGCAAATTTAGATGCTGAATAAGGCGATAAGGGAGTATTTGAAATATGACCGGCTACAGAGGCTACATTAATTATACAACCCGATTTTTTCTTACGCATCTGAGGTAAAACTGCCTTGATACAGCGGAGAGGGCCGAAATAATTAGTTTCCATTACAGATCTGAACACAGATAGATCCATTTCTTCTATTGAACCATGTCTCTCAATACCTGCATTATTCACAAGAACGTCTACTACACCATATTCTTTTTGAATTTTTTCTATTCCGTTTGAAACGGAATCATCAGAATCCACATCCATTTTTAAGATCGTTATTGGTAAAGCCTCCTCTTCAATTTTTTGAATTAATACTGATGCCCCTTCCGGATTTCGCATCGTTGCAAAAACCTTGTATCCGGCTCTTCCAAATACCAACGCTGTCTCAAGACCAATTCCTCTATTTGCTCCTGTAATAATAACTGATTTCATATCATTTGATTTATTGTTAATAATTTATTGATTTGCATTGTATAACAAATGCATTTTAAAATACAATTAAACTATTGTATAAATGATTACCAAATCGTTTAGGATAGAGTGACCTAAATATTGTCCGAAGATGCGATATTATTTACCGAGATTTAGAATCTCCATTTAATTTTAATCAAAAAACTATTTTTTAAATACTCTCTTTTCTAAATAGAGATTCGCATTATTAATCGCTTTTCATTCCATTAAGAAAATACATAGGAATTTCACCCAATCCTTTTACAGAAATTTTTCCCCGAAGGCTGCAGTCATACTTGTCTTTGATAATTTGATATAAAGATTCAGAAATATTGATCATATTAGGCTCGCTACTACTTTCTAAGCGAGAAGCTGTATTTACTGTGCTGCCCCATATATCATAAGCAAATTTATTCACTCCTACTATTCCCGCTACCACGGGTCCGGTATGAATACCTATTCTAACATCAAAGCAGTTCTCTCCCTTTGCTTCCATTTCATTTTTATAACTTAGCATACAACCTCTTATTTCAAGTGCAGCATTTACTGCATCAAATGGATGTGATTCGTTTTCAACAGGTAATCCAGCAGCACACATATAAGAGTCACCTATTGTTTTTATTTTTTCAATATTGTATTTTTTAATGATATTGTCAAAACCACTGAAACAATGGTGTAGTTCATCAACCAATCTATGGGCATCCATTTTTTCAGATTTTGCTGTAAAGTCAACGAAATCAGTAAAAATTACAGTTACAGATTCATACTTTTTAGCTTGTGCCTGTCCAGTTGTTTTAAGTTCTTCAGCTGTTTCCAATGGAAGTATATTTAGTAATAATTCGTCCGATTTTTGTTTTTCTTTTGTTAATTCTACCGTACGTTGTTCAACTTGTTTACGAGCTGAACTTAGATCTTTTACCATTTTATTAAAAGCAGTACCTAATTCTCCTATCTCATCTTTTGATCTGTTTTCTACAAATTGTGTCAAATCACCTTCTCCAACCCTATTGGCAGCATCCCTTAAGGCCAAAACCGGTTTGGATATATTTCTTGCTAGTAAATACCCTATTGATAGACCTATAACAAATACTATAAAACTTGCAATTGCTGAAGCAATTCTAATATCATTTCTTTCCTTTATAATTTCAATGGTGGAGAAACTTAACATAATTTCACCATTCATGATTGGAGTAAAGATTAGAACCTATTCCATTTCCAACCATTAAATTATAACCAAATTTCAATTTCCCTAAATTTAATCCTTGCAAGGCCAAACCGGTTGTATGTATTGGTATAATATGTGCGGAAAATAAAAGTGGCCTACCTATCGTTGGAAAAAACACTCTTCCATGATGATAGGTATCATTCCAATAATTAATTGGTGTATGATGTTTCCCTGCTAGTAAACTATGATTTCCTGTATAGTTGTAATTTATAATTATTCTTTCAATTCCAACGGAAAATTCTGATGAAGATGATGGATCATATTTAAATACAGTTTCTCCAAGAAAAGAAATGTGATCGTTTAACTCAGAGGTAATAAATAAATCGTATTCACCAAATCCGAAATTGAGTTTATCATCTTGATAAAAAGTACTCACATCTACAAAGCCTCTTATCTTCGTTTTTTGAGCTACAAGATCATTGCTAAAACTTAGACAAAAAAACACGAAATAATTATAACTAGAATCCTTTCAATTCTTCTCATAAATTTTTTTTTAGGTTTAGTAGTTTATTTTTAATCTGTGGATGTAAAAACCTGTTTTTATTAATAATTACAATCCTAATACATATCCTTTATTTTGAGTTCAACAGCAATAGTTTCAACTCTGCAATTCTCTTCTCTTTTTGTGGTTGCCTGTTTCTTCTTGCAAAGACTGTGTGAAATTTATGGGATTCTAAAAACTTAATTTGAATCTTATTCCATTCTAATTTGTTTTGAGCAATTGAATCATTTTGTAACTCTTTATACAGTTGATCACTAATTGGATAAAAGTCATTTCTTCCCAAATAATCTAAATCAACATCACATATTATTCTTTCTACCTGATTCTGTGGATTTTGCGGCATGCGGGTAGCCATAATAAGCCCTGTTACAACATCCATATCTTTTATTGAAAAATTAAACTCCCTCATTAAACCCTTTGCTATTTCAATCCCACGGGTTTCATGATTCTTCTTAGAAACTGTAAAACCAATATCGTGGAACAAAACACCCAAACGCAAAAGTTTGGCAGAATGACTATCTAATTTTACTCGCTTTACATATTGGTTACAAACATGAAGGGCATCAAGCGTATGTTGTAAGTTATGATAAGATAATTCCTTAGGTAATTTCGAATTTAAAATACCCAGGATCTTCTTTCTTATCTTGATATACCCTTTCATTTTTTTTAGTTAGAGAATCAATCATAAACTTATTACCGATACCATGAGTATTACTATTACGAAAGCAAAACTCACTCCAAAAAATCTTATTGATTTTTGAACATTTACAAATTTTTGATCAATTATTTTACTTTCTACATGAATTTGCTCACTTAACTGTTCATAGAGCTGATCTTCGCTTCCGCAAACTTCTATCAATTTTTTGTTGTACTCTTTGACATCACCAAAAGCATAAGCAGCATTCTTGAAAAAAAATACATTCTTATCATATTTCAGTTCTATCCGTGGCCTAAAAACTTTAAAACAATAAAAAATAGAGATCAAAACACTTGACAACCATAATATGGCCAAAACTATTAACAAGTTACTTTCTTTAAATATCTGACTAAAATGTTCCAATCTATCAGCGAAAAGACCTAAAATTAAACTATGAAAGGAGAAAATGACTCCTGCTTTGAGTTCTGACGCCCTTATAAGCTTTTCTAATCTTTCTAATTGTTCCCAATAATTATTTGGATCTTGTCTCATATCTAAAATTAATTGATTTAATATTTATACTATGCTGATTATTAAACCAATGTACAATAAAAACTTAAGATTTTGGATTATTGCATAATAAATAGGGAGACAAATCTCCATTTTTATCATTAATTCATTTATAAATAAACATTTTTAAACCCCAATAAACAATTGATTTAGGACGAAACCATACTTTCATTGTCCGAAGGTGGTTTTATTTTTATCCAAGCCCATCCTGACATTTAAAAATATTCATTCAATAATATTTCGATCTATTCGTTATCATGTTATAATTTAAAGATTAGATCTCCAATATTTCTTTTCTTTAATTCAATAACAATTATTATGAAGAGTTCCTTAAAAATTATCATTCCTGTATGTATATTACTTTTAAGCTTGGCAGCTTGCAATACAGGTAAGAATCTGTATGAAAAAGGTAATTATTACCAGGCAGTATTAAGGTCGGTTGAAAAACTTAAAAAAAGCCCGAATAACAAAAAAGCACAAGAAACTCTTGCTAATGCTTATCCTAATGCAGTAAATTATTATTTGGATCAATTGGATAACCAAAAATCATCTTCATCTGAATTTATGAATACGGAAGCTGTTTATATCTATGACAAACTAAATAATATGTACGAAAGCATTCAACTTTCACCCGCAGCTAAGAATGTGATTGAAAATCCCAAAAAATACTATTCTATCTTAGATAAAATTAAACCATTCGCAGCCAAAGAACAATACAATGCAGGTATTCGATTTCTCAAATATGGAGATAGAGAAAACGCAAAAAAAGCCTATTTCTATTTTCTGGAAGCAGATAATTTTATTGAAGATTATAAAGACATTAATGTAAAAATAGAGGAAGCATACGATCTCTCTCTTTTACATGTAGTAACCCATTTACAGCCGGTTCAATCAAGATATTATAAGCTAAGTGCAACAATATTTTATTCACAAGTAAAAACTATTTTAAACCAAATAGAACAAAAAGAATTTATTCGGTTTCACACTCCTGAAGAAGCAAAAAACACTAACTTAAGAGATCCAGATCAAATACTAAATATCAATTTTGAAGATTTCGTTGTTGGTGAAACCCATACAAAAGAACGGATTGAAAAAATGGAAAGTGACAGTATTAAGATAGGTGAAGTAAAATTGAATAGCCGAACAACAAAAGACGTGTATGGCACTGTAAAAGCTGTTGTTACCATCAACAGGATGGAAGTTATCTCAAAAGGATTTATCAACTTATCCATAGAGCAAAACGGAAATTCAAAGAAAGTACTGATTTCAGAGGATATTGCAGGTCAACATGTATGGTTTAATGAGTGGGGAAATTATAATGGTGATGAACGGGCCTTAACAAAAGAACAGCTTGATATCTGCAATCAAAAAAGAATAAACCCAATACCTCCTCAACAAATGTTTGTTGAATTTACCAAACCCATTCACGAGCAATTGAGAACGAGATTATTTAACTATTATCAGAATTATTGAAGGGACTAAATTTATTGTTTTTAGTTGTGTTTTAGAAAAATGCAAGATACCTATTTTTTGAAAAACCTTTACATTCCTCAGGCCAGGCTACAACAAATGCTCTTTTTTAAATGACTGAGGATTTCTCCCGGTAACCTTTTTAAAGGTTCTATTAAAATAAGAAAGACTTTCAAAACCGCATTGAAAGCATGTTTCGGTAACATTTTTATGAATCAAGAGTAGTTTTTTAGCCTTGTCAATACGATAGTGATTGACAAATTGTGTAAAGGTCAAACGTGTCATTTTCTTAAAATATCTGCAAAAGGCTGCATTTGACAAATTACTCAATTTGGCAACATCTTTAATTTCAATCTTTTGTTGATAATGATCATCGATAAATGTATATATTCTATCCAACCTGTCTTCATCTTTTCTGGTAAATTGATTTTTAACAGGGTCTTGATGCAATAATTCTTTGTCATCAGCAAGCATCAAATAGTTCAGTATTTGCAACATCTCAAGAAATTGATCGAACTTTGAAAGAGAAGGTAAATTCTTCAAACGGGGTCCGATCTCTCGTTTGGTCAATTCACCAAAAGCCAAACCATGTTGTGATAATTGTAAAAGCTTATTAATAGAATTAAGCTCTGGTGTAGAAATAAAAGTATTTTTTAAAAAATCAGATCTTATGTGAACCACTATCTTTTCATAAGAAGTTTTGATCCCATAGTCAAAATTTAAGTGTGGAATATAGGAACCGATCAACACAAGGTCACTCCCTTTGAATTTTGATAAATGCTTCCCAACATGCCTGTTACAATCTGCTCCTTCAATAAAAACCAACTCGTATTCAGGATGAAAATGCCAGAAAAAGAAATCACTGAGATTTGGGTTTACATCCAAACTAATTGAACTATCCTTATTCGATATAATCTTCTCTAATTCAATCTTCATTGAATAAAATTACACATAATTTACATTTTTATACTTGATTTACTTGATAAATATCAATTTTGTACAAATACTTGTCATTATAGGAGTAGCGTTTTAAGGTCATTCACTATATCTTTGAATCAATTATTTTATATTATAGATAAATCGTCGAGAAATTATGAAAAACAAGGATGAAAAATTGGCAGAAAGAGAAAGCCCTAATAAGTACCATCAGAAAATTCCTGGAAACCCTACTACAGCTACAAGTAGTTATTTTAAACTCAATGATCGTTCGAATAAAAAACCCCTTAGAGTATTGAGTGAAGAAGATTGGAAATTTTGGATCCATAATGGGTATATAGTCATTAAAAGTGCCATCTCCAAAGAGCAGGCAGCTAAGACTGTGGATTTTCTTTGGGAGTTTGAAGAAAAAGATAAAAATGATGCTTCAACCTGGTATGCACCACCACGCGCTGAAATAGAAATGACGGAATTGGCCGGTACAGGAATGGTTGAGGTATATAACAATCAGGCTTTATGGAACAACAGGCAAACTCAAAGAGTCTATGATTCTTTTGTTGATATTTGGGGAACAGAAAAATTGTGGGCAACCATTGATCGAGCAAATCTTAACTTTCCCATTAAACCCGAATATGGATACAAAGGATTCATTCATTGGGATTATGATCCGGAAACCAAACCACAAAATGTGCAAGGAGTATTGGCCTTGGTTGACCAAAACGATGAAAATATGGGGGGATTTCAGTGTATCCCTGAATTATACCGCACTTATGACACCTGGAAACTTACACAACCTGAAGACAGGGATAGATTTAATCCAGATATTACAGGGTATGAGGATAAAATAAAAAAAGTAAAACTCAATGCTGGTGATCTTCTTATTTTTAACTGTACTCAACCACATGGAATACGACCCAACAATTCAAAAGACAAAGTAAGAATAGCCCAATATATATCAATGATGCCAGCAGAAGAAGATAATATGGACTTGAAAAACTGGAGAATCAATTCATGGAAAAAACGAATCGCACCTAGTGGATATGCCTTTCCGGGCGATCCAAGAAATTACGAACAGATTAAATATGAAAAAGCTGAACTAAATGATCTTGGTAAAAGGCTGCTAGGACTTGAAAAATGGTAATTAGTTTATTTTTAATAAATTATAATTAGTTTTACTTTTATTATTTCTATCTAATTGAATTAACAATAGTCTCTACATGCTAGAAAATCTTCACTTTTGGGATCTTTCCATTATAGGTATTTATTTTATTATTGTATTATGGATTGCCTGGTGGGCCTCAAGAGGTGGAGGAAGCAGCAAAAAAAGTCGCGATTCTAAAGATTATTTTTTGGCTGGGAAGAACGAGGGCTGGTTTGTTATTGGAGCTTCCTTATTTGCATCTAATATCGGTTCGGAAATTATACTAGGAGTTTCCGGTGCAGGGGCCAGAGCAGAAATGCCACAGGCTAACTTTGAAATTTTTGCTGCTTTGATCCTTATTTTATTAGGCTGGGTGTTTGTACCATTTTACTTGAGGACCAGTGTCTTTACAATGCCTGAATTTCTAGAACGCAGGTATTCTAAAGCATGTAGAAACTATCTTTCGGTAGTATCACTTTTAGCCTATGTTCTTACCAAGATATCCTTAATTATTTTTGCTGGAGCATTGGTGTTTGAAACAATGGGAATTCCCTTTTGGACAGGCGCAATTATCACTGTTGTTGCCACCGGATTCTACACAATTTTAGGAGGTTTAAAAGCAGTGATCTATACAGATATGATCCAAGCATTTATACTTCTTATCGGAACCGGTGCAGTAACTTATTTTGGACTTAACCTTTTGGGTGGATGGGATGCAATGATTGAAATCATTTCTGAAGCTTCTCTTCAATCTGGCAACCCTCCAGTTGATCGGTTTTTCAATCTATGGAGGCCTTCAGGAGATTCTGAATATCCCTGGACCGGAATGTTGTTTGGTGCTCCAATTTTGGGAGTCTGGTATTGGTGTACAGATCAGTTTATTGTTCAAAGAACATTATCAGCTAAGAACGTAAGCAATGCCAGAAAAGGAACATTATTCGCGGGATATCTAAAACTTTTACCTGTTTTTATTTTCTTTATACCTGGCGTTATTGCCTTTGCCTTGGCCCAAAAAGGCATGTTGCATTTCCCGTTAGACAATCCAGATCATGCTCTTCCGGCAATGATAACCGAAGTATTACCAATAGGACTAAAAGGCTTAGCGATATCAGGGTTATTGGCTGCCTTGATGAGCTCTCTTTCTTCTGCATTTAACTCCTCTTCCACTTTAATAACATTTGATTTTTACAAGCAGAGAAAACCAAATGCATCAGAAAAGGAACTTGTACGAATTGGTCAAATTGCTACATTGGTATTGGTGATTGTTAGTTTGGGTTGGATACCTTTTATGAAGACCTTGATGAGTGGAGGTATCTTTCATTATTTACAAAGTGTTCAAGCCTATATTTCTCCACCAATAGCTGCAGTTTTTCTTTTTGGATTGTACTTTAAATGGATTAACGCAAGAGGTGCTATAGTTTCTTTGTGGGTTGGATTCGTATTTGGCATGTTGCGGTTAATTACAGAATATTTAAGCAAAGAAGGAATTATCATAATTACAAAGGGCACATTTCTTGAATACTTATTAGCTATTAATTTCCTTCATTTTGCTATTGTCTTGTTCGTTTTTAGCACATTTATTCTTATGTTATTCAGCAAATTAAGCAAGCCTCAAGATCCTGAAACACTTAAACTTGTTACCTTTCAAAAAAATGAATTGAAATCAAAATTTAAATTTTCAACCGATTTAATATTAACTATTGTTCTAATAATACTGGTTTTAATAATTTGGGCGATATTTAGTCCGATTGGAATAGCTAAATAAACAAGAAAATGGATCTACAATTAAAAAATAAAAGAGTATTGATTACTGGCTCTACCTCAGGAATTGGATATGCAATTGCTGAAAAATTGATAGAGGAAGAGGCAGAAGTTATACTAAACGGCCGGTCTCAAAAAAGAATTGATAAGGCTATAGAAACCTTAAGAACGAAATTTCCAAAAGTAAGAATTTCGGGTGTCAAAGCAGATTTTAAAGACCCAGATTCTATCAAATCTCTAATTGATAAAATTGGTTCGATTGATATTCTCATCAACAATGTGGGGATATTTTCAGCGCAAGCTTTTGAAAATACTACAGATGAAGACTGGCAGAATATGTTCGAGGTAAATGTAATGAGTTCTGTTAGGCTATCAAGAGCTTTTTTACCAAAGATGAAAGAAAATAATTGGGGAAGAATAATTTTTATTTCAAGTGAATGCGCATATCTGGTTCCTGAAGATATGATCGCTTATAGTACTACCAAAACAGCGATGTTGAGTATTTCTCGGGGCCTCGCTCAAACCACAAGAGGGACTGAGGTAACTGTTAATTCAATTATTCCTGGTTCTACCTTGACAGAAGGTGCAAAGCTATTTTTAAAAGAACAAGCAGAGAAGAATAAAACGTCAGAAAAAGAAGAGGCAGATAATTTCTTTAAAAACGTACGGGCTTCTTCACTACTAGAAAGATTCGCCAACCCGATAGAAATAGCCAATATGGTAGTTTTTCTCTGTAGCCCTCTTTCATCTGCAACCAATGGCTCGACGATTAAAGTTGATGGAGGCTCAATTCCGGGAATATTTTGATATTTGTAAATAATCATATTTTGCTTGACTAAAAAAGCAAATAATACAATAGACTTAGATTAAAAAAGAACATTGATTTACAAAGCAAACCTCCATATCAATTTACCCAAAATAGTTGTTCTTTTTATTTTTATTCCGCCATTGGTATCAAATTCCTGATTCACTACAAAATAAAAATAACTGCCAATCTTAGGAATCCAGTTAATTCGATAGTTTACCAGAATGGTCTCATCTTGACTATTCCATTGACCGTAAATACTAGATTGTAATTTCGGATTAAAGGCATAGTCTATTCTCCCCCCTATCTCGTCAGTAACCAAAGATTCTTCAGGGAGTTGAACATAATTTCTTTGCCAATCAATATTAAAATTCATATGTTTATTTATATTGAAGTAAGTGTTTATTTTAAATCTTTGCCGGTCTCCGGTATAAAATTCGCCAACATTTATTGCCAGATCTGCAGCAATTTTTCTTCCTCTGAATGAACTGAACAGCAATTCAAAACGGTTATCCCAGTATTCGCCTGCAGGAATGAAAATACCATCTATCAATTCAAAATCTTCTGTTGGGTGATCAAAAACATGTTGCACATTAAACTCCATAAATTCACCACTCTTTGTAACAAAGCCAAGTGGCCTCCATTCATAAAAAATGGTTTCTACATTCTTGGTTTCGTCATTGATATAATAATTAATGTCGATTGGTTTAAAAATGAAATTTCTAAAAAACGGTAGTTTTTTAAATCGAGGATTAAATTGTAGTTCTGTATATAACATTCTATAATTACT
>Ga0164315_10004489_pt1 | contig 10829 bp, 8 predicted proteins | sample GuaBasSedimGuay6_FD_113737 | JGI IMG/M metagenome (GOLD analysis project Ga0164315, IMG submission 113737) | Subseafloor sediment microbial communities from Guaymas Basin, Gulf of California, Mexico - Guay6, Core 4569-2, 0-3 cm | ecosystem: Environmental > Aquatic > Marine > Hydrothermal vents >...
ATCGGAATTATTTCATTATATCGCACCAAGGTGCGGGGAATAAGATCCCAGTGATCCCTCGACTATCGCTCGGGATCAGTTCGGCTAAATGTTTTTGATATCAAAAACATAGTCTCACTGATTTAACAAAGACAAAATAACAGTGAGGGAAAAACCTTGTCTGTTTTGAATTAGTTAAACTTCACATTTACCAGTACTATTTCCGGCCTGTTACCAATTCTAACCGGAGGTCCCCAACCTCCAACACCAGAAGAAACATAAACATGGGTGTTGCCTTTCTTTTTATATCCCCAGCTAACTTCATAAATGGCCTTTGTAATGTAATTTAAGGGCCACATTTGGCCGTGATGTGTATGACCTGACAATGTGAGGTCAATTCCATTTTCCTCCTTTATATCAAGCTCAAATGGCTGGTGATCCAACATAATGATGGGAAATGTGTGATCAATTTCCTGCATTAGTGATTGAATTTCTTTTCGCTTTGTTCCGGCAAAATTTCGCATATCCCGATCTTCCCGTCCAAGGATGTAAAACTTATTGTCTATTTTGATAGCTGTATCACGAATCATTTTAACACCATGTGCCTCAAGATATTTTACTGCAGGCTCAGCTCCTCCAATATATTCATGGTTCCCAGTAATCCCGAAAACACCAAGAGGAGCTGATAATTTTTTAAGGGAATCTCCGAGATTATTTCTTATAACCGGCCCCAAATCTTCATCTACAATATCTCCACCCAAGAGGATCAGATCAGCATTTAGCCCATTTATTTTCTGAATAATTTTATTGGTTCTTCTTGGTCCAATAAGCGTACCGAGATGAATATCCGAGGCAAAGGCAATATTTAATTCTTTCATTCCTTCTACTTTCTTATCTGCTGTTATTTCTAAGGTCTTAACTCTTGGAATCAGAGCATTGATAAAACCCGCCAAAAGAAGTAATGAAACGACTCCAACCGAAGCCCAAAAAACTATTTTTCTAAACTCCAATGATTTTGCAGAGTCAGGAATAAAAGGAATGATATAATCCAACAACCTAATCAAATCGATTGCAATAACAATCAGTAGCAAATAAAAAAACGCAGCAAGCCAAAACGACCCAATCCAGGTAAAGACATCCGAAACAAGTGAAAGCCAGATCCGTTCCATAAACCGGGCAATAATATATGATACAGTGAGAAAAAGAAAAACGACTTTATAATAAAACCGGGCTGTTGTTCCCTGCGGAAAAACCTGTAAACCCTTATTGTAAATATAGAAACTGAGCAGTCCGTAAACTATAATAACGATTGAAAAAAATATAATAAATTGAATTTTACGCATTAGTAGAAATTATGTGAAATTCACAGCATAGTTTAGGTAACAATCCTGCTCTTAAGATGTTGACGAAAATTGATCAAGAATATTACAAAATATGATAGATTAAAACTTCTCATCATATTTTGTCCATAAATAATCACTCAAGTCCCAGGCTTTGTTGATTACCTTTTCGCCCCATTGATTGGTATGGCCCGTTAAGTAGGCTCTGGTTTTTGAAGGATCTTTAGGATTATACAACTCTTGTGCTTTTTTATCTACCTCAGCCTGGTAATCCAGCACCTCTTTTTGCCAGGGTATCCAAACAGCATCCAGGTCATGGCGCATATCGCCCCAACGTTGTGCAGCCAAAGTTCCCAGGTGATTAAATGCCCACCATGCCGATTCTCTTGTAAAGCCATTTGGTCTGCCAGGGGTTTTGTAAGGCTCAGGAATATCAGTAACTGAACAATAAACCGGAACATAAATAGATGAAGCAACGTTGTCCATGGCCAACCAAACAATACCGCCAATTTCATCGGGCAACCAATCGCGACATTGAATAATTGTAGCATACATGGTGTACCATCTTGCAATTGTTCTTTCTCCCAGAAATCGAATCTTTCCTGTTTTCTTATCCATTGAATACCACCCTCCCTGAACATTTTGAATATCCAGGTGATCGTAAGGCATAAATGGATTGGCAAGTGGGGACACAATCGTTTTACCATCCTTATCAGTAGATGTGATCAACCTGGTCATATCATAAGGAGTTGCTTCATAATAATCCTTAAAAACATTGATCACATCCGAAACGGTAACTTGTTTGTCTGGTTTTACAGAAAATGGATAATCCTTGTCATTGGCATTCAGTTTTAGAGATGGTGCCAACAAATCAAATACGCGCCACTCCCTTCTTCTGGCAGCAACAGACTCGCGGCTATGTGGTGCATAAGTATAACAAAATTTAAAACTCTCCTTTTCAGGATTCCACCAACCGCTATCCTGGGCCACTTTAAAAATATTTTCTGAAGCCATAAAATAATCTGAATTCTTCAAGTCAATTTCTTTAATGGTGCTAGCATTTGCATTAACTCCAATGTGGTCATCGGGAACCCTTTGAGCAGCCCAAATAGCACCAACCATCCCTTTTCCGGGACCTATAATTTCAAAATGCCAAACCTCTTTTTTATCAGCAATAGTCAAACACTCACCAGCATCATTCCAGCCATATTCCTTTGTTAAATCTCCGGCCATTTTGATAGCATCCCTTGCTGTTGTACAACGCTCAAGCATCAACTGGCACAAACGCTGGCAGTCAATTATTCCTGCATCTGATTGTAGCACATCCCTTCCCCCAAATGTTGATTCGCCAATGGCCAGTTGTTTTTCATTCATGCAAGGATAGGCTGTATTAATAAAACCATATGTTGATTTAACCTGTGGAATTTCACCAATTTGATTATGGGCATATGTGGGCATAGCCAATGAATCTAATGCAATACGTTTGTACATTGGAACTGTAGAGCCTTTTTTATGTGTTTTTGCAGGCTGAACATCTATCCACGACCGGGTCCTGTGACTGTCATCTGTGTGAGATGTCATGACCGAACCATCAGTGCTGGCATTTTTACCCACAGTAATAGAAGTACATCCTTCAGGGAATTCTCCCTGCCAGTCGGATTTGTCAACCTGTGAATTTCCGGTAAATGAAATAAACAATCCCAATGCAAACAATGCTAATATTTTATTCATCGTATTTAATTTTAATGTCAATTCTATTTTGAGTTGTCAACCCATTCAAACATTTTATAATGACTGCCTTTCATACCAACATTTGTATAAACATCAATAGCAGAATTATTATTTTCTTCAACATATAAACGCAATCCCAGAAAAATTTCAGAATCAATAACAGTTTGTTTAATATGCTGATACATCTTCCTGAAAACACCCTGCTTTCTATATGAGGGAATCACATAAAGCGATTGTATCCATAGAAAGTATCCATTTCTCCAGTCGCTCCATTCAGGAGTAATCATCATTGAGGCCACAACTTGATTGTTTGATTCAGAAACCATATAGAAACCTTTTTCAGGGTCATCAAAAACAGATGCTACTCCTTCGCTAATTTTCTTATCATCCAGAGCCATGTCCTCCGTTTCTAAGGCCATCAATTTCTGAAACTCCACAATCATTGGAATATCTTCCCGGCTGGCTGTATGTACTTCAATCATATTCAGGCAAATCTAACAAATAATTTATACTAGCGCTTTATAAATTTTCCAAAATCAACAAAATTACTACCCGATACCTTTAACATATATGTACCGCTTTTTATTTCAGAAATACTTATTGCTTTGTTTTTCGAGTATCCATCAAAAGTCTTTACTATTTGTCCGGATAAATCGTAGACCTGAATTAAAAGTTGTTTAGTATTTATCTCCCGGGATAGATTCAAATGGATTTTTTCGCTGACTGGATTTGGATATATGCAAAAACTGGAATTTTCAAAAGGATGAAAATTATTAACTTTAGTGATAAAGTCTTTAATTGGCAAATAATCAACAAGTCCCAGAGTAAAATCGTCAGGTTGGTGGAAAATATGCATCTCAACGGTATCTAAATCATAAGTACCCCAGTGGTTATTCTCTGCATAAATATCATTGGGGGTATTGTTGTACAAGTCATAAATTTCACCACCATTGCCATTGTTGTAAATATAATTTTTACCAATATTAATGGTGTCTGGGACAACTTGCCCCAGGTTCGGTAGTGCATTTCCGGTATTGGTTATTCCCCAAAGATTTCCTGTTATGGTATTTCTTGAAATCATGGAAGCATTTGATCCATCGCCCCATAAATTTATTCCACTTCCTCCTTGCATGGGTATATTTTGAATATTGTTATCCTGAATAATATTGCTATCAATCACAGAAGTTATATTGTTTCCATAAAGTGTAATTCCATAGCGATTATTAATGATCGAATTTCCATGAATAATACATTCAATATTACCACCAGCAAGCGTTGTAATGGCAATTCCACCTGACATATCAAAGTTGCCCTCAATGTAATTATTCAAAATCCGTATTTCTGTTTCAGGATCAGATGTGCCCAGGTTTATTTGGGGCATGTTTGTATTTTGTATATTGTTGTGATAAATGTAATTGTTTGAAATAAAAGGGGAACATTCGGCGTTGGCTGAAGATAAAATTGCAGGGCCTTGATTTTGTATGATTTCACAGTATAGAACTTCCGGACTTGAGTGAAAAAGGTTGATAACTCCAGTTGAATTTGACTTGTCATTTTTTCGAATAACACAATTTTCTATCAACATATTGGAATACAAAAGGTCAATTCCCCCTCCAAATTCAATAATGCAATTTTTAAGGATTGAAGCATCCGATTCATCAAATTTAAAACCCAGGAAATTTTGTGTAGTATCAATGGCTGTAATAAATAATTCCTCGGGTGGCATAGCTTGAAACACACCATTGACTGTAATTAGTTTCTCAAATTCAACTTTAATTACCTCGTCTGTAATAATACGTATGGTATCAGTTTCGGAAATCGTTAAGTTATCATTGAGGTAATAAATACCATCATCTATTGTTATTACCCCTTCCGAACTATTAACCAGGTCATCTAAATCCCAAATAACACCAGTTCCCGGAGTAACATATTGACAAATTGCAATCTGGGTTATAATGCTTAAAATAAAAACGAAACTTATATTCTTCATATTAAATATTATTTTTGTATTGAAATTATACTGCGAAGTTATTAAAAAGCATTTCATCAAAGAATAATAAAATGAGCGAGTTGATAAAACATGAATGTGGCATTGCCCTTGTTAGGCTGTTAAAACCGCTCGAATTTTATTTAGCCAAGTATGGAACTTCCTTTTATGGCCTGAACAAACTCCACCTTTTAATGCAAAAGCAACATAACAGAGGCCAGGATGGTGCTGGAATTGCAAATGTAAAACTGGATATTAAACCCGGACACAAGTATATTAGCAGACTTCGTTCAAATTCGGAATCGTCAATTAAAGATATTTTCAGCCAGGTATATGACAGTTTTGGTCAAAAAGTTGAAGAAAACCCTAATCGATTAAACGATCCCCAGTGGCTCAAAGAAAACCTTGATTTTACTGGCGAAGTTTTCCTGGGTCATTTACGGTATGGAACCTTTGGCAAGAATGAGATTGGTAACCTTCATCCGGTTTTAAGAGCCAACAACTGGAAGACCAGAAACCTGGTACTGGCTGGTAATTTTAACATGACAAATGTTGATGAATTGTTTTCAAGGTTGGTAAAATATGGTCAATATCCCGTTGAAACATCTGATACCATTACCATATTGGAAAAAATCGGGCATTTCCTGGATGAAGAAAATGAAGCCCTTTACAAGCAGCTTAAAAAGGATGGGTATTCTAAGCAAGAAAGCACTGAAAAAATTTCCGAAGAGCTGGATGTGCAAACAATATTGCAAAAATCATCTGTATATTGGGATGGAGGTTATTCCATTGTTGGATTAATTGGTCACGGAGATGCTTTTATATTAAGGGACCCGGCAGGAATTCGTCCGGCTTATTATTACCAGGACGATGAAGTAATTGTTGCTACATCTGAAAGGCCTGCCATACAAACCGCCTTTAACATATCCATTGATAAAATCAAAGAGGTTTCCCCGGGTCACGTTTTAATAATTAAAAAGGATGGTACAGCAGGAGAATTTGAGTTTAGAAATCCTGTCGAGAAAAAATCTTGCTCATTCGAGCGTATCTATTTTTCGCGCGGAACAGATAAGGACATATACAAGGAGCGGAAAAAATTGGGAAAACTCCTTGCACCATCTATTTTGAATACCATTAATTATGACCTTGAAAATACGGTATTCTCCTACATTCCAAATACCGCAGCTGTAGCATTTCGTGGGCTTGCTGAGGAGCTTGATCAATTTTGCAATACCGTCAAAAAAGATAAATTATTAACGCTTGGAGATAAAATTAGTCCCGGGGAACTTGATAAGATTTTTCGTTTAAAACCCAGGATCGAAAAGATTGCAGTAAAAGATGTTAAACTCAGGACATTTATAACACAAGATACACAGCGAGATGACTTGGTAGGCCATGTTTATGATGTAACTTATGGAATTATAAATGAGGGTGTTGACAACCTTGTAGTGCTGGATGACTCGATTGTACGCGGAACAACATTAAAACAAAGTATTATCAGGATTCTTGATCGGCTGGGACCTAAAAATATCATTGTCGCTTCATCTGCACCTCAAATTCGCTACCCGGATTGTTATGGTATAGACATGGCCAAATTAAATGACTTTATTGCTTTTAGGGCCACTATTGAATTGTTAAAGGAAACAGGCCGGGAAGATGTAATCAATAGGGTGTATAAAAAATCCAAAGATCAGGAGCACAAACCAAAAGAGGAAATTATCAATTACGTTAAAGATATTTATAAGCCTTTTTCTCCTGAACAAATTTCAGATAAAATTGCTGAGCTACTTACAGATAGTAGTATAAATGCAGACGTCAAGATCATTTATCAAACCATTGAAGATCTTCATGATGCTATTCCTGATCATTTAGGCGATTGGTATTTTACAGGAAATTATCCCACACCGGGTGGAAATAAGGTGGTAAATAAATCTTTTATAAATTATATTGAAGGTCGTGACGAAAGGGCTTATTAATCTTATCCTAAGTCCTTTATTCCTTAATCAAACATTCAATTTATCAAATTCAGCACAAATCTTTGCTGCAGTATCAATAAACTGGTCCTGGCTTAACTTCACTTTTGGATTGCTGAAGTTAATTTCATTTCCAGTACCCTGCAGCGGAATCAAATGCACATGGGCATGCGGGACATCAAGTCCATAAACAACAACACCAATGCGCTTGCAAGAGATCACCCCTTCAATTGCAGCAGAAACTTTTTTTGTAAACTTAAACAGATTGTTATAGGATTCATCATCCAGATCAAAAAGATAATCAACCTCTTTTTTAGGAACAATTAATGTGTGGCCCATGGCCAGAGGATTAATATCAAGAAATGCATAATTGTTTTTATCCTCCGCAATTTTGTATGATGGGATTTCACCATTTATAATTTTTGAGAATATACTTGCCATGGGTGTTTTCTTTTATCTTGTAATTTCAATAATTTCAAAAGGAATAATACCTGCAGGTACTTTTATGTCTACCATTTCTCCTACTTCTTTTCCAAGGAGGCCTTTAGCAATGGGGGAGGTCACAGATATTTTTGCTGACTTTAAGTCAGCCTCTTGTTCTGGAACAAGCGTATATTTCATTGTAGCATTATTCTTCAGGTTTTTAATTGTGACAATGGAAAATAATAAAACCTTGGAAGAATCAAGTTTTGACTCATCAATTATCCTTGCGTTTTGTATGACCTCTTGTAATTTGGATATCTTTAGCTCCAGCATACCCTGAGCCTCCTTAGCAGCCGAATATTCTGCGTTTTCAGATAGGTCTCCTTTATCTCTGGCTTCCGCAATTTGCTTAGAAATTGATGGTCTTTCAACCTTTTCAAGATGCGCTACTTCATCTTTTAATTTTTGTAAGCCTTCTTCTGTATAATAACTGATTTTTGCCATATTCAGCAAATTTTATAAAGTGAAAAAGACCCTTAATTAAAGGGTCCTTTAAAAAAATATTTTCTAAAAATTGTAAACTAAATGCTACAGGGTAAACCTTATTCCAATAGTGTGAACATTGCTAAAGTTATCCATTGGCCTGAAGGCATAGTCTATAGCAAATACGGAATTTGTTTCCTTTTTCAAAGGAACCTGAACAGTAAAACCGGCATTTATTCCTTTATCTGCATTGGTTCTTGTGGGATCGGTAACATCCTTGTTGATTCCCTCCTCATATGCATAACCAGCTCTTAAAAGAACGTAATCTTTGAATGAAAATTCTCCACCAATTACAAATTGATCTTTCTTAAATGAATTTGAGATAAAGTTTCCGGCTAGTATAAAGGTAAACGCATCACTAAAAAGAAAATCATACGATGCACCAATTTGAAGTTGCGTAGGTAGTTCGAAAGAGGCACCTCTTTGAGTTGTTGTAAACTGGTTACTATTATTTGGTACCATTGTCTGCAACGAATATCCGTCACCTGAGAATTTCATTTTTGCTCCTACATTCTTAAGAGCAATCCCAAATCTAATATTTTCTCTTTCTCCGGTAACATATTGAATACCTGCATCAATAGCAATACCTTGAGCATTAGCATCAGCTATGGATTCAGAAATTATTTTCAAACTCATACCTCCATATATACTATTGGAAAATGCTTTGGCATAACCAAGCGTAATATTCAGATACCGAGGCGAAAATTTTCCAATTCCTCCATCAGGTAAGTCAATGGTTGTTATATCTATTTCGCCAAAATTCATGGACACAAAACTAAGACCAAGCACTCCTGACTCACCAACTCTTTGTGCCAAACCAAAACTCATTAATTTAATGTCGGCTCCACTCATCCAGTCAGTGTATGAAAAAAGCAACTCAGTTTTTGATGTGTGAGCCATACCGGCAATATTATTAAACATGCCTTCAGCCCCAACAACACAAGCAACATTTGCCCCTCCCCATCCGGCACTTCGAGCCCATGGGTTGATCAGTAATTCATCAGCACCAGCTTGCCCAACCCTGTCCTGATTACCTGCATTAACTTTATTTACAGGAAACGCTATTATCCCTAAAAAAAACAGCGCCACCAAGTATTTGTAAAAGTTCTTCATGCTATAGTATTTTATTGTTTTTATAACCATTTGTGCACACTATTAGAATTCTTTAAAATCTTCAACCCTTAAGGATCCAAACCACTTAACAATGCGTTCCTCATTGGTTGTTTGATCTTTTACATGAATTATATATACACCACCTGCAATTGGAATTCCAGCGTGATTCTTCAAATCCCAATCTATAAATGTAACAGGACTGTCTTTTGTTAGCTTACGGATAAGCGTTCCACTAACATTATAGATTGAAATAGTACATTTTTCGGGTAAATTAGTAACCTTCACCAAATTCTGTAATGGCACTTCCTCGTATCCAGATCCCACAGCAAAAGCATAATATGGATTTGGAACAACCTTAATCAAGTCAAGATCACTAAGTGCCTTCTCATTATCCTGATATGTTGTGGCAATGCTCTCTGTAGAAAACTCATACATTGGGAAGTGATTATTTTGGCTTATATCATTACTTAAAGGACCGTCGGCATAATACCTTTGGTATGGCTTAGCCATGCGAACTTTTATAGTAGCTTCATTTGAAAGCCATTCCTGGTTTGGAACGGAAAGTGGCATGCCAACATACATTGCTGAGGAATAAATATATGTTCCATACAGATTTAGTGAATTAGCATCTTCAGGAATATCATCAATTGCTGTTGCAAGAGCTTTCCCTGCATCATATGCAGGAAAACTATAATGAACCCTGTCGCCGGTCGGAAAAACATCATCAATTTCTATGGCTGACATTACATAAATATAATGCTTACCACCAAATGCAATTTTGCCGCCAAGAGCTGATGTATAATTGGGTGATGGATTAAATAACATGTCTCTTCCATTATCTCCTGAAAGCCATGAATCTTCACCAAAAATTATATTTAAACGCTCTCCTGTTTCGAGGTTAATAGCATATCCAGGAAACCAACCCATACCATATGATAAAATATAATTTGGGTCCGCCTGATTTGTAGATGCCTTAGTATTTGAAGGCCAACCAGAAGGATTACCATCTTTATCTACAGATGCAGATTTTCTTAATTTAAACCTTAAAGCACCATTTTCAGCCAATGCTGGCGAATTACTCATTTCAATAATAGGACTCCTGCTCCATTTCGATTTATCCGGAGTAAACACAAGATCAATACTTGCAAGACCTCTTAAGCCAGCACCTTTATTTTTTGAATTGGCATTAAAAGCAGGTGCATTAGGATCCTGATCTTTCCGTGCGCACATGAAATATGGAGCAAAAGTTCCATTTAATATTTTTTCAAAGGCTTCATCGGGATCATAGGCCAATTTCTGAGTAGCCCAATCATCATCACTATCGCCATTAAATGTGGTTCCTGAGCGTATCCAGTTAAATGTTCCGGCACCATCAATATCCTGAACTCCACTTAACCACTGTCTTGAACTGTCAGTATATTCAATAGTGGAAGTAAGCAAACTATTATTATCTGCAATGACACTATATATCGATATCGTATCTGCGGGCGTATTAGGAGTTGCAGAAACAGGTTGTTCTCCGATTTTATATAATCCAGAATAAAAAACAGGGTTAAAATTTATTGAAAGGCCTATTTCCGGGAAGAGTTGTTCATAATTCTGTGTTGTTGGTACATCAGCAACAAACTTTTGACCACTCTCATTATCTTGTAAATACCACTTCAAAACGCCCCTAACCCCTGCAGTGTCACCACCAGCAACAAGCCCTTGGGTACCAGTTACATTATAGAAAGTTTGCCA
>Ga0164315_10004490_pt1 | contig 10829 bp, 9 predicted proteins | sample GuaBasSedimGuay6_FD_113737 | JGI IMG/M metagenome (GOLD analysis project Ga0164315, IMG submission 113737) | Subseafloor sediment microbial communities from Guaymas Basin, Gulf of California, Mexico - Guay6, Core 4569-2, 0-3 cm | ecosystem: Environmental > Aquatic > Marine > Hydrothermal vents >...
CCCGCCAACTCGCGCAGGCGAGCGTTACGAGTCGTCGTCGGCTGTTTCGTCGCCGTCGGCCGTCTCTTCGCCTTCGCCCTCTTCTTCGGTCGGCTCGACGGCGACCTTGGGCACCTTGACCTGGACGATGAGTTCATCGGCATGCGCCGCGGGACTGACACCCTCGGGGAACTCGTACTCCCCGATGTGGATCGCGTCGCCTATGTTCATGCCGCTCACGTCGATGCGCAACTCGCTGGGAATATCGCGCACGGGAGCCATGACCTGGACGTCCTTGAGCGCGTAGTGCGTCTCACCGCCGAACGAAACACCCTCGGCCACGCCGACGAAGTGGAAGGGCACGCGCACACGCACCTCGTCGTCAGCCTCCACGCGGAAAAGGTCGAGATGCTCGACGTAGTCGCCGAAGGTATCCCAGGCAACTTCGCGAACGAGCGCCGTCTGGGCCACGTCGCCCGACGTGAGGCGGACGAGCGCCGTGTGGGCCTTGAAGACCTCTTTGAACGCGTCGCGCGTCGTGGAGAGGTTCACCCCTTCGCGACCACCGCCGTAGAGGACGATCGGAATGCCGCCACCGCGACGGAGACGACGACATGCCGCGGAGCCGAGCGCTTCGCGGGGTTCAACGGGGAGATCGACGATCTTCATGGGTATGCCTCTGGGAAGCCGGGAAGTGTAATCTCCCGGTCCCGAGCGCGCTAGAAACTGCGAAAAACGCCCTGTGCCTCGGTTTAGAGTTGTGGGTAATGGGTTCTGGGTCTCGCGTGAGTCCGACCACTCAAAACCCAACACCCACAACCCATAACCGCCTGCAACCGGCGCGGCCGAACGGCGGCAAGCCGGTCGATTAATCGTCCTCCATGTCATCGAAGAGCCTGGAAACGCTCTCGGCATGGTGGATTCTCAAAATCGCCTCTCCCAGCATGCGGGCGACGCTGAGGACCTTGATGTAGGGGCGCTTGTTGGCGTCGGCGATGGGAATCGTATCGGTCACGATGAGTTGCTCGATGGCGGCCGCGTCGAGGCGCTCCATGGCGCTCCCGCTCAGCACGGCGTGGGTAGCGGCGAGGTAGACGCCCTTGGCGCCCAGATCGCGCACCGTCTTGGCCGCCTGCGTAATCGAGCCCGCGGTGGAGATCATGTCGTCGACGATGAGGACGTTCTGGCCCTTCACCTCGCCGATCACGCTCATGACCTCGGTGTCCGTGTCGCTCACGCGCCGCTTGTCCACGATCGCCAAACCGGCGTCGAGCCGCTTGGCGTAGCCGCGTGCGAGCTTCGACGAACCGACGTCGGGCGCCACGACGGTCAGGCCGGAGAGGTTCTTGCGGCGGAAGTAGCGCTTGATGACGGGGCCCGCGTACATGTGGTCCACGGGGATGTCGAAAAAGCCCTGAAGCTGCGCCGCGTGCAGATCGACGCAGAGCACGCGATCGACGCCCACGCTGGTGAACATGTTCGCGACCGCTTTCGCGCTGATCGGCACGCGTCCCTCGTCCTTGCGGTCCTGTCGCGCGTAACCGAAGTAGGGAATCACGGCGGTAATGCGCTCGGCCGACGCGCGGCGGAACGCATCGATCATCAGCACCAGCTCCATGATCGAGTCGTTCACCGGCGGGCAGGTGGACTGCACGACGAAGACATCCGCGCCGCGGACATCCTCGTTGATCTTGACCCGGATCTCGCCGTCGGCGAAGCGGTCCACGATCGCGTCCCCGAGCCGTACACCGATGTGTTCGCAGATGCGATCGGCAATGGCGCGGTTGGCGCTTCCGGTGAAGATCTTCATCGTTTTCGACATCGTTGAGATTCTCCGAACTATGGCTACTTAGCCTGCGGTTCCACTATCGGGAGATACATCCCGGGTAACGACCGTACCCTCAGCGATACGCGCTCCGGCGCCCACGGTCAACGGTGCGACCAGAATCGCCCCCGCACCCACGCGCGCCCCGTCGCCGATGACCACGCGGCCCTCGGCGGATCCCTCGGTCACCACGCCGGGCCCGACCCAGCATCCGGCTCCGATGACCGCGCCGACCAGGCGGGCGGGACCGGGAATGCGCGCCTGCGCCTCGACCGTCGTACCGCGCAATTCGACATGGGCGTCGACGCGGACATCGTCGCCGAGAGTCGTTCCCGGACCGATCGTGACGAAGGGGCCAATCGAGCAGTCCGCTCCGATCCGCGCACCGGCGGCGATGGTCGTGAACGGCCGCAGGAGCGTGCCCGGATCGATTTCGGCGCCGGCATCGATGACCGTCGAGCCGGGATCCTCGATGCGCACGCCGTTGGTGGCGAAGTAGTCGAGCGTCCGCTCGCGCAGCGCGCGAATGGCGATCAGCAGTTCCGCCGGTCGGTTGACGCCGAGAGCGGAAAGCGGATCGCCGCAGATGTGCGCGCCCACGCCGAGACCGTCGGCCAACAGCAGGGCCGGCACGTCCGTCAGGTAGAGCTCGCCCTGCGCGTTGTTCGGCTGGATGCGCTTGAGCGCGGAGACGAGGACATCGCCACGGATCACCATGACTCCCGTGTTGATCTCGCGTATCGCGCGCTGCGCGTCGGTGGCGTCCGCCGCCTCGCAGATCGACTCCAGCGTTCCGTCGGAGGCCCGGACGATGCGTCCCAGCGAACCGGGCTGGTCCATCTCGGCGCTGAGCACGGTGAGCGCGTTTCCGGTCGCGCGGTGTTCGGCGACCAGGTCTTCCAACACCGACGTGGACAGCAGCGGCGTGTCGCCGCAGAGCACCAGCACGTCGCCTTCGAACGTTCCCAACCCGGTGAGACCGCATTGGACGGCGTGCCCGGTGCCCAACTGCGTGGGCTGGTGGGCAAACTGCAGATCGCGCGACGCGAGCGCGGTGCGCACCATCTCCCCGCCGTGTCCGTAGACGACCGCCGTGGGATGCGCGCCGATCGGTGCGAGCGCCTCGAGCACGTGCTCGACCAAGCTTCGGCCGCACGCCTCGATGAGCACTTTGGGCACGTCGGCCCCCATCCGCTTGCCCTGGCCTGCGGCGAGGACGATCGCGGCCAAGGGCCGCTCCTGGTGGACATCGGACATCAAAGTACCTCTCCGGACCGGACCGGTTGAAATGGCTACCCGACTAGGACTTGAACCTAGACTAGGAGATTCAAAGTCTCCTGTGCTACCGATTACACCATCGGGTATTGGGGGTCGATGACCTCCTATAGATACCGTGTAACGCAAGCGAAGGACAGATCGGCCCTGAGCCTGCATTAATCACGAGACGCGCGGTTCTGGCCGGTCCGCAGCGCCGATCTCTGCGTCTCTCGTCGTCGCAGTGGGGCACTGAACACAACTTCCTCCTCGCCCCTTGATCTCGACGCTGCGTCCTCGCCCAGAACGAGCTCCCGGAACGGCGAAACCGGCCGCTGCCGCCGACAGTCGATGAACCGCGGCGCGTCCGCGGCCGACGCGCGCGGGGCTCGTGAGCAATGCAGGCTCTACTGCGCGAGCGCACGGCGCAGCAGGTCGAGGGAGGCGGTCGCAAAGAGCCTGCGAATGGCGTTGCGGTCGCCGACGCGGTGTAGAAATTGCGCGGTTTCCTGGCCGTCGGGGCCCGCGACCGCCACCCAGCCATCCCCCGGCCGGGTACCGTCCGCCTCCGGCTCGGGGCCAGCCGCGCCGGTCGTCGCGACGCCGTAGTCCGCGCCCAGCCGTTCGCGCGCGCCACGCGCCATCGCCCGGGCAACGGTCTCGGAGCAGACCCCCTCGCTTCCGATGACCTCCACCGGCACATCCAGCAGCGAGTGCTTGATCTGTTGCTGGTAGGCGACGACGCCCCCCACCACGGACGCGGAAGCCCCGGGGACGGACAGCAGGCGGTCGGCCACGAGGCCGCCGGTCAGGGACTCGGCGATGGCGACGGTCGCGTTGCGCTCCCGCAGCAGCGCCAGGATCGTCTCCGGCAGCCCATACGCGCCGACGCCGCAGACATCGTCGCCCAACACGCCGGCGATGCGCTCCGCGTGGTCGGCGGCCCCGGTTCCGCGAACGGCAACCGTGATAATGCCATCGGCCACCGTGACGCCGACATCGGGCTCGCGATCGCGCGCCAACAGGTCCCCAAGCCGTTCGACCAGCACCGCCTCGGCGACGCCGCAGGCACGCACGACCGCTTGGTCGGGGCCGCGGACGTCGGGGAACCACTGGCCAAGGTCGGGAATCAGGGATTCGTGCAGCAACGCGTTCATTTCAGTTGGCACGCCGGGCAACGCATAGGCCGGAACCCCGTCGATCTCGACCCGCAACATGGCGGCCACGCCGACCGGATTGGCGAAGCTCGCGCCGCCTTCGGGAATCGCGGCCTGCCTCTCGTTGGCTTCCGGCGCCCGTCCGCGCGTGATGCGCACCACGCCTTCGAGCAGGCCGGGATCCGTGACGAGCGGCACACCCGCCGCTTCCGCCAGCGCCTCGCGCGTGAGATCGTCCGGCGTCGGACCGAGTCCCCCGGTCACGACCAGCACATCCGCCGAAGCCGCGTGGCGCCGCATCGCCGCCGCCATCTCGTCGATGCGATCCGCGAGGATTTCCATGGCGACGATCTCGAAGCCGGCACCGCTGAGCGCCTGCGCGAGCACCGCCCCGCCGCTGTTCACTACGCGCCCCGCCATCAGCTCATCGCCGACGTGCAGCAGGGCAACGCGCGGACCGGTCACTCGTCTCCCGTGCTGCGCGGTTGCGCGATGGTGCGTCCGAGCAGGATGGCGATCTCGTAGAGAATCGACATGGAGCTCGCCAACGCGATCTGCGTGAACGGATCCGGCGGCGTCAGCAGCATCGCCAGCGCAAAACTGGCGACGATCGCATGGCGCCGATAGTGCGCGAACGTGGCGGGCTCGACGGCGCCAATCCGCATCAGGAAAATCATCACGATCGGCAACTGGAAGAGCATGCCGAAGACAAACATCGAGAACGCGATGAGCGAGACGTACGAATTGAAATCGAGCGGCGACTGATCGAGCCCGAGATCGTCGATGGCGAATCCGATCAGGAATCGCAGCGCGTACGGCATGACGAACAGGTACGCGAGAGCCGCGCCGGCCAAAAAGAGCCCGAAGCCCGGGATGGCGTAGAACTTCACCGCGCGGCGTTCGTGACGGTAGAGCCCGGCGCTGATAAACGACCACATCTGGTGCAGCGTGATCGGGGCCGCCACGATCGCGCCAACGAAGACGGCGATCTTCATCGCGCCGACAAATCCGCTAAAAACCTTGAACTGCACGAGCTGGACCTTGCCGGCGGGAAACTCGCTAATGATCACGTCGAGCGGGCGGCGGATGAAGAGCATCACGTCGTCGATGAAGACGAACGCGAGGACGCTCGCCGCGAGAATCGCGAACGTGCTGAGGATGACTCGCTTGCGGAGCTCTTCGAGGTGTTCCCCGATGGTCATGCGACGTTCGCCGTCCGAATGTGTCACGTGCACGCGAATACTAACCGCCCCGCAAATACAAAGCGGGCCCCCGCTCTCACGAGGGCCCGATAACTGTCGTTCTCTATCGCTCCAACACCGTCAGGTGTTGGGCCATAAACTCGGCTAGAACTCGATGAACGTAATGAGGGCGTCCTCGTTGACCACGAGCGCGTTGATCGAACGCGCCTTCTCGAGAATCTCTTCCATGCGCTTGGCACGCTGCATCGAGCGGAGACGGTCGGCGGCGCCGGCATCGTCATCCTCGTTCTCGACCTCATCGATCGTGACGGGCGGCTCGCCGAGGATGATCACGTTGACGCGGTCATCCAGGCTGCGCGCTACCTCGACACCACTCTTCGCCAGGCGTCGGCGGGCGACATCGGTCGTGTAGGTGCGCAGGTTCCCGAAGATGTAGGCGCGCAGCGTGCCGCGCGGATCATAGAACGGGTTCGAGATGTTCATGCCCTTCGTGACGCTGAAGCGCGAGAGCGACTTGATGATCGTCGCCTCGGCCTTGCGGCCATCCACGCGGGTAACCTCGATCACGGCGATGTTCTGGCGCAGGTTGCCCTTGCCGGCGCGCCAGACCTTGAACTTGGTGCCGCGCGCGAGGCGCTGGTTCTTGCCCAGGTTGATCCAGACGGTGCCGCGGGTGGAGCTGACCGCCACGACCTCGCCGTCCTTGGGATCCTCGGCGAGAGCGAGTTCCTTCTTGATGCGCTCGTTGGCGAGGCGGTTCTGGTACGCGCTCACCTCGAGCTGGTTGTCGCGCCGTTCCTTGGACGCGGTCTGCTTGACCGTTTCGAGCTGCGTCGACATGTCGTCGAACTTGCCGCTCTGCGCCTCAAGGCTCTCCCGCAGGTTGGTCAACTCGCCCTTCTGGGAGTCGATGGTGTTCTGCAGCAGGTTGGCCTTGTTCTCGAAGTTGTTCGAGTTCGTGTCGATCGCCGTCTTGTACGCGGCGCGGTTCGCCTCCTGGCGTCCGAAGGCGGTGTCGTTCTTGTCGTTGTTGACCTCGGCGACCGCCTTCGCGTTGATGAAGGGTTCCGGGAAGAGATCGAGGAACGCGCGGACGGTGCCGTTGTCCTTCGAGATCGGGTTCGTGAAGATCAACACCTTCGTTTCGTCGGCCTCCTGGGCAACGATCTTGCCCTTGGCCACGTCGGGGTTGAAGTTCTTCGTCTTCAGCGACACGATCGCCGCCGCCTGGCACTCCTGCGCCTTTTCATAGATCGCGGCCTGAATGACGGCCCGGATCTTGGAGGCCTGCGGCGCGGATTCCGCGCTACCTTCGAGATCGGGCGAGACGATGCCCACCACGTCCTTCATCGCCTGATAGGCGGCCTTCCACTCGATCACGGTCGTGTCCGACTCCCTGACCTTTTGTTGCCACTTGCGCGCCAGCGCCTTCTGCGCGTCCGCGTCGTCCTTCGTCATGAAGAACATCGCGAGCGCGATGATGAAGAGCACCAGTACAGCGATGAATGCGAGGTTGCCGATGCCGCGTTCACGGATGTGCATTCCGTATATCCTCCTGCCGACGCCCACAGGGCCCCGGAAACTTACGAGCTATGCCGATCTTTACGGACGCACCGCGTCCGAAGGGGCAGAGCCTACACAAGGGAACGATTCGGCGTCAACGGGTTTCATTTCGGACCTCGACGCGCACGCGGCGCGTCGCCTTGACGCCCCCCCACGCCCCTGCTAGCTTTCCATAAGTACGGCGCCGCTGGGGATTTCCGGTGGACCCGCCGCCCAATAGTCTTCAGCTTTCGATCGGCCGTCCGGCCATGTCACCCACCGTCATCGGTCTTGTCGGGGGTATCGCCTCGGGCAAGAGCAGCGTGGCGGCCCATTTCTCCTCGGAACGGTCCACCACCGTGGTGGATGCGGATGTACTGGCACGGCGGGTCCTCGGCCAACCGGCGGTAAAAACCGCACTCCACAAACGTTTTCCCGGCATGTTGGTCGGGGGATCGCTCGACCGCCAAAAGATGGCCACCCACGTCTTTTCCCGCCCCGGCGCACTCGCCGCCCTCGAGGCGATCCTGCACCCGCCCATCGGGCGCGCCCTGCGTGCCGCGATTCGGCGTGCGCGCACGCCCTATGTGCTGGTGGACGCGCCGCTGCTGCTGGAAACGGGCCTGGAGACGCTGTGCGACTGGGTCATCTACGTCGCCTGCCCGGCGCGCACACGCCGACGGCGGGCATGGACGACACGGGGCTGGAACGAGGCGGACCACCGCGCACGCGAGGCGCGGCAGTGGAATCTGCGCCGCAAGCGCGCGGCATCGGACCTGATCGTGGACAACGGGTCGTCACCGGAACGGTGCCGACGCGACGTGCGGCGCGCCCTTGACCGGATCGAAGGAACACGGCGCTGCATCGAAGGGAAAAAGTCGTAATGGCTGCGAAGAAGAAGACGGCGAAAAAAGTCGCGCGCAAGAAGAGCGCCACGAAGAAGGTCGGTCGCAAGAAAAGCCGTCGCAAGCCGGTCCGCAAGTCGGACATCCCGGCGCTCACCCCCGACGAAATCGAAAAGCTCGAAGAGGTACGCCGCGAATTCCACGCGGTCGAACCGGAGCCGATCAAGCCGGAGTTCACGCCCGCCGAACTCGATGGCGACCTCGACGCCTACTACAAGTCGCTGTCCAAGGGTCCGGTGCGCATGCTGGAGCTGCAGAAGCTGGATGTCCACGCGCTGCAGGCCATCGCGGCGCGCGACGGCGTGGATAACTGGAGTTCGCTGAACAAGCAGGACCTCATCTTCCGGATCCTGCGCAAGTGCGTGAAAGGCGATGTCGAAATCACCGGCGAGGGCGCACTCGAAGTGCTCCCCGACGGTTTCGGATTCCTGCGCTCGCCGCTCGACTCCTACACCGCATCGCCCGACGACATCTACGTCTCGCCCAGCCAGATCCGCCGCCTCGGGCTGCGCAAGGGCTCGCTCATCGAGGGACCGATCCGCCCGCCGCGCGAGGGGGAGCGATACTTCGCACTGCTCAAGGTCACCAGCGTCGACAAGGCCGCGCCGGAACTGGCCGCCGGACGCCCCAAGTTCGAGGATCTCACGGCGCTCTATCCGGAGGATCGCTTCATTCTCGAAACGACCAAGGAGTGCATCGAGACGCGTATTATCGACCTGCTGAGCCCGATCGGAAAGGGCCAGCGCGGCCTGATCGTCGCGCCGCCGCGTACAGGCAAGACCGTCCTGTTGCAGATGATCGCCAACGCGATCACCACCAACCACCCGGAGGTCGAGCTCATTATCCTGCTGCTCGACGAGCGTCCGGAGGAGGTGACCGACTTCGAGCGAACCACGAAGGCCGAGGTCTTCTCGTCCACGTTCGACGAACCGGCATCGCGCCACTGCGCGGTGGCCGAAATGGTCGTCCAGCGCGCCAAGCGTTCGGTGGAATGCGGCAAGGACGTGATGATCCTGCTCGACTCGATCACCCGCATGGGCCGCGCCTACAACTCCGAGGCACCCAGCACGGGACGCATCCTCTCGGGCGGCATCGACGCGGGCGCGCTGCAACTCCCGAAGCGCTTCTTTGGCGCGGCACGCAATGTCGAGGAGGGCGGCAGCCTGACGATCATGGGCACCGCGCTGATCGAGACCGGCTCGCGCGGCGACGAGGTCATCTTCGAGGAGTTCAAGGGCACCGGCAACATGGAGCTGGTGCTGAGCCGCCTGCTCTCCGAACGGCGCATCTGGCCCGCGATGGACATCCAGCGCAGCGGCACGCGCAAGGAGGAATTGCTGCTCCACCCGGACGAGCTGGAACGCATCTACGTCCTGCGCAAGATCCTCAACGACATGCAGCTCGCCGAGTCGATGACGTTGCTCCAGCAAAAGCTGCAGACCACCGGCTCGAACGCCGAGTTCCTCATGACCCTCGACATCCGATAGCGAACGGACCGATCAAGAGCCCCCTCTCAATCGGCTTTGAGCTTTGGGCTTTGGGCTTTGCGCAGCGACCAGGACGGCCGCCGGCGCGTTGGGAGTCGTTGGGCTCCGTGAGGACATCCGCTCCGTTGCGGCCACACAGAGCCCCGATGCGCAGGCTGGTTGCGACCCAAAGCCCAGAGCTCAAGGCCCAAAGCCGCCTGCAACCACGGCATCCCGCAACGCAAGAGGCGCGCTACTCCTCCGCTTTGATCGTCTCCCAGAACTCGAGCACCCTCGCTACATAGGCGCGGGTTTCGGAGGGGGCGAAGCGGCGCAGCATTTCGTCGGGATCGGTGGTCTTGCGCTGCCACTTGCGCACGCGTCCTTGGCCCGCGTTGTAGGCCATCAGCACCAGCTTCCTGTCCCCGTGGAAAAGCTTGCCCAGGTAGTGCAGATAGCGGCAGCCGAGATCGAGATTGAGTTCGGAATCGAAAAGCTCGTCGCGGCTCAGCGGCTCATCGCGCGGCCGCCCCGCCATCTCGGTAGCGGTCGGGATCATGAGCTGCATGAGGCCCACGGCGCCCGCCGACGAGACCGCCGTCGGATTGCCACTCGACTCCGCGATCACCACCGCCTCGACGAACGCGGGATCGAGCCGGTGCCGGCTCGCGGCGGAGCGAATCAGCACGCGCAGGTCGTCCGCCTGCCGGTCACGCTGAATCGCGACGATGAGCACGGCGCCGACGAGCCCGAACAGCGCCGCGGTCCAGACGAAAACTCGACGGCGACGTGACCAGCGCCGCTCCGGCTCGGGCAGTCCCCTCAATTGAAGTTCCTGCAGGACCACGAGTTCCTCTTGCTTCATCGGGACCGAGCACAGTAACCCGGGGGACCGACGAGGGCGGTCGAACGCAGCCCAAGGATTCGATTGCCTTGGTTGCAGTCGGCTTGGGGCTATGGGCTTTGAGCTTTGCGCCACGACCAGACCAACCGATTGCGAGCCGGGAGTCGTTGGGCCTCGCCTGGGCATCCGCTCCGCTACGGTCCCCCACATCCCAGTGCACAGACTGGTTGCGACCCAGAGCCCCAAGCCCAGAGCCCAAAGCCGCTCTGGAACCGGGGCTTCTGGAAAGCGAAAGCCGTTAGCCGGCCTTCTCCTTCGCGATGCGCTTCTCTTCCTGCTCCCACCAGATGTTGAATTCGCGAATGGCGTCTTCGCGCTCCTTCGGGGAGAGGTAGTACTCGAGAATCGGCGGCGCCTTCTCCACCGTGGCGCGCGCGCCCAGTTCGATGTGGGCCGCGAGGACCTGCGACGCGTTGCGTGAGAGGTACCAGTCGCGTTCGCGCAGGACGCGCAGCAGCAACGGGATCGCCTCGTCACTCACGTCCGGCACGGCGTCCGGCAGCCCCTTGTCGGGCAACGCCACGAACGAGTTGAGCACGGACGTGTCGTAGTTGCGCTCCATCAGGGCATCCCGGAACCAGAGCGCCGGCCGGCC
>Ga0164315_10004491_pt1 | contig 10828 bp, 6 predicted proteins | sample GuaBasSedimGuay6_FD_113737 | JGI IMG/M metagenome (GOLD analysis project Ga0164315, IMG submission 113737) | Subseafloor sediment microbial communities from Guaymas Basin, Gulf of California, Mexico - Guay6, Core 4569-2, 0-3 cm | ecosystem: Environmental > Aquatic > Marine > Hydrothermal vents >...
AGCTGAACCGGGCTCCTGCCACAATTTCAACGGCCGCTGATAGAGAGTGTCCTCGACGCTGTCGTTTTCAAGGACCTCGATACTGATATCGCGGTCTGAGGGGTCGAAATTGTCTTTTTGGGCAAGGATCCAGATGCCGGTGGCCACCAGCATCACAACGAAGGCGACGCCAAACCGGGTCTCTGTCGAAGAGATCCGCTTGCGGAGCACCTTTCGTTTCAACGGATTGAACACCCTCTCCCGTGCCACAGACCCTCCAGACAGAACGATGATCTTTGAGTTGCTAGAAGTAGAGTACCGTGGCATTTGCGCAAGTCAATGGGAATGGGTCTCAAGGTCTAATGTAACGGTAACGGCGCTGAACCGGTTGGCGTTGGAGATTCGTTCAATTGGGCCTCGGCCGTTGGTATGACCCTGATCATCAATTGGGCGAAACAGGACTGAGATCCTGGTCGCGACGGAAACGGCATTACCGCGTCCGCATCCAGACGGCGGTGGCCACAGTCCCCGTCAAGGCGGCCACTACGAGAATGAGGAACCAAAGGCGGTCGAACGGCATCGTGTGTCTGGACTTCAGGGGAACGTGGGCGCCACCATCTCCGATCAGGATGAACGAGGCCCATGCTGCCGGTGGTCCTTCTCGGTTCATGGAAATCACCTGGAGTTTGGCCGCTCTCAGAGCAGATGCTGTGCTCCTGCCGGCGCCAAGGCTGCGGTAAAACCCAGCCATCAATCGTGCCGTTTCTGCATCGCCGACATTCCTCAGGGAACACAGCACCGACGATGCACCGGCCGTCAGGAAGGCCCGTGCCAGAGATTGCACGCCCTCGCTTGGCGACCGTCGACCGACAGCCGTTCGGCAGGCTGAAAGTACTACCAGGGAGGCTTCGACCGACAACTGGCCGATCTCGCGGGCCTGCAGGAATCCGTCCTCGCCCGGTCCACCCGCCAGGAGAATCAGGGCCGAACGGGCCGGAGAAGCCGGTGTCACCAGCCCATGCGTGGCGAAATGGATGATGCCGAAACGACCGAGATCCCGGCTCTTGAACAGGGTCTCTGTCGCATCGGCGCCCACATTGATGCTGCTGCCTGCGCCCGCCATCTCGGCAATGATTGCAGCCTCGGTGGTGCCGTTTGGGAGGGGTGAGAGAACGAATCCATCATCTTCGTAGAGTCGCCAGAATCGGTCTGCCTGGCTTGTCTTGCTTCTACCGGCATCTGTCTCGAACTCGACATCGGGGGCTGCAAAGACCAGGGCATCAACCGGGTCGTTGCTCTGCCGCCGGTTCCCAAGCCGATGCAGTTCGGCGAGAACCGTCGCGGAGGGTGCGTAGGAGATCTCGTAGTCTTCGAGCAGAAACCGTGGCCCATCCCCGAGAGGACCAGCTTGAGTCAGGCCTGGTAGTGCTTCGAACGGCAGCGAGTGCAAGGGGCCGTCAGGCACGATGATCAGCTGTTCGATCTCGGTTCCCAAGTGGATGCGGACTGGATCTATCAGTTCGTAAGCCAGTCTGGCGCCGACCGTCGCCCACCCCTGAGCGGACGGTTTCCTCAGGAGATCCTGGGCGTTGCACACCCGAGAAGTGAGTTCGTTGGCCGTTGTCGGCAGTTCCTCGACGGCGAGGCCGATCCGTGTGATGACAAAAACGAACACTCGGTCCCCGGTCACCATATACGACAGCAGTGCCGTGCGCCTGTTGAGAAGGGCCTGTGTATCGCCAACGGTCAGAGGTTCCGGCGAGGGGAGTGGTGTGCCCCGGGGAAGATCGTATTGCAGCCCTGCCGTCACGGCGTCAGCTTCCAGTTCGACCTTCTGAAGCTCAAGGAGCAGCTTCTCATGTTCATCGTCATCGATGTCTTCTCGAGCAAGTTGGTCGACCGTGGTGCGCAATCTCTGTTGAATCGTTGCCCCTCGAGTCGCCGTCTGCGGAGGCGACAACTGGGCGGTTTCGAGGCGATTTTTTGCCAGGACTTCGCTGAGTACCCGGGAGCGGGCCTTTTCGAGAACGTGAAATGCCTCGTCGAGGTCCTTTGTGGTGTCGGAGCTGCGGCCCCGCGCGACCAAAGCCTCGATCAGGCGGTGGTAGACCGCAAGGTTCTGGTCGGTGAACTCTACCTTCTTGTGGGCAGAGATCATGGCGCCGCGCAGGGCCTCGAGTTGATCGACAGCCGAGGTCAGGAGTTCGATCGCGGAGTCCCGCTCACCACGCCTGAGGGCCACCTCAGCGAGGCCGGCAACAGCGTCTTCCGGGTGAACGGTGCCCAGGGTGAGAGCATTTTCAAAGAGTTCTTCGGCCCGGTCCAACGAGTCGTCTATGGTCAACCACCCCTCAAACGCAAGGACCTGGCCCTCTTCGGCCCGGTTTCCAACCGCTCGCCACATCGTGAGAGCCTCCTGCGCCTTGGCCTTCGCTGCATCGCGCTGCCCCACGGCCCAATATGCGTTCATCGCCAACTCCAACAACCATCCTCTCGACAGGGCATGCCCCCCGGGCTCGAGGGTTGCTTGAAGGTCAAGTGCCGGGTTGATGAAATCCAGGGCTCTTTCCGCCCGGTCCAGGCCGAGGTATAAGTTCCCGATCCTCTGAAGGCAGTCGATTTGGCCGGGGGTGTCGCCTGTGAGACGTGCCTGATCAAGCCCTTCTTCCAGAGTATTCAAGGCGAGGTTGTGGGCGCCCAGTTGACGGTAGAGCGATCCAAGGTTGCCCAGAATCGAGACTGTGACGGGGCTCTCGGCCGGTTGAGGTGACACTTCTGCTGCCAGTTGGAGATGCAGCAACGCTTGGCCATAGAGCCCCAGGAACTTCTCCGTGATTCCGAGGTCCTTGAGCAATAGGGCCTCCAGCCGCCGGTCGCCGTGGACCTGGGCCAGAGTCAACGCCTGGTTGAACGCCGACAAAGCATCGGAGTATCTGTCGAGAAGGTAGAAGGTGTTGCCCAGGGTTTGCAGGGCCTCGGCTTCAAGTAGGGGATCTCCTGCCCTTTGGGTGGCGGCGACGGCCTCGGATGCGTGCTCCAGGGCGTCTTGCCAGGCGCCTGTCTCGATGTCTATGTTGACCTGTTCCACCATGGCAGCCGGGGTCCCTGGTTGGGGTGAGCGGACCCCAGTACAGGCCGGTGCGTCGGGATTCTCCGGGGCGCTCTCAAGTATGAGAACGGCGCCAAGAGAAAATACGACTGCAATCACGCTTCCGACCAACCGCCGGTTGCCTACTCTCATGGCGCGGACGGGATCTCCGCAATCTCGAAGGTCATCAATGGGCCGGAGTGTTCCGCAACTTCCCTGAGCCCGGTCACACGCCAGTAGTAGAGGCCGGGCCGGGTCAGTCGTGCCCGGACAGCCGGTGGCACATTGATCTCGGAGTCCGTGATCTGGTCGCTTCGCCATACCAACGTGGACTCGGCGTCGTAGATCGTCACCCTGAATAGGTTCTCCCCGGATTCAGTTCGCCAGGCCAACTGTTTGGGGGCCGTGTTCAGGAGCGATCCATCGGTGGGTGTGACCGCTAGCCCCAATTGGGGAGCGCCCCGTGAAACCATGGTCGTCGGTCCGGCGGAGCCTTGCCACAGGGCGCCAAGGCCACTTGCCAAGACCAGGACCGCCGCAAGAGCCAGGTATCTGGTTGCCGGGCGCTTCAGAAACGGTACGGAAGCGGGGGCTGGACTGCGGCTGACGGAAGTCCCCGCGTCGTCGGCCCAATCCTCGAGTTCTCGTAACACCTGGACCGCTTGTGAGCATTGTGAACATCTGATCAGGTGGTCGACGACTTCGGATCGTTCCGCCGATTCCAGCGTTCCTCGGGCCGCACGTTCCAGGCCCCCGTCGTCGAGGCAGCCGTCAGCATCCATCGGCCGAGGCGCCGTCGCCTCACACCACAGAGCCTGGAGTTGATCCTTCTTAACCGTCATAATCAATACCATTCTTGTGAAGTCGATCGCGGAGGGACTTGATGCCCCGGTAAACCAGATTGCGTGCCTTGGCCTCGCTCCAACCCAATAATTCTCCAATTTCTTTCGTATTGAATCCCTGGAGGTGGAGACCGACCGCCCGCCGCCGGTTGTCTCCCAGTGCCGCCATGCAGGTCTGGACGTGCCCGAGGAGATCGCCGGAAATCGCAGAGTCTTCAGGCGTCCTTGTGATCGTTGCGGCTTCGATCACGACCTGGTCTGCCTGTTCGGGACCGCCTCCAAGGGTGGGCGCCTCGAGGGACTCCTCCCTTCGGGACCGCGCGCGTCGCAGGGCATCCAGAGTGGCATTGACAGCGACCCGATAGAGGTAGGTGGCCGGATTGTCGATGGAGACCCCTTTTTCCAATGCCTTCCAGACCTTGATCCGGGCCTCCTGTTCGATATCATCCACAGACAGATCGTTTCGGGAAGATACCGTTTTCTGGATTGCTGCCCGCAAGAGCCGGCCATAGCGATCAACCAGCGCCTGAAAATCCTCAGAGGTTTTTGCCTTCGTCGATTGCACCAGAGTCGAATCCTCGTATTCTTCCGTATCCGGGTCGCGTGCAAACAGTCTACATTAGATAGAGTCTCTTTCACCATGCTGTCCCTCCCGAGATCGTTGGACCCTGAAATGAGCCGGGTTCGTATCAACGGCTGTCGTCGCATGGCCCCTCACACTGCATTAGGATTCCAGGCTCGAAATTCGGATCATCACGACCGTTGAGGTAGCTTGACCGGCATTCTCCCTCGGCGACACTGTAGCCATAGGATCCGGTGTAGTACACGTAGTCGTCGGAGCCCGTTTGGCGGCCCTGAAACGAGCCGATTACGCGTTCTCCATCATTTCCGGCGCCCGCTTTCTGGGCGAATTGGATTGACGCTTCAAAGGGCCCGCCGTCTCCAATAACTCCCCGGGCGTCATACCGACGACGACCCTCTATGCCTGGTGGGCTTGATGGATCGACCGACACCATGCCGTCCTCCTTGATCAGATTGATAACTCGACGCTGGGCCATCTTGCCTCCCTGGCAACTGTTGATCGAGAGGGCGAGAGAGTAGTACTCGGCTGAGGGAATGTCGGCTTCGAAGCCGCCGTCGCATCGGTTGGAGAACGTGAGTGTTCGTTCTTCCCCGCTGATTGTCACAGTAATCGAACCGCCGATCGGGTAGATCTCGCAGATTCGAGTATCGAAAACCAGTGATCCGCCGAGCTGGTCAACGGTTTTTGATAAACCGGTGGAGCCCAGTGTCATTGTTCCGGTGATGTGGTTGCCTGTGATTTGGGTCAGATCCAGACCCAGTTCGAGATCGTTGACCACCGGTGCGAGACCGTCGACTGCCATGTCGTCGAAATCAACCGTCAATGTTCCAGTCACGTGGGAACCATCGACGGCCGAGGCGTGCTCAAGGGAGATTCTGCCTGCAGCGAATACTGTTTCCCCGAGACCGGCGCCGCCTCCGAGGTTGATGTCGATACCGCCTGGAGTCCGAGTGACGAATTCGGGGAGCTCTCCCTCGATCGCGTCCAGCAGGATACCCTCCTGGAGCAGCTCGTAGGCTGTGCGAATCGAACCCCCGGACTCAAATACCTTCATCAGCATGTCTCCTCCGGCCGCAAGTCCTGCCTGGACCGGCCGTCTGAGGCCGACAGCATCAACCGTGATCGGGTCTCCGGTAGTGTTGTCCACCACCGAGCCGAAGGCAATGAACGAACCTGTGGCATCGGTCGTTCGTACGACGGCATATCCCCCGGAAACGGTGTCACCGGTGACGCGCTCGAATACCTTGGAAATCTGCACGTTCTCCCATTGTCTGAGGCTGATGGTCACCGTCCCCAGCAGCGAGCCCTCGTTCTCAAAGAGATCGACCTCGAGATCGATCGTGTGGTCGGATGTATTGACCAGCCCGAGGTTGGTCCGGTTGCCTGCGATCAGGGTGGGATCATGGGAGAGATGGGGGATCAATGCATCCTCACCAAAGGAAAACCACCTGGGGCTGTCCACCGGTCCCATGTACTGGCCGAAGGTGGCCCCGGCAGGGTAGCCGGCCGCATTGTCCTGACCCAGGACATTATAGGTACGACTGGAAACTCCGGTCGTGCCCAAAGGCGTTTGGATCCGGAGCGTTGCGGCGCCGGTGACCGCGAACAGGCTGTCGAGAACATCCTCGTATCGAATTGATTGGCCTTGAGGAATCTGAACGAAAAGCTGAGTCGGCGCCGAATTCTCTTCACCACGCGGCAGCAGCGTGACGACGCCATGGATCGTCGCCTCGGTCAAACTGGTCAGAACGAGGTCGGTCCGCCAATCGGTGTCTCCAAAACCGCTGACCTTGGCCGCTGCTGGAATGACTACCGTCTGCGATTCGTAGGTCTCGTCGTGAGGCGCCCTGAGGACTGCCGGTACCGCCACGGGATCTCCGGTCAGGTTGTCGACCACCGAAGCCAGGGCGAAGACCCTTCCTCCCGTCGTCTGGACGCGGACAACCGCATATCCATCGTCGACCACCGATGGGGTGACCTCTTCGAAGACGCGGTCGAACTGACTGAACTCCCAGGCGCCCAGAGAGCGGGAAACAGTGCCCAGACTTTGGCCCATCGAGGTGAAGAGTTCGACCTCGACGGTAGTTGTCTTCGTGCCTCCGTTGACCAGAATAATGTTCGTGCGCTGGGAGCGGCTGAGTGACGGATCATGGGACAGGTGTACCAGGTGGCCCTGACTGCCGAAGACGATCGCATCGTCGTCACTGAGAGCCGGAACGAATTGGCCGAACGTCCGGGAGTCGGGAGACCCGGCCTGGCCCTCGAGGTTGTAGGTCCTTGATGTCACCGCCACCGAGCCGGAATTGCACCTAATCTGAAGGGCTGCGGTACCTGAGAACTGGAACAGAGTCTCCAGAATGTCGTCGAGGGCTCGCGACTGTCCACCCTCGATGGAAATCTGCTGTGTCTGTGGTTGCGGATTCGCCTGGTTCTTCGGAAGAAGGGCCAGGGTCACGGACGTTGGATTTCCGCCTGCTGCAGTCAAGACCAGGTCCGTGCGCCAGCGAGTGCCCAGGGCGCCGCCCGAGTGAGCAGCGGCCGGGATCATCAGGGCCTCGTTCTCTCTGGCCAGACCGCGTCCGCTGCGGGTCATGCGGAGGGATGCATCATCAACGAACGGCTCCGTGGCGGCGACCTTGGCCAAACGGGAAATCGCGGCATCGATCGGTATTCCGTCGAGGTCGTGCGATCGAAGTGCTGTGTTGATCCGGCCGGCCGCCGTAGCCAGGGAGTGGTCACCGGTTGCTGCCTCAATGCCATCGAGCAGGCGACTCAACGAGCCGAGCATCTTTGGTGTGATCTCAAGAATCTCTCCATCTGTTTGCTGAAGAGATTTCATTGCGGGCAGCCAATCGGCCGCCACTGACGCCGCTGGTCCGACGAGGGTGGGGTGCTGCAGGATTTCTGACCGAATTCCCGCGATCAGGCGTTCGGTCTCCAACAATTCTTGACGACTGAGATCGGCCTTGAGATGGCTCAACCAGCCGGGAAGAGCCTGGGTTTGGGCGTTTTGAGTTTCATCGCCACTGAATGTTCCGGGCAGAGACTGTTCATAGACCGGGCACCCAAACATTGCGGCAAGAGCGAAGGCACAGCCGGTGACCTTCAGGGCGTGGAATACTGTGTGCGGGCGTTTTTCGAGATCTTTCATCATCATCCTCCTGGTTCTTTTCGTTTCTTGGGGCATGGCTGCCGCCGAGTTTTTTTCATCCGGTGAAATTCCCTTGGGGCCGATGCCTCCCATCGAATGTGGCCGGGTCATAGTGGAAGGCTGCTCGTACTCCAGCGAAATACTTCACCGGTTTCGAAATCATCGATAAAGAGCGGGTTTTGGTCCGTCAGGACGACCACACCTCCGGTCGGATTTCCGACTTCGGCGCCGCCACCTGTCACGAGGATCGTCTTCCCGTTGGCGCCGATCGCCACCCCCAAGGCGTTCTCCAGGCATGGGCCGGGACTCTGCGGGGAGCAGAAATCGGCATCCAGGTAGCCCAGTTCACTCAGGGCGCCGGCCCCCGTTTGTTGGAAGACTTTGACCGCGTCGTACTCTCCAAGAGCGATGTAGATCCGACGGCCGGGGCCCTCGACCAGCGAGGCCGAAATTGCGGGCAGCACGATGTCTTGCGCCGCGCCCAGGGCGGAGCCGACGATCGGCACGTTGAGTAGATGCCAACCAAATACTGTCGTGACGTAGAGCCGGCTGCCGTCGCCCGAAACTTCAATTGACCTTGGAGCGGCGTACTGGGAACCGCTGCCGACATAGGTCGATGTCGGGCTGAGGGCGCCCTGGTCGTCGATCTCCCAGCGCACCACGCCGTCTGTATTGCGGGCGGTGGCGAAGAGGGCGTCTCCGGAAGGTGAGATCGCAAGATCGACCAGTTCATCCCACCCGGCCGGAAGGCGAGCCTCTTCGAATGTCAGTTCCTTGGTTATTGGGTCCGATGCGAACGAAGCCAGAACTCCGTTCGGCGAGACAACGTATAGAAACTCTTCGTCTGACCCCCAGGCCATGGCCCGGATTCCGGTCATCAGGGAACCGCGGGATGCTATTCCCGTTTGCACCGGGACCGGTGGTTCTCCCGGATTGCCTATGGCGTAGACATTCAAGGTGCCGACGTTGCCGGTGTCGAAGTCGTAGCCTACGTAGAGAAAGAGCCCGTTCCCACTTGTCAAAACCACTGTTTCGGCCGGTACGAGAGCCGGGAGGACCCAATCGACGAGTAACTGCCCCGTGGCTTTATCGCTCAACAGGCTGACGACACCGCCATGGGGCGAATTCTGGGCGGCGAAGAAACGCTGGTAACGGTAGGGCTCGCCAGGCTGCCCACCGCCAACCACCTGGCGCAGTCGGGCCAGCTTCGGCCTGACGTCGGCGATCCCGCCGGTATTTGCGTCGAGAGTCTTCTGCAACTGTCCGCCGATCGGTATGCTCCCATAGAGAAACGGTGGTTCGGCGAAAACAACCACCGAATCGCTTTGAAGGCCGGTGACGTACACATGAGGACTGACGATGAGCAGACCGTAGGGGTTGTCCATTCCCAGCCAGGTTTCTTGTACACCGCCACGGACAGGCGGCTGGAAATCAACGATCCCAGTCACCGGATCCCGATCGAGAACGACCAGCTGATCGTTGGCCGACGAGGTCGAATAGAGGTGAAGCCCGTCGGCCGACAGATCAATCCGTGCCACACCGCTGAGTATCCAGCCACCATCAAAAGCGGAACCGAAGGTCAGAAGACCCTGCGAGTTCCGGTTGAAGAGAGTCACCGTCGAATCGTCAAGGGAACTGACGTACAGGTGGCGGCCGTCGTCAGAGATTGCAATATCGGAAGCGCCATCGAGTCCATCGATTCCTCCCATTCCGTCGGTAAAGGACTGGACCGGCAGAATTTGCGCGCCCGTGTCCAGCCACACCGACAGTGTGTCCGCGAGAGAAGAGGCGACATAGAGCACCGTACCCGCCCCAGGTTGTTCCACCGGCACGATCGATAGGGTTCCCACGAGGTCGGAATCGACAACGCTGTAGAGGGGAGAAGCCACCGCCGGTGGATTGCGTGCAAGCACCTGGATTCCGCCACCGAGAAATGACCCGACGTAAACCCTGTCGCCGGCGGGATTGAGGGCTACGGCGGAGGCCCCGTCGAGGAGGGTGGCATCGAGAAACTCTGTTTGCCAGGTCAGACCGCCCGTGAGTGGATCCCGTAAGAACGCAATCACTCCGTCGGAACCGTTGACCGCAACGTAGAGAGTTGTACCGTCCTCACTGAGGGCCATCTGCTTGGGACCTATCAGTGCCGAAATTCCCTGTTCGCCATGGCGGTAGGTCCCGTACCAGGACAGGGCGCCGGTCTGAGCGTCTCGCTTGAAATGAACGACGGCGTTGTTGAGGAAACCCGAGGCGTAGAGATCGGTGCCCGTCGAGTCAGCGACGATGTCGAATGCCCCCTCGAGGCCGTCGAGTTCGGCCTGGAGATTCTGTACGAATTGGTAGCCCGGCGCCGTCATTTCGGCGGTCGCTCCTGTGCTGACACACACCATCAACAGAGCAGCAATATATCCCTTAATAGCAGTTCGTTGATCAATCCATTCCCGCATTTCTTCCACCCTTCTCGCGTGATCGCATCGGGAAAACCCGATTGCATCGGATTATTCCTTTCCGTCAGAGAGACGCACGAGAGAGGGAATCACTCTCACTGGAGTTTGCGAGCAGGATGAACCCTTCATTTCGGCCCCTTCCGGCCGATCGAGTAGAATGGTGACCATGAAGACATCACCCGGCGGACCGGTCTCTCTCCTGCTTCAACGATTCTTGCCTCGGCTGAAATATCCGTACCTGTTCCTGATCATGCTCTTTCTGTTCCTCGCTGATCTGGTTGTGCCAGATTTCTTGCCCTTTATCGACGAGGCAATGCTGGGGCTGTTGACGGTGTTGGTGGGATCGTGGAAGACGCGGAACGAAGCGCCGGAGGAACCGCTGCCTCCGAAGGATGTCACCGATTATGGCGCCGACAGCGACGCCTGAGAACAAGATATCTCGCAAAGATCGCCAAGAATTGGCTGGGGAGATCCCTCCACTCGGTCGCTTCGCTTCCTCGGTCGGGATGACAGGGAAGAGGGAGGCGCCTCCTCCTACCGTCATTCCGACGGAGTGCCCTCCCACAACTGTCCTTCCGACGGAGTGCCCTCCCACAACTGTCATTCCGACCGAGCGGAGCGAGCGGAGGAATCTCACCGACTCAACCACCGCCGGGTCCACGACCGCGCCCAACGCAACAAACGCTGTCGTCCCCTTCATCTGCACCCTCAGCCGGACGGTCCGCGTCTTCATCATTCGTC
>Ga0164315_10004492_pt1 | contig 10827 bp, 6 predicted proteins | sample GuaBasSedimGuay6_FD_113737 | JGI IMG/M metagenome (GOLD analysis project Ga0164315, IMG submission 113737) | Subseafloor sediment microbial communities from Guaymas Basin, Gulf of California, Mexico - Guay6, Core 4569-2, 0-3 cm | ecosystem: Environmental > Aquatic > Marine > Hydrothermal vents >...
GAAGGATCCCCTCCCAACTAGCGGCGCGATTCTCGCAAAATACCGCAATACGTGACTTATGGAGACCCTTCGACTCGGTCGTCGGACTCCCTCGCTCAGGGTGACACTCAGGGCCAACTCGTTCTCCGGTAAAACGTCGAATCTTGCAAGCGGCTCAGTTGAAAACCCATCTTTCAAAGCAACCCAGCCGCTCCTCCTTCGGATTCACTCTGTATCTCCAACAATATCTCCAAGAACTCAGGCCCAAAACCCCCAGCACCGAACCTCCCTCTCCAAATTCCCGGTGACTCAAACCGCGCACTTCGGCGTTCGACGTTGAACGTTGGACGTTGAGCGTTCGTTCGCCTCTCAGCCTCCTAGCCTCTCAGCCTCCCAGCGTGTATCATCCCCACCCTAGTCCCTCACGGGGCAAACATCAGGAGGAAAACATGAGCGAACGCACTTTCACGATCATCAAGCCCGACTCTGTCGAAAAGGGCAACGCCGGAAACATCATCTCGCATCTCGAAGACGAAGGTTTCACGATCCTCGCCGGCAGGATGACCCACCTTTCCGAGAACCAGGCCAAGGCCTTCTATGCAGTTCACAACGAACGTCCCTTCTACAACGACCTCGTTGCATATATGACGTCCGGACCGGTGTGGGTGATCGCGCTCGAGCGAGATCAGGCCGTGCCCACCCTGCGCAAGGTCATGGGCGCCACCAATCCGGCCGACGCAGACGAGGGTACGGTTCGAAAGCTCTACGGAGAGAGCATCGAACGCAATGCGATCCACGGTTCGGATTCTCCAGAGAATGCCGCGATCGAGATCTCCTTCTTTTTTCCGGCCTGCGATCTGGCGTAAGCGGCCCAGCAAAGCCTCGAGCTATTAGCCGTTAGCTCTTAGTGGTTAGCTCAGAGTGGGCGTTTTCTTTTCGTTGAGCCAGGCAGAAAACATCGAGTTCCACATCGTGAGGGAACGGTCCCACCTGCTCTTGCTAAAAGCTAATTGCTAACTGCTAACAGCTTTCATATCATCTTACGTAGAATCTCGGAGGCATAGACATCCATGAGAGCCAGTTGGAACCGATATTTCATGAACCTCGCGGTGCAGGCGGCCACTCGCTCGACCTGTCCGAGGAAACATGTCGGAGCGGTGATCGTTCGCGACAAATCCATCCTCTCCACCGGCTACAACGGCTCGATTCGGGGGGCGGAACACTGCACCGATATCGGATGTCTGATGAAGTCCGGCCACTGCATCCGCACCGTGCACGCCGAAGCCAATGCATTGGTCCAGGCCGCCAGCCATGGAGTCCGACTCGAAGGTGCGGAGATCTACGTCACGGCATCCCCCTGCTTCGACTGCTTCAAACTGATCGCAAATGCCGGCATCCGAACGATCTACTATGGTGAGTTCTATCGAGACGAACGGGTTCTGGCCTTTGCCGAAGAACTCGGAATCACGATGACCCACCTGGGCATCGAAGACGAGGCGGCCGGGTGACGATCGATATCGACCTCAATAACCTAACGGTCCCATTTGAGTGGCCCCAAATCTTCGGCGTAGATGGGCCGGTCCATATTGAGATCGGATCGGGTAAAGGCCGGTTCTTGCTCAAATTGGCCGCAGAACGCCCGGATATCTCTCTTCTGGCGGTCGAACGTGCCGGCAAGTACCACAAACTGGTGTGCGACAAGGCCGGCCGGCGCGGGCTGAAAAATGTACGCCTGCTTCGAACTACCGCAGAGGATCTGCTCTTCAGGCTTCTCCCGCCGCTTTCGGTCGACGCCCTCTATGTCCTATTTCCTGATCCGTGGCCCAAGAAACGCCACCACAAACGTCGCCTCTTTTCGCCTGATGTCACAGAGGCAATGGTCCGTTGCCTTAAACCCGGTTCACCACTGTTGGTCAAAAGCGACCATCCTGGCTATGCCGAGGTCATCGGAGACGTCCTGCAACAGACCCAGGGCCTGACGCACACTGACCCTAAGGAGGCCTTCTGCGGCCTCCCCTTGACCGGATTTGAATCCAAATACGTCATGGAGGGCAGAGAAATCCACGCCTTTTCGATGGTAAAGGGGTAAGGGCAGAAACTTGATGGCGGGATCCAGGGATCCAGGGATTAGGGATTAGGGATTAGGGACCAAGACTTGGCCCATTTTCGGGTGACTCTTCCCCTAACCCCTATACCCTAACCCCTTTCCCCCAAGCGAGTTTTGCGAGCGCCTCGCCAGTTTCTTGTTCCTACCCCTCCAACTCACCCGACACCACTTCACCATCCGACAGCGTCACCGACCATCGAACTGTTACCTTTGAGCGACTGGAAGGCAATCGAATCACACCCGAAGTCAGAGACTCCTCCGCACTGACCAAGACCTCGGTAAACCGCACGGCATTGACGCCTGAGCCGATGCCCGATTTCCATTGTTCGCCGACCCTCTTCCCCAACTCGACCCGATCAAATGTTCCGGCACCATCCACCGCCAGATAGCCGGAACCCAATGAAACCTCCAACCAGTTGCCGTAACCGGAAACTACCGAGGCAAATGGGCTTGAGTTTACGACCGACACCCGAAGAGACCGCCCCTGGCGGCGAAGGTTGACATCCAGGATCGGTTTCGGGCCCTGGCCCTCCAAATATGCCAGCAGGGCACGGCGGTCAATCCCCAGGGCTCCACCCTCAGGAGGCAAAGTCACCAGATCCCATCCCACCACTTCGGGCAACATTATGGAATGAACCTCCCGAAGCGCCGAGTCCAATCGTACGGCATCCATCCATTGGGCTTCAAACCTTTCCCCCACCGCCCATTCCCTTCCGCTCCACGCCGTTGCTCTCCTGAAAACGAAGGCCCGGTCCAGCTTCGAATCCGTACTGATTTGCACCCGTTCCCCATCGCACAGCCGGTCAAGATCTTCACCCCACTGCTCCAGTTTCGGGTCAGTCCTCGGAGTCAAAACAATGCCGACCCTGACCCTGACACCGGTGGCTGCAATCGATGCCAACCTCTCGGGCAGGGGGTCGTTTCCCCCATCGCCCGCACCTCGCAGACCAACGGCGCCAGGCCCGAACAAGGGCACGATGATCGTGCCCGCGGCCTTGGCCAACTCCAAGCCGAGGTCAGTTCGAATCTGGCTCACCGTGAGAATCGGCACGACCGGCAAGCCGGAGACCTGGTCAAGGGTCCTGACAAAATCAGGAATGCCCGGCGAAAGAGTTGGCACATCAATAATGATCTCGGCTGTCGTGGGGCCTGCGATCGGAGCCAGCCCACGCCAGAGGGCCGAAGCCGCTTCGGGCTTGAGTTCGACGGACCCGGATTCAATTCGCAACGCGGCCGAGACCGGGATCTCTCCGACGATTGAGGGAGCCGGATCGACCTTGATCACTGGCGATCCCGTCGTCAAATCGATGGAGCCCCGCCGCACAACCAACAGATCGACACCGGCCCTCTTGAGTTTCGTAGAAAAATCCTCATCCACAGCGCCGCCAACCCAGATAACTGTCTTGCGCAACAGAGGCTGTGGGGCGTCAATAATGTCACTCGGCCCTCCCCCACATCCTATTGCCAGAATCAGAATCAACCCGAATAGACGTGACTTCATCGGGGTATTCTAACCCGGCGAGACCGAAGCAGTACCAGATGGAGGGTCATCAGGCCGAGTCCGGTCGTTCGACCGCCAGTCCTTCACCATCGGTCGCGGCCGGAAATCGCATTCGCACCACCAGCCCTCTCGGACCGTTGGCCGCATCCACGACACCGTGCGCACGGGACACCACCTGCCGAACCAGGGCGAGACCCAATCCGGTTCCAGACCCCTTAGCCGAAAAGTGTGGAGCAAAGAGGTCGTCAAACCGTTCTCCCTCAACGCCTCCACCGTCGTCTTCGACTTCAAGAACACACTCCGACCCTTCTATCCGTGTTCGAATGATGATTTCACCGGAGTGATGATCGATCACAGTCATCGAATTCAGCAACACCGTATCTACTGCTCGCCGAACCCACCGAACATCTGCTGTGACCCAACATCGCCCAGGATCCTCAATTTCCAACCTCAGATGTCCGCCTCGGCGGTGAAGCACGTCCAGATGGCCAACGGCCTCGGTCGCCACCTCTCCAAGATCGAACCGTTCAGGTTCCCACTGTTCGAGAGCCACCAGATTGGAAAAAGCGTTTGCGGTCTCCTGCAACCGGCCGGTCTGAACCAGGATCTCCGCAGCTGCCTGATCAACCAGGCTTCCGAGATCTTTCGATTCTCGTCGTCTGCTTTCCTGGAGTTCCTGAACCCACAGTCGAATCGGAGTCAGAGGGTTCTTGACTTCATGAGCCACGATCCGGGCCATGTGGGTCAGTTGCTCAAGACGATCGGCCCGCATGACCTCGGTGATATCTTCAATCACAATCACCCGACCTCGCCGACCTCCAGGGAGTGGCACATCCGCCAAGCCCACCCTCCAACTGAGGTCCCGGCCGGGATCCGGCCTGACGATCTCGAGCGTGGAGACCCTCTCTGCCCCTCTCTGGGCATTCCGACCGGCGATCACGTCCGGGTGATCCTTCAGGATCTGCTCCCCGCTTGGGTTTGCAAAGATCGTTCGCCCCTCCTCGTCGAGCACCAGGACCGCCGGCTCCAAATTGGCCAACGTGATCCTCAACATTTCCTCCTGATCCTTGAGTGAGGCCTCACGTTCTTGGACCGCCTGGGACATCGTTTCGACCGCCTCGAGAACCTCGGCAAGATCCCGCTCACGAGGTCGGGCAACCGCGCCGAGTGGTTCACCGTCCAACAACCGCCTCGACACACCGACCAGATCTGTCAGCGATTGGCTGAGCCTTTTCTCGATCCGTCCGGCCAGGGCCAGGGCCAACAGGGCCGCCACAATCGCCCCCCCGAAAAGCCAGTCGACCGCCCGGGGCATGTCCCTGTCCCCGTACGGCCCCTCTTTGAACAACTGGAGCAGCATTCGTCGACCGTTGAGCGTCACCGCGCCTGCGGCAACAATTTCATGGCCCCACCGGCGAACAACGACATCTTCGCGGCCCAAAAGGAACAGTGGAAAGACATCAACCAACGGCAACCCCGGAAGTCGACCGAGATCCATCAGATCGGGCCTGGATGCCGCCACTTCTTCGATGCCGTCAAAGAGAACGATCTCACCGCCCCAGCCCATCGCCAGCCATCGGGCAAAATCGTCATTGATATCGACGCCGCCCAGGTGCTCGGCCGTGTACCGGACAGTCCGAAAGGCCTCGAGACCCAACGAACGCTCCGTCTCCGCCTCCTGCCCCGAGATCCTCACCTGCAATACGAGTGCCAGCGCAGCCAAGGGCACAATGACAGCCCCAGCCACCAAGAGCCGGAGTCGTCCACCGAAGGTCGCCGTACCCTCAGGCAGCAGGCCGGGCGGTCTGGCCACGACCATCGCCACCAAGACCCACAGCACCGCCAGTAGGCCTCTGACGACCCACGTTGCGACCGACGGCAGCGGAGCGACCCGCGCCACAAGCCAGGACCGTTCCCTGACAACCCTGGCCGGATGGCGTACCCCGCCGACCTCCATCCATGTCCACCCACCCCTCCGGTGGTAGAGGGCTCCCGCCCGAGCCGGCCCCAGGGGCGTTACGTCGGAATGAAGCGAAGCTGCCACGGCGCCTGATCGACTCAAGACCACCCACCACATCGGCGACTCCCGCGACGAGTCCAACCCGCCTCGAGTCGGCCAATCTCCCAAAAGAGACCACGGCTCTTCCGCCGTCCTCAGCTGGATGTGACTGCCGTCCGCCGGCAAGGCTGTCCATTCTCGAGCCACCTTGACCCGGTCTCCAGCCGGGCCGAGTTCACCCCAAATGGAGACCACATCCCCGGTCGGCCCGAAGACCAGGACTTCAGCCCCAGTGACATTTTGGTCGAGACCCCATTCCAGTGCCAGGACCGACGCCAGGTCACTCATCGATACCGCAGCGTCGTCTTCGCCCACCAGGCTTCGCAGGTCAAGAACACCAGGCTCGGGAACATTGAATGGCGGGGGCACAGACCATCTAAGGAGTTCAACGGCAGGCCTTGCAGCCGACACCACTACAGCCATCGCGGCAAGAACGAAGGCAGCCGCCAGCCGCCTCTCCAACCCCCATCCCGATACCGGCCATGCGGCCAAGACCCAGGCAGCAGCTACAAGCCACGCGACCCCCGCCCCAGGCTGAAGAAGGTGCTCGGGGAGCCAATTCGAAGTCCAACCACCCACTCCGAACACGCAGAGGGCCATAACGATCATCAGGCTTGATCCAACTACCAGACGCGCATATAGCGGCCTGAGGCCGGAAGCCAACCGCCCGATCGTCGCTCCTCCCAAGCACACCAACAACCCAAGCACAACGGGCGAACCTGCCCCCGAGACAGCAACAAACGCCCCTAAAACGCAGGGCAAAGCCAGAGCGGGAGAAAACAGAAGGCCTATCAAGCCCAAACACGCCCATCCGAAACCGGTGGACATCGGTTGCCGGCGAGTTCCTTGCCCTTCCCAGGTCACCGGCAATTCAATGCCTGGTGCGACGTCGGACTCCACGACATATGCGCCTGGCTCCCAGAAGGCAAAACGTATCTTCCATCCCGGTGGCGCCCTGAACCCAAAGGCGTCCCGCGCCGCGATGCTGCTGCGTTCGGCAACGATCACCGAACCCGCCAGCCTGCCCTCATGCAGCAAGGGCTCCCGCAATGCCAACGTGACCGTACCGGCAGTTCGGATCAGGTCCCATCGACGGGGCCCCAAGGGCCGGAGACCCTCAGGGAACCGGAGAGGCCGGCCTCCCCATGCCACAAGCCGACCTCGCTCATCCGCCAGGTAAATCGTCAATGCAGGTTTACCGGCCACGACACGAGCCAGGAGATCGAACGGCTGAGACGGATCCAACGTCGCACCGGTGCCAATCACCAGGTTACCAATCAGCGGATTCTCGGCAACCGACTGGGCCAATTCCAGCATCGTGCGACTCCGCTGCTCAAACTGATTCGAAACCAATTCTGCGGGCGGCGGACCGGGCGCCGGAGCCAATAAACCAACCCATGCCGGAACGACGGCCAGCCACGGCCACCACGATTTCCCACGCGGACCCGCCACCAACACAGCAGCCAGGCCGATGAGAACCACTGCCCAACTGGGAAGGTCATTCCCCGACCACGGCGTCGCGGCCGCCAATGCGGCCATTGCGCCCAGAATGCCGGCAGCCATGGTTCCTCGAAAAGGAAACTTCATTCAAGGAGTATAGAAGGGCCAGAAGTGCAACGATCAACATTCAACATTCAACCTCGAAATCCCCGCTCAAACGCGCTCGATATGGAAATATTATTGAGATTGAACCTGTTTCTTACTTTCAGTGGTCCTAAGAGGCGAAAGGTCATGGTCATGCAAATTCTTACAGTTCTCAGTGCGATCGAGAATATTGAATCTTCGGTCGCGAAGCTCTACGAGTGGTTTAGCGACTGCTTTGCCGCGGACAGCGAGGCCTCCGGTTTCTTTTTCCGATTGGCCATGCAGGAACGAAGCCACGCCACCATGGTTGCCTTCAGCAAGGGCCTGGTCCGAAGAAGCCCCAACGATTTTTCCACTGTCGATTTCGACATGTCCCTGGTCGACGATCTTATCCACACCATCGACGTCTTTCGGGCGGGAAACAGGAACCCTACTCTGGGCCGGGCCCTAGAATTCGCAATGGAGATCGAGGACCACGCAGCCGAGGGAATCCACCGATCGATGGTCATTCAGTCCAATCCCGAGGTTTCGAACATGATCAACAGCCTTGCAAAAGCCGACAAGGAGCATTTCAAGCTCCTCAAGGACTATGCCGACAAAATCCAACGCCAAGATCCGGTCGCCGGATGAAATAGGCTGGGAAACTGGGAAGCTGGGAGGCTCGAGATCAGGGCACCACGGCAATGCCGCCCGGGGAATAGAGATTTCAGGGCCCGAGAACCTTTTTGAGCACATGGGCGAGAGTCTCGAGAACGTAGGGCTTTTGAACAAACCCTGCCAGGCCCTTGGCCGAAATTTCCTCGGCCACGACCTCCTTGTTGTATCCGCTGGAGAGAATGACCGGCACATCGGCCCTGATCCCCCGCATCTCAGCAAAGGCCTCCTCACCGCCCATGCGCGGCATTGTCAGATCGAGGAGAACACAGGCAATCATTTGAGCTCGATCCTTGAAGATCTCCACCGCCTCCTGACCATCTGAAGCGGTGATCACCTCAAATCCAAGATGCTCGAGCATCCTCGTTGCCAGACCACGGATCATCGCGTCGTCATCTACCACGAGGATGGTTCCGCTACCGCTCCATTCCTGCAATCCGGGACGAGGATCGAGAGCCTCAGTTACCCCAGCCTCGGACTCGACAACCGGGAAGAGAAACCTGATAGTAGTCCCCGTGCCCTCTTCGGTATCGATCTTGATAGCGCCGCCATGCCCACGGACAATGCCCAGTACTGCTGCCATCCCGAGGCCTCTTCCCGCAAACTTGGTCGTAAAGAAGGGATCGAATATCCTCGATTTCGTTTTTTCATCCATCCCGCACCCGGTGTCGCTCACCTCAAGGAAGATATAGGGGCCCTCTTCCTGATCTTCGTGCAAATAGCTTCCCTTCAGGAATTCCCGGTCACAGAACTGCTTCCCCGTTCGCAGGACGATGACGCCGTTTTCGTCACCGATGGCCTCCGAAGCGTTGGTCACGAGATTGAGGACAATCTGCCGGATCTGTGTCTCATCTCCGTCGATCGACGGAAGGTCGTCGCCGAATTCGCAACGGAACACCACCTTTTTCGACGAAGCCGCTCTGAGCAGATCACTCATCTCCCGCACGATTCGGTTGATATCGATGGGCCCGACGACGAAACTTCCTTTGCCTGAATACGCCAGCATCTGGCGGGCCAATCCCGCAGCATGCAGAGATGCCGAGACAATTTCCTCCACATTCCTGCGCACCGGCGCCTGCGGTCCAAGTTCGTGCAGAGCCAGATCGGCATTACCCAGAATGCCCGTCAAGATGTTGTTGAAGTCGTGGGCTATGCCGCCGGCCAGAACGCCGAGTCCCTCCAGTTTCTGTGCATGCCGCACCCGCGCTTCAGCTTCCTGCTTTTGCTCTTCCGCACGTTTTCGTTCGGTGATGTCCAGGACATATCCCAGGTAATGGGCGGGTTCTCCATCTGGATCTCGCCATACGGTCGTGAAATCGGCAACCCAGATGATCCCACCGTCTTTTCTGACCAAGCGATAGGGCTTGTGCTCAAAAGAAGAAACACCCAAATCCGTGAAACTTGCTACCTCTTTTCTGACACGTTCGAGATCCTCCGGAAAGACGATCTCGGAATACGTAATTTCTCCTGAAATCCAGGACTGCACGTCGTAACCGATGACATCAAGGGCATTCTCCGAGACGTATTCCACAGACCATTCGGGCCCCCTCAGCCACTTGAAAATGACCGCGGGGCCCTTCTTGAAGAGAGACTGTTCCTCAAGAAGGGCTCTGTTCGCCGCGTCGATCCTCTTTTCAGCCTCCTTGCGGTCGGTGATGTCGAGGTGGGTTCCGGCCACCCTGAGGGGCCGGCCCTCCTGGTCTCGCTGGACAACCCGCCCGCGGTCCAGAATCCACACCCACGAGCCGGACTTCGAACGCATGCGGTATTCCGCTTCATAATGGTCCCTCCGACCATCGAGGTGAGCCTGCAGAACCGCCTCAACATCGGCTAAATCCTCTGGGTGGACAAGCTTCCCCCACGACGACGAGTGGGGTTCAATCTCCCCGACTTCATATCCGAGCATAGTGACCCAACGTTCGTTGAATGCCACGTCATCGCTCTGAACATTCCAGTCCCACACACCGAGATCCGCCCCGTGCAAAGCCAACTCGAGATGTTCTTCGCTCTCCTTGAGTGCTTCCGTTCGCAACTCTACAAGGCTCTCAACGCCCGCCGCTCGGCTCTGCTCCCGCTGGAGCCACCCCACGAAAAACACCGTCAAAAACAACCCCGCCGCCAGGCCCACCCACCTGGTATTGCTTCCGTGTTGGTCCAGAAAGTACGGCGCTGGAGTGCACGTTATCAACCACCTGCGTCCGGCCACATCGAGGCTCTTGGTGAAAACCAAGGGAGAGCCTCGAAGGGCCTCCACTTCCCCGGCGTCCGTCTCTTCGGTCCTTGAAACATGGAAATGTAGGGGAACCCCCGGCGTGCCCCCCGTGACATCCTGAATCAGGTAGTGAATCCCGGCCGGCAGTACAGCCTGGGTGACCTCCTCCATGATTCCACCGAGATCCATGGAGGAGGCAATGACCCCCATGAGTTCAGATGATCGTGGACTTTCTCCCCGGTCATTCCCCTTCAAGGCCTTGAAAACCGGCTCACAAAAAATGACCGAGGGCTCTCTCCCAGGGCGACCGATGCAGTCGGTCGGGCCCGTTATCACAGCCAACCCGGTCTCACGAACCAGTGCAACTGCAGCGCTCCGCTCCGGTTCCGAAAGCAAATCCCACCCCAGGCTGTCGTGAGGCGGTTCACGGAAGAGAATGGGGAAATACTGCTCCCTGCGGCCGGCCTCCACCATGTCTCCGGCTGGGGAGGTTTCTCGAATGGCATATTCCTCGTTTCCTGCGCCCCTGATCTTCTCTTCAAACGTAAACCGGTCCGCGTCGAGCACTCGAGGCGCCCAAACGAAGCCTGCAAAATCCAGATGGCGAACCCGGATCGGCGCCACAAAGTGACGGAATTCATGTTCCGTCACCTCATCAGAATTCTCCCAAAACCGTCGGAGAGCATGCAATTCGTTGAGATGGGCCTCAATTTCTCGTTCGATGATCGAGA
>Ga0164315_10004495_pt1 | contig 10824 bp, 8 predicted proteins | sample GuaBasSedimGuay6_FD_113737 | JGI IMG/M metagenome (GOLD analysis project Ga0164315, IMG submission 113737) | Subseafloor sediment microbial communities from Guaymas Basin, Gulf of California, Mexico - Guay6, Core 4569-2, 0-3 cm | ecosystem: Environmental > Aquatic > Marine > Hydrothermal vents >...
ATATTTTGCTTTTTTAAGGTCTGCCGATAATTACAACAAATGCTTTATCTCTTTTGGACTTAAATCCAATAGTTTCAGAAAATTTCTGTTTCTTAAATTATCTTCCATCGTATTTCTTTTATAATTAAGATCTAAGACCTATTTTTTATAAATTTTCTGCTTTTTATTCGGAGATAACTTAATAAAAAGCAGACGATTTTTATTATCTTACTTAGTGTATGTACGAAAACTAAGTGTCAGATAAGAAAATTCCAAGAATAAGGCTTTCGTAGTTTTGAAAATAAGGAGTTTACTGTTGTAAAAGACTGTTTTCAAAACAAGAGTGACGAAATTGTTGGTGTTTTCTTGCTGAGACTATTTATCATCATATTTTATGCCGGTTAGTCCAGAAGAAATAAATCTTGTTATTGATGCAATTAAATCTTACTCGCCCTATGATTTTAGTGATTATTCAATAAAATCATTTACCCGAAGAATAGAAAAAGCACTTATTGATTTTCGGCTGGATATTGATAAACTAGTGACTGACATTAAAGAGAATCCTGAGTTTGTTGAAAAACTAGTTAAAGGTATTACTGTTAATACAACAGAGCTATTTAGAGACCCAAACGTATGGCAAACACTTCGCTATAGAGTTTTAAATAAGTTTTCATCCTATAGAAAAATTAATATCTGGCATGCAGGTTCCTCAACTGGTCAGGAGGTGTATTCAATGCTTATTTTATTAAATGAAATGGGGCTTTTAGAAAAAGCAAATGTTTTTGCAACAGATATAAATACTGATGTACTTAATAAAGCTAAAGCCGGAGAATACACATATCGCTTCAATTTGGAGTATTTTGATAATTTCAATAAAGTAATTAGAGAAAATCCTTTTAATTTTGAAGATTTTGAGGATATACCCTATGAAAAATATTTTGACATTGATCAGGTAAAAGATGTTATTACCGTAAAAGATTTTTTACGAAAAAAACCGGTTTGGTTTAAGCATGATTTGGTTAATGAAGGAAATATTTTTAATACAAAATTTGATTTAATACTTTGTAGAAATGTATTAATTTATTTTAATACAGATTTGCAGAATCATGTAATTAATACTTTTCATAAGAGCTTGTTTCGAAATGGTGTATTAATGATTGGTGTTCATGAAAGTATCATTGGGGCAATTGCAAATAATTTCAATAAATCAGGTCTGGTATATATTAAAAAAGATTAAAGTCTAAATTATCTGTCTATAAAGCCTGTTTGGATGATATTTTAATTTTATTAATCAGTTCTTGCTAATTTTTAAAAAAAACTTGCTTTGAGCATAAGAGTATATGGATAGAACTACAGTTGGAATATCTGAACTAAAAAGTTTAATTTTAAATATTAAGTCAAATAAGGAACTTGATTTTTCTAATTATGCATTAAGTTCATTTAAAAGAAGAGTTGAGTCTTTTATGTTCAGGTTTCACTTTCTAAATATTGATGAATTAATCTATAAAATTAATAAGGATGAATACTTTTATGACCTCTTTATTGATGATATTCTTGTTGATACAACTGAATTATTCAGAGATCCGGAGTTTTGGAAAGAACTCAAAATTTCAGTTTTAAATAAGTTTAAATTTTCAGGAAACCTTAAAATATTAATTCCTGAATGTAATTCAGGAGAGGAACTGTATAGCTTGCTGATTATTCTTGATCAGATGGGAATCTTGGATAATGTAAAAATTTGTTTAACCAGTTTGAGTAAATTGAATGTTGAAAAGATTAAAAATGCTGCTATTGAGTTAAAAAAAATGGAAGTAAATAGTGCAAATTTTGAACGTTTTGATGAGAATGGCAATATTTTTGACTTTTTTACTAAAAAGGGATTGGTTGTAAAATTAAATCCGGATTTATTTAAAAATGTGGAATTAATTCATCATAATTTGTTAAAAGATGAATTAGATGAAATTTACAATTTGATTTTATATAGGAATAAAATTATTTATTACAACCAGCAATTAAAAACAGATGCACTAAAAATACTTAGTCGTGTAATAAAAAAAGATGGATTTATTGCAATAGGCATTAAGGAAACAATTAATTTTCCTGGTGTTGAAAAAGAGTTTGTTGTTGTGAGTGATTCTGAAAAAATATATAAGAAAATAGTAATTGAATAGCAAATAAATGTCCTACAAGTATATCGTAATAGGTGGATCAGCGGGTAGTTTTCAGACGGTTACAAGTATTTTGGCAGCCTTACCTAAAACATTTAATATGCCGATATTTTTATGTCTTCACAGGCTAAAACATGTACGGTCGGGATTTGTAGAGGCATTGTCAATAAAATCAAATATAAATGTTGTTGAACCTAGTGACAAAGAGGTTGTTAGACAAAGGAATGCGTATTTAGCACCTGCGAATTATCATATGTATTTTGAATTGGGAAATTATATTTCTTTATCAACTGAACCTGCCGTAAATCATTCACGTCCATCAATTGATATTTCATTTGCGTCTGCTGCATATGCATATAAATCTAAATTAATAGGTATACTATTATCGGGAGCAAATGGAGATGGAGCTTATGGAATGAAACAGGTTAAGGAAAATGGAGGACTTACAATTGTACAAGATCCAGAAGAATGTCAGGTGAAAACAATGACAAGTGCAGCAATTAAAGCTACTCAAATTGACCATATTTTAACATCAGATCAAATTGTTGATTTTCTTGTCAATTTAAAAAAATGAAATTTTAATACAAGGGGACAAAAGAGGTTTAATTTTTTGAAACATTAATAAAAAAACTAATTAAATATGAAGAATTTAAGATTAACAATAAGCATAATTATTATGTTTGTTTTTCAGTCACTTATATTGGTATGGGTTTTCTTTATATTAAAAAAAATATTTATTGATAGTGGTAGTGAATCTTTGATATCACAACAAGAAAAAATGTTTTTGATTGCGGGATTTTTGATTGTAACTTTTGTTTCTTTTGTGTTTGTTGTCATAATTATTAGAACTTCTGCAAAAAAACAGGAAACAATCATTAAATATGCATCTGGTAATAAGGTTGATGATGCTGCTGAAAAGAAAAAGAAAAATTTGGAAGAACAGAAAAGGCTTTCTGATATAGAGAAAAAGAGAAACAAAACGATTAATAGCTTGATGCAAGGGTTAAATAATAAGCTTGAGTTAAAAGAGTTTTCAGAAAAATTGCTGGCAAATTTAGCAAAACAATATGAGTTGGTACAAGGAATTGTGTTTGTTAACCAGCAGGATATATACAAAAAGAGTGGTGCATATGCACTTTATCGCGAAGATGAGGTACAGAATTTTAAAGAAGGTGTAGGAATTGCCGGTCAGGTTGCTGTAAACAAGGAATTAATTAATATTTCAAACCTTCCGGATAAATACCTTACTGTCCTATCGGGTTTAGGTAGCTCAGCACCAGCAAATTTGATGATTTTTCCAGCTATTTATGATAATAAAACTATTGGAATTATAGAACTTGCCACATTTGTAAAAATGGATAAGTTAGCAGAGCAAGTTTTAAAGGTTTTATCTGGAAGACTTGGTGAACAAATAAATAAAATTATTGTTGCCACAAAGTAATTAATAGAGGTGGCCTTAAATAAAACTTTTAATCGCACCAAAAATAACAACGGCATATAAGAAAAATCGTATGTACCTGGTTAGTCCGTAGAGCAAAAAAGTACGGAATGGGTATTTAACAATTCCGGCAATTGTACTAATCATCGCAAAGGGAAGAGGAAATAGTGCAGCCATGATGATCACAATACCTCCCCATTTTTCTATAAGCTCAAAATTTTTCCCATATTTACGCTGTATGAATTTTTCAACAGTAGGAAAGCGCCTAATCAGAACTCCAAGAAAATATGCATTGATACCACCGATATATGATAAAGTTCCTAAAACTCCTACTATTAAATATGCATTTTCAGGAAATTTTGCTCTTCCCCATACCATAAATATATCAGGAGGAATAAAGCCCATGAATGATTCTGTAAGAAGGAAAAATGTAAAAACAAAGAATGGATTATGTTGGTCTACAAAGTGTTGAAGTCTATCCTGTTGAAGTTTAAAATCTACTATTTGGTCAAGTACTAAAATTAATACAATTATGCCAACCAGCATAAGTATTAATTTAATAAAATTAATACCCAGAAATTTATATAAACCAGTTCGCTTGTAGTAAGAATGATATAATTCTATTTGTTTTTTTCTTGTCCTTTTCTTTTTTACAGTATTTTTCACCATCTCCGTCTAATATATCTATTAACATAATTTGTAATGTTGAATTTCTTTCAGCACTATAAATTATGAATGTGCAAAGATAATATTAAATACTAATGTCTTGTATTAATACTTCGTTAAGTTTTTGTTTCTCGCAAAGCCGCAGAGACGCAAAGCCTTGATTTTAAACAAATTACCACTATTGTGCAAATCGTCATAATTGCCAGTATGTCAGCTACTTGTGAAAATGCGCCGAACCATTATTGTATCTATACTAAGTATTTTGTCATATAGAAAAGTCAAGGTTTCACATATAGCATGAAGCCTTGACTTTTATCACCTTCCTTAAAAGTTTAGAAAAACGACTATTTCCATTCAGGTAATCTGCCCGGAGTCCAAGGTGTACCAGATTCTTTAAGTAATTTTTCAAGATTAACAATATCCTGAGTTCCAATTCTTTTCAGCTTATTAATTAAATCGGGCATTAATTCTTCAATAATTGCCAGCTGATCTTTCTCTGTTTGTGTAATAGCTGCTGTTGAACTATAATGTGCACTGTTTATATAATTTAACCTTTGGTTAATAGAAGGTACATGAGGTGGAATTTCTTCATAACTTGCCTTGGCTCTTAAGCCATTGAAAGCAAAAAGTACTTCATCCAGTTCTTTTTCAATCTTTCTTACTTTTGTCATCATTTCCTGCGTACCTTTTGGACTATTTAAAATAGTTTGCTTAATGATTAATACTTTTTTCTGTAATTCATTAGCATAGTTTATTACACCTTTAATTAAACGTGCAGTTTCTGAAACCTTTTTCTGAAAATTAACTAATTCTTTTCGGTCAGGCGCAGGTAAGCTTGTGTTATTTAGTGCTTTAACCGTAAACTCCTGTGCAGGAACTAATTCTGTATATTTACCATTATTAACCATCGTCATAGAAACCTTGTACTTACCGGGCATAACCAATAAACTAGCATTACTTTTTTTAAATGGGTCAAATTTATTTCCTTTTAAGTTAATTGGGTTTGTACTTGTATGGCGTAAATCCCAGTTTATACGACTTACACCGGGTGAAGGTTTTTTTGTTAATTTACGTATAACATTTCCTTGTTCATCAGTAATAGTAAATAATAAGTACATTGCCTCTACCATTTTCTCGTCACGTGCTTCTTTCCAGCTTAATTGTTTAATGGGTTTAGCTTCTTTAAATAACTCCTTTTCGGTTTCTTTCCTTTTTTGCTTGTCAGATTTTGGAACTTCATTGATAAAATAAGTGAAAACTGCTCCAAACTCTGGATTTTTTGCAATAAAATAAGTAGCTCCCTGCCCATATTTTTTACCTGATTGGATATATGCTAAAGCATCTTTAATAGGGAAAATTTTTGCTTGGGTAGCTTTTAATTCAGGGCTTGCATTTCGTAAAGGAGAGTAATCATCTAAAATATAGAATCCCCGGCCAAAAGTAGCAATAGCAATATCATTTTCTCTTTCCTGTAAAGCGATATCTCTAACTGCAATTGTTGGTAAACCCGATTTTAATTGAATCCAGTTTTTTCCTCCATTATATGTGTAGAAGAAACCAAATTCTGTACCTACAAATAATAATTCAGGATTTACAAAGTCTTGCTCAATAGTGTGAATTGTACCAGATTTTGGTAAGTCATTGACAATTGAAGTCCAGCTTTTTCCCTTATCAGTGCTTTTTAGCAAATAGGGTTTAAAATCGTCTCTTTTTCTATTGTCAAAAGATGCAAATACAATATTTTCATTAAAGCGTGAAGGAAAAACATCACTAACATATGTATTTGCAGGAATACCTGTGAGAGAGCCAGCTTTGCTCCATTGTTCACCTGCATTTTCTGTTATTTGAATTACTCCATCATCTGTACCAATATATAATAAGTTTTCTTTAACAGGAGATTCTTCCATTGAAACAATCATGCCGTATAAGGATGTGGATACATCTTTTACAACCGCATCTGAACTCCAATATTTCCCCATAACAGGCCAGGTATTTCTATCAATTTTAGCAGTTAAGTCATCACTAATTACTTTCCATGATTGACCACGGTCATCGCTTCTGAATACTTTATTCGCAGCAATGTATAAACGAGTATTTGAAAAATGGCTAATAATAAAAGGTGTGTTCCAGTTCCATTTGTAAGTTAATTCGCCTTTTCCCGGTTGGGGTTTAATATTTAATTTTTCATGACTTTTTTTATCAAATCTATAAATGTTACCATATTGATATTCAGAATAAACAATATTTGGATCTTTGGGGTCTACCCTTCCCCAAAAACCATCACCACCCAAGGTGTTAATCCATTCACCAGATGTAACACCTGAGCTACTAAGATTTCTTGATGGTCCACCTTGGCTGTTATTATCCTGAGTACCACCATAAACATTGTAGAAAGGTAGAGCATTATCTAAATAAACTCTATAATATTGGGTAATAGGTAAATTAGATATTTGTCGATAGTTTTTTCCGGCATCATAAGATTCATAAATACCACCATCGCCACCAATAATAAAGTGATTTGTATCATTAGGGTCAATCCATAAAGCATGGTCATCTACGTGGCGCTTACTTTGGCCTAATTTAGTCCATGTTTTCCCACCATCTATTGTGTAATGAGTATAGGTTTCAACAGAATACACTTTGTTTTCATCTTTAGGATCGCAATAAATTTCATTATAATATTGGCCACTAGCGTGATGAGCACTCATTTTATTCCATGACTCACCCTTATCTGTAGATCTAAAAAAACCTCCGGTTTTACCTTCAGCTTCAATTATAGCATAAACAAAATTTGAGTTAACCGCTGAGACTGCTATTCCCATACCACCAACATGACCTGAAGGCAGCCCTGAAGTAAGTTTTCGCCAGTTTTCACCACCATCTTCCGATTTATATATTGCAGATTCTGGCCCTCCCCCAATTTTTGTATGAACATGTCTACGTCTTTGTTCTGAACTTGCATACATTATATCAGGATTATTCAGGTCTATAATCACATTATTTACCCCGGTATTTTCACTGATATTTAATACTTTCTTCCAGTTTTTACCACCATCAATTGTTTTGTATAAGCCTCTTTCGCCCCCAGGCCCCCAAGTAGAGCCCTCAGCTGCAACAAAAACAATATCCGTATTTCGTGGGTCAATAGCAATCATACCTATATGGCGTGATTCTTTTAAACCCATATTTTTCCATGATTTACCTCCATCAACAGTTTTGTATACACCATCGCCGTATCCAAGTGCCCGCTGATGATTGTTTTCTCCTGTTCCTGCCCAAACTATATTTGAATTTTCAGGATCCATAGCCAAACAACCTATAGAATAAGAACTATATTTATCAAAAACAGGCTTAAAAGTTTGACCATTATTGGTCGTTTTCCAAATGTTTCCACTAGCTACACCCACATACCATTCACTATGGTTTTTCGGATTTACAGCAAAATCAGCAATTCGGCCTGATACATATGCCGGGCCAATACTTCTGAATTTTAAACCGTTTAATGTACCAGATGAGAACTTGTCTTTCTCCTCTTTCTTTTCCTCTTTTTTCTTATTATTTTTTTGTGCAGATAATCCACTTGGATTTAAAATTATTACTGCCATAAAAAATACGAAAATGTAATTTAAGGATTTTAAATATTTTGTAATCATAATATAAATCATTTTGGTTTTTAGACTATGAAAGTAGAAAATAATTGGCTAGCAATACAGCAATACAGCAGATTTTTAACATATATTGATTTTTGCATTAATTTATTTGCGTTTTTTGGCATATAATAGTATATTTAACAAATTTTAACAACCTAAATATAAAATTATGAAAAAATTAACTTTAACTCTTTTGAGTTTTACCCTGACATTCTCGATGTTTGCAGGAGGTATTGTAACGAATACAAACCAAAGTGCTGCATGGTCAAGAATGCTAGTACGTGATGCAAGTACTGATATTGATGCCGCTTTTTTCAATCCTGCGGGTTTGACTAAACTTGATGATGGTTTTCATCTTTCATTAAGTAGTCAAACTATTAGTCAAACGCGTAATATTTATAATGATGCCTTGGATGAGAATTATGGAGGATCAACTTTTGCACCTGTTTTTCCTGATTTTTATGCGGTATATAAAACCGGTAAAGTCGCATTTTCTTTTGGTTTTACACCAATTGGTGGTGGTGGAACTGCAGAATTTCCTGATGGATTACCTGCATTTGAAATGCCGGTTTCCGGTGCTGCTGACCTTTTTGCACCTGATGTAACTGGATATTCAATGGATGCCAGTCTAGAAGGTTCTTCAATTTACTTTGGTTACCAGCTAGGTGTAAGTTATGAGATTAATGATATGATTTCTATTTATGCTGGGGGCCGTTACGTAATGGCTAGTAATTCTTATACTGGTGCTATGAAAGATATTTCATTTGTAGCTAATTCTACAGGTGGATCTGTTCCTGCTGATGATTATATGAATGGAGTTGCTGATCAGGCTTATGCTGGTGCTACGCAGCTTTATGGATATGCTGATATGATGGAGCCATCACTTCCTACATATGGTGCATATACCTTTGATCAGGCAATTGATTATGCTAATTCGGAAGGTGATGCTGCTACGGCAGGAGCAATAACTGCATTAAGAGATGGTTTAACTGGTTTAACCGGGGCTGATGCTGGTGATATGACCATAAACGAAGGACATGCAACCTACAATACGTATGGCGATGGCTATACTGCTCAAGGAGATATGATTTCTGCAGGTGCTGACCAGATGGGTGATGGTGCAGTAGATGCCGTGCAAACAGGTAGTGGATTTACTCCAATTGTTGGCCTTAACCTTTCTTTAATGGAAGAAAAATTGAACATTGGAATTAAATATGAATTCAAAACAAACCTTGAGCTTACAAATGAAACAACGACTGATGATTTTGGAATGTTTCCAAATGGAGAGGTCATAAATGCTGATATGCCTGCAATGCTTTCAGTAGGGGTTGGTTACAAGTTAACAGATGCCTTATATGCCACATTTGGTTTCCATACTTATTTCGATAAGGAAGTAGGTTGGGAGAATGTAGATGATATTGATAAAGGTTCTATGGAATATGGTTTAGGACTTGAGTACGCCATAAGTGAACAATTGTTGGTAAGTATGGGTTGGTTGGGTACCAAATCAGGTGTTAAGGATTCTTATCATAATGATCTTAACCAAAGTTATGATACAAATACTTTGGGTCTTGGTGGTGCATACAGAATAAATGACATGCTAAATATACAACTAGGTGGATATTATACTTTTTATAATGAATATGCTATTGAATATGATGGATATAGTCAAACATATTCAAAAACAAATATAGGTTTTGCTATTGGTCTTGATTTCACATTTGGTGGTGGCGGCGAATAAAAAATAATATCTCAGTAAATAAATTTAACCTGACAGGTTTCTAAAGCTTGTCGGGTTTTTTTTGTTTAACTTTTTGAAATAAGTCTAAATATAATTGAGCTCGGTATAAAGCGAAGGCTTGAGTTGTTAATAAATAGTATATCAATCTTGGTAATTGTAAGGAACTTGCAAGAATACTCAAGCCTTCGCTTTTTGGCTTGGACTTATAATTTTATTTTAATTTTGGCGTTTATAATACAATTTGGTATTTTAATATATTTTAGATTATCAAATTAATTATTATTCCTGACAGGGTTTGTTAATTAGCTGTATAACAACTAGATATTTTTTAGTATTATACAAATATAACCCTGTCAGGGGTTTTAACCATTTAACAAAATATTCGTATGAAATCATTATCTGTAATTGTATTTTTAGTTGTTTTTAGTTTTTCAGTATTTGCGCAAATTATTGAAAATCCAAACTTCGCAATGGCTAGTCACCCGATGAAGGTTACCAAAGTGGAATATCTTGAATTAAGTACTTTAATTGAACTTAGTATTGAAAACCAGTCACCAACCGGTGCATTTTGTGCCGATAAAAACATATTTGTACAGGATGTAATAAGTGGGTTGAAATTTCAGCTTATTTCATCAAAAGGGATTCCTGTTTGTCCGGCAAGCTACCAATTTAAACAGGTAGGAGAGCTGCTCACATTTCAGTTGTATTTCCCTAAAATAAGCCCTGTAATTAAGTATCTAACTTTAGTTGAAGATTGTAATAGCAATTGTTTTTCTGTAGTGGGTATTATTTTGGATAATGAGTTCAATAATGAAATTAATCTGGGCTATGAATATTATACAAAGGGTAAACTTGATTTTGCTGTGGCAGCTTTTCAACAGGCAATTGAAAATCATCTGGACTATTCTTTCAGTTTTTTGTATCTAAATGTAATTCAGACATATATTGAGATTGGTGATGTTGATAATGCCAAAAAATGGTATAATAAGCTGAATAATGGCCTGTTTACCGATAAAAAACAAGTATTAGACAGGCTTAAACAGCAGCCATATTACAAGCAATTGATTTTTTAGTTAACTTTGTAGTTATATTATGGAATTTGATTGGGACGAAAACAAAAATAATTCGAATAAAGAAAAGCATGGAATTTCTTTTGAAGAAGCTAAAGGAGTATTTAATGAT
>Ga0164315_10004496_pt1 | contig 10823 bp, 13 predicted proteins | sample GuaBasSedimGuay6_FD_113737 | JGI IMG/M metagenome (GOLD analysis project Ga0164315, IMG submission 113737) | Subseafloor sediment microbial communities from Guaymas Basin, Gulf of California, Mexico - Guay6, Core 4569-2, 0-3 cm | ecosystem: Environmental > Aquatic > Marine > Hydrothermal vents...
CTACAGAGCTTTCTAGTGCTTTGTTTGTTTCTTCTATTACAGCGGGAAATTGTTTATTAAAATCTAATAGCTGTTTTTGTTCCTCTGACAATTCCTTTACAGCCTCAACATTGTCACCAAAAGCTTGTCCGGCCTCGTCAACCGCATCTATCCAGAATAATTGTGTTTCTAGTGCTTCGTTTGCTGCCTTGTCATAGTCTGATATTGCCTCACCACCAGCAACATATGAACCGACCGCCTCATCAAATACAATTCGCCCATCATCAATGGCCTTGTTAAACTCATCACTAGATGTTATTAAAACACCCGTTTCTTCGGATAATTGTTTAAATCCTTCAGCAAGTTTGCCCGTAGAAAAAGCCCTGTCCTTAAGGGCTTCATCCATAATAGCATTACGGCTTTGCAAGTCATCGTATGCCTTAGCGTTCTCATTTATTGCAAATGTCACGGCACCGATAGCACCCGCAAGCGCCACATTAGTAGGTGAAATACCAGTAAGGCTAAAGCTTATTTTTTTAAATAAATCAGCCGCTTTTAAACCAGCAATAACCCCTAACGCACCCCCCACAACGCCTAAAGCATCGGCTAAAAAGCCTAGTAATGGTAAAAGCTTGTCGATGGCTGTTGCTGTCCCACCAATAAAACCCAAAAAGTTTTGTGTATCTGAGTCGGAATCGGCTAGAGCTTCTAGAAACGCGACAACCCCATTAACTAATGGTTCCAGTCCTTCAACTGCACCTGCTGATGCATTGGTTAGCAATGTTACAAAATCAATTAAATTTTGTAGTGCTTCTTCTAAGCCTTCAGCTGTAGTTAAGTCTAAATCACCAAATAACCCACCAATAGCATCTTTTAATGTATCAAATGATCTTATTAGTTTGCTAAAATCTAAATCTTCAAATGCTTCTGGCAATGCTTTTGCTATGTCAGATAAAAATATAGCAAAGTCTTTTCCTTGTTCGTCTAAAGCATCAAATAATGGGGCTAAACCACCAGAATTAACAATATCCCTAAATGCTTGAATTATTTCAGTCGTGCCACCCGCAATATCACCAAAAGCAGGTAATAATTCATCGCCTACAGATTTTGCTAGATTGTTGAATGATTGAACGGCTATATCAATTTGCTTGCTTGCAGATTCGAGGCGTAGTGCAACCTCTTCTGTAACGCTGCCCGTTTCTTTCATGGCCTCGTTAGTTATGGCCTGAACTTTAGCAAGATTATCAAAAACAACGACCATTTTTGCTGCTTGTTCAGTGCCAACTAATTGAGAAGTTAAAACTAATTTTTGATTTTCGTCTAATGTTTTAAATGCCGTTGCAACATCTAAAAATATATCCTTTCCTGACCGCATAACGCCATTGGCATCGCTCTGTGCAACGCCAATTTTTTCTAATGCTTCGCCCACTGGCGCTGCATCATCAATAAGTTTTAATAGACCTGTTCTTAGTGCGTTTGCTGCTTCTGGGCCGCTCCTGAATACCTCAATTATTGGAGTTATTAATCCTGTTGCCTCTTCAAAACTAAAGCCCATTTTTTCGGCTATAGGACTTATCCGTGCCATGCCAACAGCTAATTCGCCTAAATCTGTAGCATATGTATTTGATACGTTGTTTAATGCCTCTATAAACCGCGTAGCATCATCAGCACCAGCACCAAAACCCTTTAATGATGCTATTAATATTTCACTTGCCTGGGCCGCTTGAACATCACCGGCAATTACTAAATCAAGCGCGTCTTTTTGAAGTTTTGCGGACTCTATAGCTGTGAAACCAGCTTGTTTAAAATTGGCTATGCCCTGAAGGATTGAGCCTGAAGCAATGCCATACTGTTCAGATAATTCTATAACCGTGTCAGTAAATGACTCAATAGCAGGATCTGTTTCCCCTAAAACTTTAGCTAAATCAATCTGTGCATCTTGAAATTTTATAGCTTCAGAAAGAGCGAAGCCACCATAAGCGGCTGCAAGTGCCAATACAGCCGCTTCAGTTTTTAATAATCCTTCTGTAACATTAGCAAGGGGGGATGTTATATTTCCTATGCTATCTGTAGCTGAATTTATATTATTAGAGACACTGCCTAGAGCATTTCCAGTATCATCAACAGCACCGAAAATAATCTCAATGGTTTTTGTTATGTCCGCCAAAATTCCCCCTTGTATTCCACTTTCTTAGCACCACAACACGAACACCTATAAATAACATTCAAATGACTAGCCCCAGTAATTTTCCACGAATGAAAAAACCAGCAAGGATATTTAGACTTGACTATAAACGAATCATTTATCATTTTTCTGCTTGTAGTATTTTTCCCACAAAATCATTTCTGCTAAACATAGTTCGCCTTCTGGGAACAGACTCGGTTTGACTTGAAATAAAAATTGCTGCCTCGCATCAAGCAAGGGCAACATATTCTGAACCTCTATGTCTTGCCAGAGCCTTTGGGCTTTTTTATAGCCACTTCCATTCCCAGTCCTGTTAATTCAGTAATTTTATTACTGATGATATAAAATTCGACTGGGAATGTTTCCGCTAATTTAACGCCTGTGGTGTGATCTATTTCAGGATTAATAGAGCATGTTGAAAGTTGATTCAAGCGCTTAATAATATCCGCTGGCACTTCATCTCGTGAAATACCAAGTGTTTTTTTTAATTCGCTTATCTGTGCCGCATTACTACCAATCGCCTCAATAATAGACGTTAATGATTTTTGTGAATTAGATGCCTCATTAGCCCTGGCAAGTTCTGAAGCCGTTTGACCTCGAACCTCCCACACTAACTCGTCATCTTTTCCAAACCATGCCGCCAATGCTGGAACATCAACTTTTGCCATCCGTGGCTCAAATTTTTGCTTCATAAATGAGCTTTGATTGAAGCCCATTAAGCTGCTCTTTCTACAGACTCAACACTAGATGAAATAGTACATGCCACACTTGGATTATCAGAAGCACCAAAAGCCCTGGTTACGCCTAATTTACCCTGAGTTAAAATGTGTGGAAGTTTATTTCTATCTTGGAAATATTGAAACCACAAGTTTTCACCTTTGCGAGTGATAATATTATCAGTAATGCCATTCGTTAGAAATGCGGTAAATGAACCCTGTCCAAGTGATGAACTTGAGGAGCCAATAACCGCGCCATAAACCTGCTCAGATGAAACGCTAAAAGAAGTTTCAGAGGGTACAAAATCATTAGCGAATGGTTGTTCTGTAAACACTGGTTCTGCATATGATGCAAAAACACCCTTTGCCACATCGCCAGTATGAGAAGCAGGTAATGCTACATCAAAATTAACTTCACCTGAAGCATTGTCCGCTGTATAAACTGGAAAATCGGATTTTTCCAGATGCGTGCCGATAGTTTGAAAAATTTCAGCACTTGTGATAGGTGCCGCTGTATCAGACAGCAAACGAACTTGGGCAATCTCAATACTACCCACTAGAATATAAGGTATTTGTCCGGCACCTGTGCCACGCGTTTCTAAAAAGGTTGTGTCGGCTGCATCTGTTCCCTCAACAACTGAAATCGCACCGGCACTTGTTATTTGAATAGACAAGGTTTTTGCAACGGCTGTTGCTGGTCGTGCTATTGCTTCATCTGTGCTTGCTGTCACTGATGTATTAACACCCGCTAAATAGCATGTTAATGATGCAATATCGACCACATCATTAGAGCCAGAAACGCCAGGAACAACCACGCCCCCCGTTAATAACCCGTCTGGCCTAATATCTGGTGCATTACCTGAACTTTCACTAAACAGTGACGCGTCAGAGGTAAAATTCGTTCTATCTCCGCTGTCTGATAATGCGCTCATAGACGTAGGAACAACGCCTGATTCATACTTTAATATACTATTCTCATTACTCATTTTTATTTCCCCTTAGAAATTTTTGTTATATTCAGTTGAATTCTTGCTCTACATTTTTACGCTGTCCCAGAAATCATCAAATGCAAATCTTCAACTGTAATGCTTGTTGTATCTGTAATACATGTTATAAATAATTCTATATAATCATTTGTTGATAAAATACCATCCCATTGAACCGGTGCCGCCCCAATATCCGCGCCGGTGGATATTGCTCGTCTTATTGGATTACCTGAAACTGTGCCGTTTTTTGCGAATTTAAAAGCTGCAATTTTGTTATTTGCTGATGCTGTCGTGCTTAGAGCGGCTATAGCTATAAAATGCCGGTCTTCTACGCCTGTATATGTAATTCGCCCATTACTTAATGTCACAAAAGAGCTTGAGCCATCCGTACTCGTTCCTAAAACTTTTGTATATGTACCCGCTGTGGCAATGGTTGTCGCTGTGGTATTTCCGTCCATTGAAAAAGAGCCAAAAGACGTTCCAACCAAGCTTTCCCGTGAAATAAATTTAGTTTCACTTTCACTTATATCTCTAATTAACAGCCTATCGTTATCAGAGGGTTCTAAAATTTCTGTAAATCCTGGTATTGTAGTCATTAGAAACCAACCCTATTTATTTTAAGCTGTAGCCTTGTCGGTATAAATTCCGCTCCACCAGCGTTTCCTGAGCTAACCCATACAGTCAATACATCACCATTCACTAGTCCTGTTGTCAGCCCCCCATCATTTATATCAAGTTCATTTATTTGCCTCTCAATATCAAGGCCCATTGAACCAATCTCTACATTGTTTTTTGCAATATAAATAGTATATGATTCAGAATCACTTACTGTAGCATGAACTTTTAAACTAATATCATACGAGCCAGGAGTAACAATATCCAGTTCATCTTTATCAGGCTGTGTTGTTACACCTAGCGATATAATTGACGTGTCAAAATCTGTTATTTTTTCAGGTGTTGTAGTGGGGTTGTGATCTGTTCCCGTACCGCTAAAACCTATCTGCCCAAAAGCATCGTACAGCGCCGCGGCGGCTACTCTTTTTGTGACACCGGCGGCTGTTTGCAATAGAAAAGAGTCATCAGATAAAGCAGGGTTTTGATAATCATAATCATTAATCTGGTTACTCATTTTACAATTCCTTGACCGATATAATTAATGATTTTTGGCGCTTTTCCGTTTTACCAGTGCTATATAAAATTTCCACTTCATTTGTGATAGTAAAGCCGGTTACATTGTCGGGGATTGTTAAGACCTTAACTTCTGTGGTTTTGCCGTTTATAACGCTTTCATCTGAGAATGTTACGTCTGTATCACCTGTCCAACTAGACAGGGTAATAGTATCGTTTTTACTCAGTAATGTAGTCAATGGCTTGCATTTCCACTCTACGTCATTGTCCTCAAAACTATCACCCTCAATTGTTATTGGATCAGGGGCTATTGATGCACTAATACCACCTGAAGTACATTCATACATACAGCCGTTATCATCAGGAAATACAACAACATCAACCCCCTTTGTATAACTGACAGAGCTAGCCCTAGCCGTTGGGAAATAATCTATCTGGTAGAATTTTTCGCTGTCAGGGTCGTGCCTGTCAGATTTAGGCCATTTTACCGGGCCGCTATCGTCTGCATATATGATAGTCATTTTATGCTAACCTTAAAAGCCCTGTTGTGCCGGCTGATGCTGGCATTGTTAGCGTAAAGTTTCCGCCTGTAACCGTCTGGCTGCCAAATGTATAAACAGCTACGCTTTTATTGGACTGAGTGCTGTTATAAATTTGTACAGCATCAAAAGCATTCGATAAAGTTACGTTTATCCATGAAAAATCAGCACTTGGTGTCCAGTGCGCTGTTGAGCCGTCTAGTGCGGGCGCGCCTGCGTTTGTTACGGCTACGCCGCCAGCCACATAGTTCGTTCCGGATGCCTCACCCGTTACACTATATGCTGTCGTGTCCTCATCTAATGTTGCTGATGCTAAAAACAACGCGGCTTTAAAATCGTCCTTTGTTGTGCCGACTCGTGCAACTGTAGCGCCTAATGCATGAATCCCATTCATTAGCTCAACTTTGAAACTGTTGCTTACAGATTGAGTATTAGCCATGATATTTACCCCTTAATATTAAATAAAATTATATGTTAGCTTGCTCACCATCCATCGGCAAGCCTCTCAAAATACTAACGTGTGCATCTTGCCTCACAAGCTCGCCCTTATAAAGCCAAGTTGTGACTATAGCTCTGTCATTATCATTTTCTTGGATTTCATCCACTGCCGTTAATTCTGAACGTTCGATTAAGCCCTTTATTGTTTGAACTAGCATTAATGTAATACCTTTATGTTATTTGTTAAATTTATAATAGCGTAACTATTACCCATCGCTAAAACTTTTGTAATGTGCCTATCTTTCAAACCTTCTATTATTAGAATTCCTTGGCTTGTTGCAATAGATTGCCCGACCAAATCAATAACAATATCAGATAGATCAAAAACTAAAGTACCTGCGCCTGAAACTATAGTTTTACCTGTTGGTGTAACGCTAACTTTAACAGATAAACCGCCTTGATTTATTATTAAGCTTTGCCCACTTATTAGTGAATCAGATGCGGCAAAAATAACCCCATCACTTAAAGCTAAAACTTGTCCTGTTATCCCTCTATTTAGCTTATTTACTAATTGCCCTGCACCCGCTGCAATTCCGCTTCCTGTTAGCTGCCTGACTACATCACCGTCAAGAACTGATACATCGCCATTAAGTACAGTTATTTCTAAGCCCAACAAATCAAGTGAACTACTTACTAATAAATCACCAATATCAGTTGTTATTATTGTACTGACAATTCCTTTATCTGTATTGACAGTTAAAGCGCCTCGAATAGCGACCATAGACCGCCCGACTAAAGCATTGCTTAATATTATTGATAAATCACCCGCGCTTAATGCGCCTGATTCTCCAATTAAAACGCCCTCGCTTGATGGTAATAACTGACCGAATGTTGCGGCTATGCTCTGTCCTGTTAGCCCTGTTATTACATCACCAAGCGGTGCTAAAAATCCTAATACTACATCTAATAGTTCGCCTGTTAGCGCGTTATCATGTTCAACTAGAAAGGTTGGGTTATTAGAAACAATATAATTGTCGTTTTCATCTATTATATAAGCGCCATTTTCATCGACTAAATAACTATAGCCACCATGCTCAAATAACCCAAAATTTCCTATTAAATTTGTGTTTAAAGAATTACCAAAAATCCCCGCTGTACTTGTGCTGCTTTCGCCTGTTAAAGCTGCCTGAACATCTGGTAATTCCGCTTCTATTTCAGATTCCTGAAACGCACCGCCAGGATAAAGAATACTGTTACCCGACTCTCTATCTTCTACCCAGCCAATTCCAGGTACTAAATAGCCTTTGGTATTCTCTGCTAGTGTTACATAGTCTCCATTGAGAAATGTAACCTCTGTTCCATCAGAAAAAGTAAGGTAAACTTTAGCCATCAGCCTAGAACTTTAGCTCTAAAATGCATTTCTTCAACAGTTAAATCATCACCATCATCTGTCTCTACCCATAGCTCTATATAGTCATTTGTTGCCAATGATACTACACCACCAGTTGGCAGTGCGCCAATATCACCACCAGTACTTATCTTTCTTCTAATAGTTGTTCCTGGTACTAGTATGCCATTTTTATATATAAAGATTTTAGATTGTGTAGCCCCGGATGAAGACATGGACAGATAGATACTAATACCAAAAACTCTAGTCGTTGTCCTATCATATCTAAGTCTATTACTTGCTATATGTGTGAATCCATCTAATAGTCCGCCTGTTGTTGTTCCGGCTGCTTTTACTGGGGTATTAGCTACAGTTGTTGTTGCTGCTGTTGAGGTAATGTGCATCGCCCCATAAGATAAATTTTCAGTTGTCATTAGCTCACATCCACTTTTCTACATACAAAGAATAAATCGCCTGCTTGAATTGAATCCACGTTAATCGTCAAATACGCATTAACTCTAACAACCCCGCTTGCAATATTTCCAGCTGAACCGCCGATAGATACAGTTACAGAGTCAGTCATTTGTATATTAAACGCCCCATCTACTGCCCATTCCCCTGTTGTTGTTGTGTGGTTTGTTGCGTCTAATGGTGTTCCTGCGCTACTCACTACCACGCCTAACGTATCATCCGCGCCATCTGCATGCTCTACTTCTATATGAAACTGCGAGTTATTTATAACTGCTGGTTGTGATGTGCCCTCTATACAAAATGCAACCTCAAAAGTAATGCTTCCTGTGTAATCATCTGTATCAACGAAAAAGTTAGATAGCTCAAACGCTAAGGGTTGCGCTATTGATACATTGGTGTTACCAACCATTGCAGCACTAAACTTACCGTCGGCTTGATCGGTAACACCGGCGATTCTATAAGTTTCAGTATCTTTAGAAACCTCCCCAACATAGTTTTTTAGATAAAAACTACTAAAACCATTGGTATCAGAGCCTATTTTTAACGCGTTACCTCTAACTTCTGCAAATTTTGCGACTACTGGTGTGGATGAGTCTAAAACTACACCACTTGCTAGAGTTACCCTATTTGCATCCAACGTAAACATATCATTTCCTACTTGTGACATGTTTGTAGAGATAGCCGTATTTAGGTTTACTAAATTAACATCCTCTATTATTACCGCGCTTCCACTACTTCCTGAACCTAAAGTCAATACATTTATAGAGCTATCCAAAGACCCGCCAGTCCATATGAGTGTGGAATCTAGTATATTAATATATTGGCTCGGACTCCCAGCTGTCATATTGACATTTTTTAAGACCAACTGAGTATCATCTTTTCCTCCGACTGTAAGTTTATCTGTTCCGGTGCCAGCAAACCCTATTAAACAATCTTCTAAAGTTAACTTTTGATGCTCTCCAGTACATGCAGTAATATCGTCCCCTGATATATACTCAACCCCTTTTGAATAAGCGGCTTTACTTATAGTAGAATTAAAAAATGTAAGGTCAAAAGTTCCACTTGTTATTTCAGAAGCCCCGCGTTTATAAACAGAAGCCGCAGTATCGTCAACACTGTATATCAATGTGCCGTCTGTGATAGCAAGAATAGTATTTACAGTATACGATTTTGCGTGTGCATCAGAGACGCATATAATATCTCCTGCCGTGGGTGCTGTAGCTGGGCCACCATTAAATACTGCGAACAAACTGTCGTAATAACCGCCCGTCCCCATTGTCGTAAATGAAGTAGTTAGTTTCGTCGCTGATCTACCACCGTCGTCACTTGCTCCAGATGAAATACCCCCCGCCTTTACATAGTAGTAATTAGCCATTACGGTTTGCTCCCATCCGCGTTAAAGTATGGAGCATATAAATCCAAGGTGGCTTGTGTATCAATTGCTATTTGAATATCAGCATTGACACTTGATACTTCTGTTTGACTCATATCCCACACACGTTCTTTATCTGTAGATGAGATTCGACTATTTGGCAGACTCCACCAGACAAGCTCTAATTGGTCTGTCTGACTGAGAAAATTAATAGATACGCCAAGCATCAATTCATCCCATGTTTGATAGTCTGGCGTTACTTTATCCCACGATCCACCCACGTCAAAATGAAGAGGGTCGCCGCCTACATAGCATTCTGCAATACCATTTGCTATTTCAGTATCAATAGTCTGCTGATTTACAATTATAGCGTTAGCGTCTAGTGATGCTTGAACGTCATAATCATTATCAGTTATAAATCTAACATCATAATGTATACCGAGCTGGTCGGTATGCCGCTCAGTAACTTTCTTCTGAGTCGCCCCGTAGGGCCTGTCACTATATACAACTGATGATTCTATTGTCATAATTATATGATGGTAAAAGGTTCAAAAACTGCTGTTTTATATTTGATTGTTAAATCTACAATAACACCGCACGAGGGAATATCTTTTGCATCAATAATAGGAGAAATGGAATTAATCTCCACTGTATCTACTAAATCACCCAAATTAAATGATGAGTTACCAGCGTTATCCTGAACTAATGTTGTAATAATATCAGCGGCTCGTTTTGCCGCCAAATCATTAAACGGCTCAGTCATTGTTGTATCAATAAATTCTATTGATACAGGTAATGCATGATTATCTGTTCCAAAACTCTTAGTAATCAAATCATCTAATGCGTAATAATTAATACTGGGTTTTTGGCTTACTGTGAATTTTGTGCGCTTCGACCTCTCTACATTTTTAACGGTTACAGAAAAGCCATTGCTAGTTTTAATTCTCTCTAGCCTGTCTTTTATTACGTTTAAAATCTGAGTAGATGCGGGTATCATAGCCCATCCATAAATTTATCAATGTCTTTGTTAACAATCGGCATTATTTTGCTATCAATTTCATCATCATTAAGAGCGAAAAATTCACGTTTTGGTAATCCATCGCCTTCATTGTGGTACTTTGCCTTCTTACCCTCATCAGGGTCGGCAAAAAATACCCTTGAACCGACTTTGGTTCCATCAACTTGCATTGCCCCGAGCATATTCCCGGTATCGAATAAATCAACCCTTGTCACTGGCCTGTCTAGTCGCTCCTCTTTGTATTCTAAATATGATGCTGAATAAGGCGAAAATTTATCCCCTGAAACATCGCGACCATATGCGGTTCGTTTGCTAACTATTTCTTTTGCTTTTGATGCTAACTTAATCCAATTTACGGCATCAGTCGGCATTAAGCTTAATGATTCAATTAACTCATTAACCTGTTCGACACCTTCAACACGTACGCTCACCTTACCAGCCTTCGAGAATTTACAACAGTATTTGCAAGATCGTCGCCTGTTCCATCGCTATTCCAGTCATACTTAATGCCATCCTCAATGATTTTGTTAAATTCAGCATTATATTTTACTGCAAACAATTTCATTTTTATTCTAAAAGGATCTTCTTCAGCGTCCTGCATTAA
>Ga0164315_10004497_pt1 | contig 10822 bp, 11 predicted proteins | sample GuaBasSedimGuay6_FD_113737 | JGI IMG/M metagenome (GOLD analysis project Ga0164315, IMG submission 113737) | Subseafloor sediment microbial communities from Guaymas Basin, Gulf of California, Mexico - Guay6, Core 4569-2, 0-3 cm | ecosystem: Environmental > Aquatic > Marine > Hydrothermal vents...
AATTCTGGAAATCTGCAGTTCTTTTAATTGCTGATATCTCACTTTATCCCTGTACTCCGAGTCATAAGGCAAAAATAGTATATGTTGTTATAACCAATATAGGGATGGAAGGACATACTGTCAACTTATTTAATTGACCTCTGCCGCCCTCCGGTTTATTTGGCCGTATACCCGCCGTCTACCGGAAGATTAATCCCGGTGATATAAGCTGAAGCTTCAGATGCAAGATAAACAATCGATCCTTTCAGGTCCTCTTCACCGGCAAGCCGACCCAACTGGGTCCTGTCGCTGTAATTCGTTATAAACTGTTCCGGATGACTCGGATGCTTCAATCCTCCGGGGGAGATGCAGTTCACCCGTATGTTGTTCCTTCCATAATATGATGCACAAAACCTTGTGAAGTTGATCATACCGCCTTTATGAAAGAAGTAATCCGGCGCCCATCCGTCCATATCCGTTCCATCGTAGTTGTGGTTTTCCACCCCTACCATCCCCATCATCGAACCGATATTGATAATCGACCCCGATTTCTGCTTCTCCATAACCCGGCCGATAATCCGGGTCATCAGGAAAATCCCGGTTGAATTAATGTGCATACTCTCATCAAACTCTTCACCGCTGCCATCCATACCGCCGCTCATTACCCGGGCCACAGCATTGTTGATGAGAATATCGATACGTCCGCTTTTTTTGAGAATCTCATCTTTGAGAGCCTCAATGGTCTCTTCTTTCCCCTGATCCAGATACAGAGCCGTAACTTTCTGCCCCAGACTCCGGTGCTCCGAGGCCACGGATTCAAGGGCTCCGGTGTTTCGAGAGGCAATGTAGGTATCCGCCCCGGCTTCAGCCAGGGCCGCCACAATCTGCCGGCCGTATAAACCAGCCCCGCCGGTAAGTAGCGCTACTTTGCCCATTAATGAAAACGATTTTAAAACATCCATTTTTTTCCCTTTTTATCCAAGTACATCTTTCAGAAGGATTTCATCACCACCGGCTTCCCGGCTCTGTATCCCGGCAATCACCATACGCATCAGCTCTTCTGTTTCACTGTAGGGAAAGGGTCTGAGCCCTGTCCGAAGATACTCAATGAACGAAACTAGCTGCTTATGGAATGCGTAGAAACTATCCTTGATTACAAGTTGATCACTGCCTTCGGTTCCCGCCAGAGTCAGCAGCCCGAATCCCCCATGCATATCATTACTGGCAATTACGATTACATCCGCTCCGCAGGAATGGGTAAAATGCACGACGTTCCGCTCTCTGGTTCCAGTATTCCGGGCCGAAATAAACCCGGGACCAAAGATGGGATATATGGCCTCCAGGGCATGGATGCCGTAGGTTTCCCATTTCTTGGACGTTGTGATACTGCCGAACCGCAGCTTCCCCAGGTTGTTGGTAGAAAGGCGGTAGGACAGGAATTCCTTGGTGTAGCGCATAGAACTGGAACTCATCAGAGCCCGGCCTTCACCCACCCAACGGTTGAAGGTTTTAAGGTCGTCAACATTATCCACCATGGGCTTATCAATAAATAAGGGAAGCCCCGCCTCGATGAAGGGCCGGCAGCGCTCCACATGTTCCGACCCTATATCCGTTGCGATGATAACCGCATCCACCTCACCGATCACATCTTCCGGTTCTGATACAACGTTCGGAATCAGGGAGCACCGGGCCACATGTTCACCGGTAAAATCACCTTCACCGGTGGTGCAGATATGGGTAATCTTCGCATCCGGAATCTGAAAACCTTCAGGTTCTTTATTCAGATATGCGGGAATACCGGGATAGGGGCATTCTTCGCTCATAAGTTTTCTGTCATATCCATTAAACATGGCACTCCAGGAATAGGGATGGCCGTTTCCCGGGGTTTGCCCCAATATGGCCAGACGGATATCCTTTCTATCCACCAATGGTTCAGTCTCTTTCATTTAAATTCTCCTTTTCAAAGCAATGAATGGTATCAATTACCATGAGGTAATGCCGCCGTCGACACTCAGCACCTGTCCTGTCATATATGAAGAAGCATCCGAGGCCAGATAGACCACCGTTCCGGCAATCTCATCCCTGCGCCCGATTCGTCGCAGCATGGTTTTTGCCGCCAGCCGTTTCATGAATTCAGGGTTTGCATCCTGTATGGACTTCCAGGGGAAGGGTCCGGGAGCAACAGCATTCACCCTGATATTCTTATCTCCGTACTCCGCCGCTAAATATCTCACCAGCTGATTGATAGCAGCTTTCCCGGCACCGTATTCCACAGGGTTCTTTTCCATACCCGGCGGATAATCAGAATCATTGGGAGAAATCAGGCCGTACATAGAAGAAAAGAAAATCATGCTCCCGCCGCTGCTCATGGCCTCCCCTGCGGCCCGGGCCAGAAGAAACGTGCCGGTGATATTGATACTGTTCGCCCTGTCGAACTCCCCTGCTGTAAGATCTTTCACAGATTTCCCGACATTACCGAAGGTGGCATTAACAAGAATATCAAGACCGCCGAAATGACTGACAGCTATGCTAATTGAGTTTAAAATGGATTCTTCATCGGCAATATCAAAATCAATTCCAAGAATATTCTCAGATGGAAAATCAGCCTGCAATTCTTTAAGGGCGTCAGAAAGATTCTCCCGGTTGAAATCACCGATAACCACTCGCCCCCCCTGATTCAGAATGGCTCTGCAGACCGGCAGGGCAAGGTACCCCGCCCCTCCGGCGATAAAAGCAACCCGGCCTTCAAGATTAAACATTCAGCTCTCCCTTCCCTGTTCATTATTTTTTATCAGTTCTCTGTAGGTTCTCAACCAATCGGCATACTGTCTGTGAAGTGCAGGATCGGGATGGAACACATCTTTGATTTTCACCCAGCTTTCCGCTGCAGCCCTGCAGGTATCAAACCAGCCGGCGGCAACTGAAGCAAGCATTGCCGCACCGTATGCCGCAGGTTCGATACTTGAACTTGTAAGGAAAATCTTCCCGGTCAGATGAGCTTTAATCTGCAGCCAGATCCCGCTTCCCGCCCCTCCGCCGGTGGCAAAAATCCGACAGTCATCGCTGTCAAGACAGGTTTCCGGCAGGAGCGTCAGAAGACCGGCTGCTGTTGATTCCATAATGGCTCTGAAATAATGACCATGCTCATGAAGATTGCTGCTGTTAAGAAAACCTGAAAGATCAGTCCCACGGAAAACCTCGGGTAAAGCGGCAAGCCCCTCTGAACCCGGAGGAACCGCCGCAGCCAGGGCATCCAGCTCCGGCAGAGAGTATTCATCAGCGAAGTTCTTTCTGTACCACTCGACACCCCGGCCGCCGTTGTTGTTGAACTTCAGCCTGTAATACGTACCCTCATCCAGAGAGGGCCCGAGACAGGAAGAGGAATCCGGGTAATACCCCACCGGGGACTGATAACAGGCCAGGACCGTTCCGGTGGATTCACTGATACCCGAGGCGGTTTCCGCCCCGGCACCGAAAGCCGCAATATGGTGATCTAGTCCCCCTGAGGAAAACGGGATACCCTTTCTCAAACCCAGATGTTCAGCTGCTGAAGAACTCACCCGACCTGAGACCGTTCCCGGCCGGTAAACCCGGGAGAGTAACTCCTCCGGGATATTCAGGATTGAAAGGGCCTCAGTCCACCAATTCATGTTTTTCAAGTTATACAAACCCAGAAGAGAAGCGGTTCCTGCATCTCCGATACACTCCCCGGTCAACCAATAGGAGAGATAGTCGGAAATCGTCATGACATGTCTCACACGGTTCCAGAGATTCGGCCGGTTCTTCTGAAACCAGCGGATTTTAACCATGGCAAAATCCGGACCCTGAAGATTCATACCTGTTGTTTCCAGAAAATCATCTCTGTTCCAGAGTTCTGTAACCCGATCGTCAATAACAGAATCTCTGATATCCGGCCAGAGTATCAGCGGTGTCAGGGGCTGAAAGGCTTCGTCAAGAAGAACAAATGAATTGGCCTGGGATGCATAGGAAACGGCACAGATATCGGAAGCTTTAATCCCGGCATTTTTGCAGGACTCATCTATAATTATCTTGATTGATCTCCGGAAACTGTCAAGCTCCACATCCCAGGGTCTTTCAGGATTCCCCCCTGAAGGAACAGCAGCCCTTCCGATTCCCGGAAGTTCTCCGTCTCTGTTCACCAGAGCCGCTTTAAAATAACTGGTACCTAAATCAATACCGAGTACAACGTCCAAAATTCTATACCTCAGTAAGGTTTTGCCGGAAGGTCCAGGGTTTTTTCATAATCATCAGCCCCGGCTTTGTCTTTGTATATCCGCATAACACAAACAGGATTCGTTCTTGAGATGATATCACTGGCATAATAATACCCGTGCTTTTCCACTACAGGCTGTACCCAGCCGGCACAGTGGTCGCAGTACAGCTCAAAGGCTCCGGCATCATTATCGAGAGCTTTGCTCAACGAAGGACATTTGTTCATTTTGAATTCAAAATAATCTTCCGTCAATTCCAGATCGGCATCGCAATTTTCCTCAATTCGGATATGCTCCCAGTAGTCGTACATACCCTTCAAACCGTCTTTCTCAATATATGGGCCGAGTATGGTATCCTGAAGTGAGGCAATCCTCTGCCAGTATTTCTGAAGATGACTGTGTCCCTGCTCTTCCAGCATTTTAAAAAGTTCATTATACATACGGACAAAATGATCACTGGGTATCATCGGAAACCCTCCTTACAGTCATTTTATATTCACCTTCCCCTATTATTTCCGTCTCGATTTCAAAAGGAGTCTCCTCGGACCAACCCTTATTCATCAGCGAAATCTGAAGATAAAAATTATCGGTTACCGGAACATCCTTTTCTTTTAAATGTCGTACAGCAGGGCAGTCAATGACATGAAAACAGATACTTTCACCCTCTTCAGAAACTGAGAAATCACCCTTTTCACGGGAATAATAATAGCTCCAATGTTCAATCAGGGGCTGAGGATTCCCATTCCTGAGATTAGTGTAAATATCCCGATAAACCTTCTGTGATGTTCGTCGGAACAGCTCTGTCAAAAAATTAATCCCATATTCAGAGAGAACAAAATCAATAGTTTCATTTGTTGCAAGATGAAAATCTTTATGCACTTCGCCTGTATCCGTATATCTCATACATTTACTCCAATATCAGGGATTCTCTTAAACAAGGTAGTCGTGATATTTTTCCACACATTTCTCAATCCGCTCTTTGCTCTTCTCTGTCATGGCATTTTTTTGAGACGGAACCAGTGTTTTCTCACTTGAAAAAACATTCAGTATCTTGAGTGCATATTTCTGTCCCACCCACACCGTACTCAAATCAGTTCCGTAAATACCGTCAAAAATCTCAATCATAATCTTCTGATATTCAGCGGCTTTTACAGGATTTTTCTCATCAACAGCATCAGCTATAAGACGGAAAAGTTTTGCACCCAGGGGAGCCATTCCCACAAGAGCGCCATCACATCCCAGAAACAGAGACTCATCGACAACCCACTCCTGTCCCTCGAAGAGCATGAAATTCACAGATTTCCTGAGATTCAGCAGTTCCTTTCGCGCTCTCAAACTGTCTGAGGAATTCTTTACCCCGGCAATGTTCGGATGACTGAACAGATCGGCAAACTGCTCCTTGGAGAAAGACACCCCGTTAACACCGGGTAAATAGTACAGATAAACTGGCTTGGATGAAAAATCGGCAATTTCATGCATGTATGAAACCGGATCTTCCGGTTTTGCCCATCCTCCGGGAAGCTGAACGGCAAAAGCACTTCCGTTATACCGGGAATAACTCTCAATATTATCCAGTATTCCACTGAGTCCTGTTGAATGAGCTCCTATGATAATTTCAGCACGATTCCCGATTACGGAACCAGCGGTTTCCAGTAGATCGTTCTTCATTGAACTGCTGAGAACAGCCCATTCGCCCATGGTTCCCAGAAAGAAAAAGCCTTCAATTCCCCTGGCAAGATCAAACTCAATCAATCGTTCCAGAGACTCCTTATCGATCTTACCCTCTTCGGTGAACGGGGTAATTGATGCTGAATAGATTTTTTTCATTTATACAGATACTCCTTGATTATCTACTGTTCTCTTTGAAATAATAATAAAAACAATCAGCAGTACCAGACCTGCAGAAAGTACGGGAAAAAATGACTGAAACCCGCCGATTCTGATAACGGCTGAGCTCAACAGGGGACCAAGTGATGCCCCGAGGGAACCAGCTCCGATAAGTCCGGCAATCAATCCAGGTGTCCGGCTGTTGTGCTTTCCGATTGAAACAATTGTGGCCCAGACTGGACCGAAAAAAATACCGATGAGGATTATCATGGGGATCAGGACGGTTGTCTCCAATGTAAAAGACAAGACAAGAGAACTGCCGAGCATCCCGGCGGATGAAATTATTATGATGTGCCACAGAGATATCCGATCCGGAAAAAAAACTACTGCGATTCTTCCGATTATCAGACCGGTCCAGTAATAACTTACAGCTCTGGCTGCCGCCGCCGGAGAAAACGAATAGTGAATCTCCAGATAAGCTGGAAGCCAGAACACCAGAAAACTCTCACTCAATACGTAAATCAGAATTGAAAAACTCAGGAAAATAAAAAGAGCATTGGTGAAAAGCGGTGCAGCAGAAGCTTCTTCAGTTCCTCTGCTTCCCTCCCGGGCACTACCTTCTCCATCGAGATCTACTCTGCCGGGATTACCATCCCCCCTCTTCATAGTATCCGTGAATCCCCACACATTCTGAAAAGAGAGGATAATAAAAAAGAGTGCCAGGACAATTTCCAGTACTCCAAACAGAATGAATATCGATTCCCATGATACCTGCTGCTCTAGAAGAGATGCGACAATCCAGGGTGCTGCAATAGCACCGACACAGTAGAAAACCTGTGAAAAGTTTAACAGACGCCCTGATCCGGGAGAATCGTAACCGGAAATTATCACCGAGGCAAAGGTCTCCACCAGCCCGCCGCTGAATCCGAGAAGAACAACCCAAAAGAGCAATTCCCGTAAAGTTGAAAGCATGGGCATAATAAAGAAGGAGAAGGATAAACCAACAAGGCCGATGGCCACCAGAAGTCCCGGCTTAACACCGGTTCTCTCAAGCAGCTCTCCCCCTGCAAAAGACGCAATCATAAATATGAAAAACTGCAGGGAGAACAGATATCCGAATATATTGATGGAAAACCCGAAATCAACAGCTATAGAAGTAACAAGCGGAGGTATGGCATTAACCGACATGGCAAAAGCTGCCAGAGTTGTTACAGCACTGAAGAAGGACAACAACCATCGTATCCGGGATTTCTTCAATTTACCTTTCACCCATTCTCTGCAGAATCTTTGTGGTTGCAGCTATCAGCATATTCCCTGTATCAGATCCGAATATGGCATTGGAGGCTTCATACCCCCCTTCCTCTTCCGCTTCGGGCGTTACTATGTAACCCTGAAACTCACCATTGGCAAGATTGATGATGAAGAGATTTTCATATTCCGCTTTGGCTTCCAGGGAGAACTCGATAAATACCTCTCCCGGCCAGCCTGCAAAATACCAGTCTCCGATTCTCAGAACCTGAACTTCACCGGGGAGGCAGGTATCCGCATATTGTTTAACATTTCCGGATTCAGCCGCTTTTGCGAGGGTAACGGTTTCCTCGGCACCGAACCAGTCACACTCGGCGGTCCGGACATCCTGGCTGGAAGATCCATCCCCCCTGAGTAATCCCAGTTTTTCAACAGACTTTTTCAGATGAATCTCGGCAGCAGTCAGAGAAGGCATCTTTTTAATTGACGGGTTGATAAACTCCTGCTCCCAGGACAGTTCGACTGAAGACAAATATTCTATCCCGCCAATAACTGATTCAATCCGACGACCCAGCATCTCCCCCAGTCTTTTTGCTTCGGAAAATGTATTTGAACTTGTAACATGCCGGGGACTCTGATTACCTTCCGGCCCGGTATGATAGAGAACAGGACAAGGGCCTCCGAGGAACGTATTCTGAAGATACTCCCTGGTAAACGACGGGAAATCACCGCTTATCAGAGTCGAGTCCTCATGAAGAACTGTAGGATGCATAGAATAGACAAGCATGCATGCAATGAACTCTTCGGTATCCGCTTCCTTAACCAGCAGAACCGGCACCTGGGGATCGGCGGGTCCGGAAGGGTCCCGGCGGTTTGTTCCCACACCGGATCCGTCGGCCACAGCCAATCCGGCCCGTGCCGGCCGGCAGTTCCCGAAGGCCTGAATACCGGACTCGACAATCCCGTCTTCCAGCAGCTTCATGTATTCCGGATCCGCATCCGGTACGATGGGATCGCTGATATTACTCAGGTAATTTACCGTGATGGGTCCCGAATGCGTATGAGTGGCGCTTACCATAATCGCCCCCTCTTTTATTCCGGTTTCACCGGAGATTCTCTTCCGAACCCTGAGACTCAATTCCCTGTCAATGAATATAATATCATTGGCAATATACATTATATTATTATTACCATTATCCAGATACAAAGAACTGCTCAGCAGAGGATTTTCAACCCCGGTGCTGTAGCGCTCCACATGGGGATAACCGAATAAAAACTGTGAATTCTTCGGTGTGATATCAACGACGGCAGAACCGGCTTTTAATGGTTTCATTCTTTGATTCCTTACTTTTATTTACTGATTCCCACGGAAGTAAGTGGAAACCATCTTGAACCTGTCATAACGGTATTTCGAAATAAATATCCCTACCGGACGCTCATCTTTATCAAACATCACCTCGGTTGCCATCAGTACAGGGCTTCCATAGGCAACATTCAGACGCCTGGCAATTAAATCATCTGCAGCTATGGCTTCAACTGTTTCTCTGACGGAAGAAAACTTTATCGACTCTTCTTTCTCCCAGACTGTCAGGAAATCTATCCTGATCAGCATGTCTTCTTTCAGCGATCGGGATAATTCCATAGGAATATAAACCTGATCAAATGCCAGATTCTCACCGGCATTCACATCCAGCCGCTCAATGTAATTACACTCCTCATTCTGCAGCAGATTCAATGATGATGCAATTTCACTCGGGGGAACAATGACATCGTGAGATATCAGCTTCCGTAGAGTCCCGGGCAGTTCAAGTTTCATAGAACTTGAATAAGCATAGTCCATGATGGCTATTTTCTTGGGTTTGACAGCCTTCACGAAGGTACCCCGGCCCTGCATCCGTTCAATCATCCCCTGCCCCTCAAGAAGCATCAGAGCATGCCGAACAGTAATTCTCGAAACACCGTACTCACTGCACAGCTCCCGTTCGGTGGGAAGTTTGAAACCTGGCGCATAATTCTTATTCCATATTTTATCCCGGAGGATGTTGTACAATCTCTGATAAGTCACCATCTGCATAAAATCTGCTCCTGAAACAATGGAAATGGTTATAACAACCAGCTCTTTATTGAGTATAACTTATCATAAAAAAGTTTATCGTACTAAAAAACTTTTCTGCCCGCCACCCAGGATGCTTTCACCATCAATCCTTCATCGAGAAGAACCAGACTTGCAGAATATCCGTCCTTCACTTTCCCCAGCTTATTATCCAGACCCAGAACCGCCGCGGGATTCAAAGAGGCCATCCGCAATGCAGCAGGAATATCAATTCCCAGCAGCTTCACCGCATTTCGAACCGCCTTATCCATGGTTAAACCGCTGCCCGCAAGCCCTCCGGGGCAGCGCGATTTTGCCGTACCCCGGGCAGGAGCTCCTTCATACGCAAAACTGACTTCCATATCGCCGATTCCCCCATACACCCCGGGAGGTAATCCGGCACCGGGACTGGCATCGGTAATCAGACAAACCTTATCAGGGCCTTTACAGGCCAGTGCCATTTTAACGGCAACCGGATCCACATGTTCGGAATCCAGAATAAAATCCACACTCACTTCAGGTTCAGCCAGTATGGCCTCCACCGCTCCGCAGGGTCTAACCCCGGGATCCCGCTCCGAGGGACAGGGAAACACATCGTAAAAATGCGTGGCATGCCGGGCCCCCTTTTCTATTGCTGAAAGAGTCTGGGAAACATCGGCTGCCGTATGAGTAATAAATACTGGATTACCGTCTCCCTTCATCAGGGGAATGAGTTCTGAAGCATTATCAACCTCAGGGGATACTGCAAAAATACTCCTGTAAGGTCTGGCGGATTCAATCATCGCTGAAGCCCTTTCGGTTGTCCTTTTTTTCAGGGATTCCGGGCTGATAGCTCCCGGCAGCCCCAGAAAAGGCCCTTCAAAAAAGAAACCAAGCAGCTCTGTTCCTTCATAGGTTTTATCTGAAAGAGATTCAATGAAGGCCGTATCTTCACCGTAAGGCAAAGGGAGTACACCGGCCAGGACTCCGGTAACTCCATAGGAAGGAAGCAGTTTGCAGATTTTCCCCAAATCCTCAGGTCCGTTGTCAAACTGCAAACCTCCCACTCCGTGAATATGAAGATCGATAAACCCGGGAGACAGGTACCCGCCCTCTCCGTCATAAACCTCTTCAGCTTTCGCCCCGGCTTCTTCTGACGAAGAAAAAACAGATACGATTATGCCACCCTGAATTCCAACATTCATATCTTCAAGAATGCTATCGGGAAGAACCACATTCACATTCTCAATCAACAGATCATATTTCACAATCAATACCCTGCAATTTAGAGATTTACCCGGCCGGCCGTTTTATGAGACTTCAGGGCAGCAGTCATAATCTGATGACTCCAGAACGTCTCTTCCGGCAGAACATTCGGGAATGGATGAGAAGAACCACCATCACGGAACTCCTGCATGAAAGCACCCAGCATCTGCTGAAAAGAATCCGAAAAACCGAATTCAAA